>Ga0082212_10000264_pt1 | contig 76902 bp, 72 predicted proteins | sample TergutNt197P3_FD_71548 | JGI IMG/M metagenome (GOLD analysis project Ga0082212, IMG submission 71548) | Neocapritermes taracua P3 segment gut microbial communities from Petit-Saut dam, French Guiana - Nt197 P3 | ecosystem: Host-associated > Arthropoda: Insects > Digestive system > Gut ...
TTGTGCCGTACCGTACTTATATACATTGAAGTAGTACCCTGCTTTGCTTATTGGCTCTATCGGTGCATTGTTCTCACTGTCGATCTCCTTCTCCAACTCTATCTCTATCTCCTTGTTGTTGATGACTTTAGTGCCTATGTTACTCGGTGATGGGTCTATATCTGTCCGTGGCGATACTGTAAATGTACCTGTTGCTGCATGGTAATAATATCCATCTTCTTTTTTATCTTCTGTCAGTTGTTCTTCCACATAATATGTACCCGCACCAAAATTATTCAAATCAGATTCTCTCAATTGTATTTTTCCGTCAGATCCTGTTGTAAAGATAGTTGGGTTGGCACCTGTTTTTTTAGTTACTGCCGTGCCTGAGCTATTTGTGCCTTTCCATATCTTAAATTCGAATCCGCTCAGGTTCGGCGTCCAGTTTGCATCACTTTTCACTATTGTCTTCTGTATATCATATACCATCTCGTCGCGTTTTATATTACAATATACCGGATTATCTTCGGGAATAATTTCGCACGTTATCATTTGCTGCATTGTCTCAAGATCGCCTCCGCTGCTATTTCTTCCTTTTCTGGGATTTAAAAACAAAATAACTGCTTTTTTCTGTGTTGACTGGCCTGCGATTGTCGTTCCCGAAATCCCGGGATCGCCCGTAACAGCTAAATTATTGCCGCTTACTGAAAAACCTAAAGAATTCCCCGATATTACTTTCCATGCACTGGTAGGCCAATATCCGGTACTTAAAGCGCTATCGGTATCGGTAAGAGTTATTTCGTACCGATCATTAGTGTCACTCCATTTTGCTGTATAAGAAGGTCCCGGGGACGTAAGGGAAGTAAAAGACGGCATTTTCATAGCGTTTTGAATCTTTCCCCAAATTTCGTCTATGTAATTGCAAAAAGCAGTACGTGTTGGATTGTCATCTTTGATTGCGTTGAGTCTGTTTGTAATGTCTGTAATAATGTTTGTATAACCTTGCGCAGCAATAGACCACACAATTATTTGTGTTGCCGCTCCTTTGGCTATTTCATCGGCGCCTCTAATGGTAATGCTGTCACCGCCGTTATGTGTGACATTTGAATAGAATTGCTGACCATACGCAAGAGCATATTGAAGCATGGTAATTTGTGTTTCACTAAGTGTTATTCTGTGACTTGGTCCGTAACTGCTCGGAGTAAATCCCCAATAAGAACCCAGTATGTGCTGAGCCGGTTCTATACAATACACAGCGCGGTGGTCATTAAGGGTAGCGCACATAAAAACGTGCGTTCTGTCCCAACCGGGTATATGTGAATTATTAAACCCTTCATACGCGCTGTAACGGCCAAGGATATATCTCTCAGCATGGTCAAAGTAACCACCTATACCAGAATAGCCGGAGCCTCCATACGCAACAAACCCCGGCGGTAATTCCTGACTTGCCGCGCTTACAGTTAAAGACGGCATGCTTGGCAGATAAATCCCGCCTATTAATAACATAACCGTTAAAACGACGCTTAATATTCTCTTTGAAAATTTAAACTGTTTTGTTTTTTCCATAAGTAAAAATTCCTCCTAAAAATTTATATTTCTAAATTTGATATACAGTATACGCTTTGCAAATTTTATGTATCAATCAAATTGGTATTCAGTCACAAATTATATTATTGATTTTGATTATATCGTATTTCAGTCACAAATCACTCACAAATTACATCGTTAATTTTGATTATATCGCATGCCAGTCACAAATCACTCACAAGATTAATGTCAAAATAAATTATATCACATTTTTTTTATCGTGTCAACATTGTTTTCGACATTATTTTCTGCATAAATTTACAAAAAATTGAAAAAAGAAAAAAAGACGCCCAATCTTACGCTTGGACGGCTTTTTCACTTATTATTTTTCTGTTTTTCAATTACTCTTACGCCATATATTCAAGCATTTCAAGCGTCACTTCATAGTTTAACTTCTTTTCGTTTTCATAGAGATTATATTCATCGTACATGCAATCGCTCAAACGGTGAAGTTCGTTGCCGATAACGCCCGCGATATGCGGGGTTAATATAACATTATCCAAATTATAAAGTTCGCTGTCTGTTTCCGGAGGTTCGGGTTCCGTAACGTCCAAAAGAGCCGTCAGAGTTTTATTGTTTTTAAGCGCGTTTATCATATCTGATTCTACGATCTGCGCTCCCCTGCCCGTGTTTATAAACGTAGAGTAATCCTGCATTAAATCAAAATGGGTTTTATTTATCATGCCCACGGTCGAAGGCAGGTTTGCCACATGATTTGAAATAACGCCGCACGTTTTGAATATTTCTTCGAGAGACGCTTTTCTTACGTTCATTTCAGCCGCCTGCTTCTCCGAAAAATACGGGTCATGCACTAATATCTCAGTTTTTATATTAAGTTTTTGCAAATAAGATATAACTCTTTTTCCAATAGTTCCCGCTCCGAGAATACCGATTTTTGTATTATAATTGCCTGTATAATTTCCGCCCGTAGTTCTGTGCAGACTCCACCAGTCATCAGGCTTTTTTACTTTCCTCAAAATTTTATAATAGCCTTTGAATGCCATAATTATCTCTGAAACGGCAAATTCCGCTACGGGTATCCCGTTTGCGACCCACGCAGAAGTTATTTTTATTCCGCTTTTAAGATATTCTCGCGCAAAATACTGCACAGAACCCGCTCCGTAAAATATCACTTCGCATTTGCCGAAATATTTTTTAATATCGCTTTCGCTCAGTTGGGGCATCCCCCATACTGAAAATATATACTTGCATTCGTTCGTAAAATCTTTGAACTGTTCTATGTTATCTAAATCCACAATCGCCATTTTCGACGAATCGTCAGAAACAACAGGAAATTCGAGTTCGGCGTTAAATTTTTTCATGATTTCTTCGTTGCTCTCAAAAATACGGTTTACTGAAACTTTATCGCGGCAAAAGAACACCGCTTTATCTTTATTATCTTTATTTGCTATTTTCATAAAAATCGATCCTCCTGATTATATAATTATATAAATACAATAAAAATATATTTTTTATAATTTTATCATAGCCACTTAGCTAAAAAATCATAAGCTTTCGCTCCGGAAATCTGGTGTTCGCCTTTGAATATATCAATATCTATTTTATCGTTTGCGTTTAGTTTTTTATATAGATTCTCCAGACGCGCATACGAGGATTTTACTCCGTCTATCGGGAATATATCGTCGTCTATGCCGGCTTCTATCAACATCGGGCGCGGGGCGATAAGCCCGAATAAATCCGCCATTTCACCGTTTTTCAAAAGTCCCGGGATAAAATTATCGACGCAGTGATATACGCCCATTACGCTGTCTTTAAAAGTGCATAAATATCCGCTCACAACGCACGCTTTTATGCGTTTTTCATAAGCGGCAAAAAATGACGAGGCAAGGCCTCCGCCCGAAATACCCATCACGCCTATTCTTTCCGGGTCAACGTCATTTCGCCCCGTAAGATAATCAAACATGCGCTCAGCCTGCCATACCCTGATTCCCGCCGTTGTCATTTTATACATAAAAAGCTGAGTAGAAAGCATAAAACACGAATTGCCCTGTCTTATGTGTCTTTCATTGGGCGCGAGCATTAATTCGCCGAACCCGAACAATTCAGGCGCAGCCACAATAAATCCTTTTTTAACTAATTCTATTGCAAAATTTTTTTGATAGCCCGGGTCGCCGCCCTCCGGTTTTTCTTCGCCGTTCTCCGTCAGACCGACTATATCGGCAACACCGTACCCATGGCCTGTCAAAGCTATCACGGCGGCATTTATAGATTTCGTGTTGTCCGGGACTAATATATACGCCGGGGCTTTAAAATTTTCATCTACCGTATATTCGATTTTTATTCTTTTATATCCGTCGCACTGAACTTCACTTAACACAGTTGCATCAAGCGAACAGTTCTTTGGCAGTTCGCCGAGGCATTCCGTATAATCTTTATACATATCAACCGAAAATTTTTGCAGGTCATTCTCGTTTTGGATTTCGTCAATATCAAATTTAGCTTTATTTGTTTTGTATAAATGCTCCATATATCCGTCAACATAATAAGACATAAAATAATCCCTCCGTTATTTTTTATTTTTATTTTTTATAATTTTTAATTTAATCAATAAAACGAATTTTTGATATATCAGGTTCGTGGGGCGCGCCCGGTTTATCCGCGTATCCTGCCAATACAGCCATGCCAAAATCCCAATCTTCTGAAAAGCCCGCTTTTTTCCTGAATAATTCGCCTTTAATCCCGTTAAACGGAATCGCCGCCATGCCGCATATAACATTTCCAAGCCCGAGCGAAGCCGCCGCCAGAGAAATATTTTCGCTGACTATGCCTGTATCGCAATCTGTACCGGGCTTTTTTAATATCAAAAACATACAGGGAGCGTTATAATATAGCTTGCCGCCCCGGTCCATAAACCGTTGATATGTTGATTTGTCCTCGGCTTCGGCAAGTATTTTCATTCCCTCTGCGTCCATTTCGTCAATAAAAGCTTTGTTTGTGATAATATTAATCTGCCATGGCTGGCGGTTCATACCGCTGGGAGACTGGATTGCTGCCAGTGCTATTGCCTCAAGTTTTTCTTTTTCAGGTAATATGCCGTCGTAAGACCGGCACGAATATCTTTGCGCGATAGTTTTGAGAGTTTCGTTCATAATATTTTATTCCTTTCTAAAATAATTATTTTATATTTATTATTTTAATTTTCCCTGTACCATTTTTCCTGCGCCGTAAATAAACGCGTATATTCGCCGTTTTGCGCGAGAAGTTCGTCATGCTTGCCTATTTCGGCGATTTCACCGTTTTTCATTACGGCGATTTTATCCACAAGGCGGCACAATCCAACCCGATGAGAAATAATAATTGCCGTTTTGTCTTTTGCAAGCTCTATAAATTTTGTCAGAATCTCTGTTTCTATAAGCGGATCAAGCGCGCTTGTCGGCTCGTCCATAACTATAAATTCGCTTTCCCTGAATAATCCCCGAGCAATCGCAATTTTCTGCCATTGCCCCCCTGAAATTTCACTGCCGCCGAACGCCGTCCCAAGTTCATTGTCCAATCCTCCGGCCTTATCAAGCAGTTCATTCAGCCCGGCGCTTTTTAACGCGCCTGTAATTTTTTCGTCGTCGTTCAGGCTATTTATATCAGACATCGCGATATTTTCACGCAAAGGCAGTTTATACTGCGTAAAATTCTGCGCTATCGCAGAAACTGTTTTATAAAAAGACGGCTTGTCAAAATTTTTCACGATTTTTCCGTTATATAATACTTCGCCTTTTTCACACGGAAACAATCCGAGAAGCAATTTTGACAAAGTAGTTTTTCCGCTGCCGTTTTCGCCGAGAATTGCGATTTTTTCACCTTTATGTATTTCAAAACTCACGTTTTTCACGGCGTATTTTTCAGAATTGGGATATTTAAAAGATATATTTCGCAATTCGATTTTATCATGTAATCCGGAATATAATACCCCTCCTGATTCTTCTGCCGATAATTCTTCGGGCAGGTCTATATACTCAAAATAATCACCGGCGAACGCGAGTTCCCTCGGGAGTTCGCCGCCAAGTACAAGCATTCCCCTCGTAGCCGACTGCAATGTGAAAAATGCCGCGATACACGCGCCAAACACGCCGACATTGACAGTTTTATTTAAAGTCAGAACAAGCGCGAGCACTATACAAGCCCCGTAACCGATAATCCGCAAAGCATCGCACAAAAGCAAAGAAACCGCGTCTTTACGGTTTTGCTCCCATAATTCGTTTTGTACATCGTCTCTGGATTCTGTCCATTTTTCAAAAACATAATCGTCCGCGCCAAGTACGCGAAGTTCTTTTACCGTGCGCCTATCAGTAAACAGTCCCCATAAATATCCGAGCCTGCGCGATTTTTTCGCCATTTTATATTTTATATAATAAAATTCTTTTCCCCGTATCAAACGGGCTATGCTGTACGGCAGAACGCTGACAAGACATAAAGGCAAAAACCATAAGCTATATTTCGCCAATACTATCGCCAAAGTTATAAAATTAAGCAAATTTAAAAATATAAGCTGCAAACTGCTTCTGACTATTCTGTCCATTATGCCGCCGTATAAATGCTCCTCGGCGCGTTGCTGCATGTCTTTGATATTTGAGTTTTCAAAATCTATAAGCGGCATACGCGACAATTTTGCGCACATCAAATATCTGTACTGCACCTGACGCTTATCGGCTCCGAGTTCTATTATAAGCTCTGTTATAAAAATCAAAAAATTATTAGCTACATAAGCAATAAGATATAACAATCCCCAAAAAACAAGATTATTTGAATTGCCGCCGCCCTGTTGAATATTATATGCCTCGTCAAACAGGGAAGCCAGAGTAATAGCTGTAAACGCGGGAAAAAGCCCTCCGGCGATATAATTAATTAGAGTAAAAACCGAAGCAACAGGCGCAAATTTAAAATAATTTTTAAGCACCCTGCCGTATATATTAAAATATTTTATTTTTTTGTTTTTATTATCGCTATCAGCCATTATCTGTTTTGTCGCCTCCCGTCACATACCATGCGCTCTGCGCGGTGAACATATCGCGATATAACCCGCCCTGCGACATTAATTCAGAATGCGTACCCGTTTGCGTCACTGCGCCATTATTAAGAACTATGATTTTATCCGCGAGCTTCGCGCTTGCAAGCCTGTGCGAAATCATCACGCAGCCGCGTTTTTGCAGAACAGACTGAAAAGTCTCGTACATTTTACTTTCTGCGACAGGATCCAAAGACGCTGTGGGTTCATCAAGTATGACAAATGCGCCGTCGCTTAAAAGCGTGCGCGAAACCGCGACTTTCTGCCATTGCCCGCCTGATAAATCAGTCCCGTCGTCCTCTAATTTGCCGAGGTTTGAATCAATAGATAACTCCTGCGTCTCGATTTCTGTCAGCAATCCGTCTTTTAACGCCTTTTTAATCGCTTCGTCGTCGTTTATTTTATTTATATTGCCAAACGCCACGTTTTCTCTTAAAGTTAGCTCATAGCCGCAGAAATCCTGAAAAACTACGCTGAAAACCTGCCGCAGTTGAGAAGCTGGGATTTGATTAATCGAAACGTCGTTAATATATATATCACCGCTATTTGGCTTATATAACCCGCATAAAAGCTTAACTATCGTGGATTTTCCCGCTCCGTTTTCGCCCACAAGTGCGACACGTTCTCCGGGAAATATCTCAAAAGTCGCGCCGTTTAAAACATTTTTATCAGTTTTAGGATATGAAAAATATACGTTATCAAATATAATATGCGGATTTTGTATTGGCGTAAATTCTGTTGTAATAATATCCGGCGCAACTTCAGGGAGCGACATAAATATATCATAGTGCTTCATTTCAAGGCAGTCCTGAGATACCTGCGAAAAAGCCCCGCTCATTACAGACGAACTGTTGAGTATTGCCCCTATCGAAGTAATGCACGCGACAAATACGCCGATATTTACAGCCTGATTGGTCTCGTCTAATAATCCGTATATCATCGAAAGTATCACGAATACGGCCCAAACTGCAAGCGTTATCACATGAAAAATCCCGTATTTGCTCGATTTTATCCTCATATTTACATATTCGCGCCTGAAATCGTCGGCTATCTTTCTCCATTTTGATAAAATAAATTTTACCGCGCCGAAAGTTTTAAGCTCAAACTCTGCGTGTTTGTCCGCAAGAAGAGCCGAAAGATATGTCCTGCGCCGCCAGTTTGGCATCTCTGTATTCCAAAGTCTTTGGCGCGCTTCTATTGATTTATAATTAAACCATAAAATAGGCGCGAGAAGTATAAAATACACAACGGCAAACCAAACCGAAACCTGAGTGAATACCACAGCAGTTGCCAATAACGAGATAAATGTCGAAATTGCGCTTATAGTATTATTATATAAATAATATATACGCAAATGCGGCTCAGAACCCATGCGTTCCAATGTATTGAGAACATCGGGGTCTTCAAAGCATGAATAATCAAGCCTTCTGAATTTTTCAAGCACGACCCCAGTAAAATTTTTATTCAGGGTTTTATGCGTAAATATCTCGGCAAGTCCAAGAAACAGGCCCGAATTAGCCGAAATAAGCATAATTGCGATTAAAAGCACGGCCCATTTTATTATTTCTGAAATTAAAATATCGCCTTTTATATAAAAACCGATGCTGTTTACGAGTTTGCCTGTAAAAAAAATACTTAGCGGCGCTTCAAATGACTGGGCAAATCTTAAAATAAGCGTAAGTACAGTGGGTATCCTCGCGTATTTTAATATTACCGCAACTGATCTCACAGCCTGTCTGAGCAAATTGCACCGCCTCCTTCTTTTGTTATATTATACATGATATACCAGACAGATTAAAGTTTTTTTTGTGAATTTTATTTTTTTAACAAATCCTGAATATTATTGTAAATTTAAGCATTATATGATATAATATATATTAAAACAAATTAAAAAGGGGATATAAAATATATGCCGAAAACAAAACAAGCCGTCGAACAGGCGGCAAAACTAAAATTATATCTTCCGCAACTTGATAAACTTGAAGAAAGGCTGCTTGAATGGACGGCAAAAGACAGATTTCAGGCAATAGTAGTCAAAGCAACGCGTTACGGTGTGCCGATTTTCGAGGGCTGCTACGGCACAAGCACAAATGAATACGGCGTGCATCTTGACACTATTTTTTCAGTCGCTTCAAATACCAAGACGATTATTGCGGCTCTTATCATGATTCTTCTTGAGGACGGACGGCTTGAATTAAACGACCGTATAAACTGGCATTACCCGAAATTTGACGGCGGCGGACGGCACCAAATATCAATATGGCATCTTCTGACCCATACAAGCGGAATTGTGGAAGAAGAACTTGATAAAAATATAGCGGAATATATCAAAGAAAATTTTGATATAGATCCTCCGGGAGATAATTCCACTCATGATGAATGGGAGCAATATACGTTAAAAATAAAACAAGCCCTGAAACTTCCTGACGATTACGATAATCATAAAGTTTGGGAAAATGCGTCTCTGTTACCTGAATTAAAACATCAGCCGCGAGAACTTATGTCATATTGCAGTTACGGTTATGAAATATTAAAAGAAGCGATATGCGCCATTACGGGCGAAAGTATAGATTCCTATGCGCAGCGCGTTTTATTCGGGTCTCTTGGCATGACTGATTCTTACTGGAAACTGCCAAAAGAAAAATGGGGCAAAGTATTGGGACGAAATGCACGCTGCGTTGGTTATGGCTGGATAAATTCCGAAAAAAATTATACAAACGAATCCGGCGGGGGCGGGTTAAAGACAACTGTAAACGATATGTCTAACTTCTGCGAGATGATACTTAACGACGGCACTTATAACGGAAACCGGATATTATCTCCGGCAAGCATACGTCAAATATCTACAAATTATAATGCTGATTTCGCAAATTCGTGGGACGCATGGAGCTTAGGCTGGAATTACAGAGGGACAAAAGTAGACGACGGCGGGGTATTGCGAACGCCAACTTCGTTAGAGCACGGAGGCTGGGCCGGGCATAAAATTTTAATTGACCGTGAATACGGGTTATCAGTTATAACTTATATGGGCGAATATGACGGCGGGGTTTTTCTCGATTTAGGCAGGATTCCCAATATGATTATCGCCGCTCTTGGATAATTAACATAATAAAAAATATTAATTAATAAATAAAAAAAGGAGAGAGAATATATGCCGAAAACAAAACAAGCCGTCGAACAGGCGGCAAAATTAAAACTTTATATCCCGCAACTTGACGAATTTGAGGGAAGATTGCTTGAATGGATTGAACAGGATAAATATCAGGCGTGCATGATAAAAGTTATGCGTTATGGTATTTCGATTTTCGAGGGCTGTTACGGTACAAGCACAAACGAATCGGGAGTTTATTTAGATACTATCAGCCCGGTATTTTCATCTACTAAGCCTGTTGTGGCAACTCTTATCTTTAAACTTTTGGAACAGGGACGATTAGAATTAGGCGATCTTGTATCAAAATTTCTCCCGGATTACACTGGGGGAGGCAAAGAAAACACAAATCTTGTGCATCTTCTGACGCATACTCACGGATTTGACGGCGATTTCGATAAAGCCGTGGATAAATATATCAAAGAAGAATTTAAAATCGAGACGCCGCAGGACGGCTGGGAAGATAAAAACTGGGAAAAATATAATTCAGAATTAAAAAAAGCTCTGGAATTACCGGAAGATTGCACTAACAGGGAAGTCTGGACTACCGTGAGAAACCGTGTCGATTTAGTAAATCAGCCGGGAAAAGTCATGGCTTACAGTAATTACGGCTATGATATATTAAGAGATATAATATGCGCCGTTACCGGAGGAAGCATAGACGAATTCGCGCAAAAAGTTTTATTTGAGCCTGTGGGCATGATTGATTCTCACTGGACGCTGCCTAAAGAAAAATACGGCAGGGTTTTAGGCAGAAACGAAAAATGCACGGGTCACGGCTGGATAAATTCTGAAAATTGTTATAACAATCAGGGCGGAGGAAACGGCTTAAAAACTACTGTGTGCGATATGTCGCGATTCTGCGAAATGATACTTAACGAGGGAAAATATAATAATCAAAGAATTATATCCCCCGCAAGCATAAAGCAAATGGGGTCAAATTATAATTCCTCTCTGCCGAATTCTTGGGATTCATGGGGATTAGGCTGGAATTACCGGGGAACAAAAGTAGACGACGCAGGAGTTTTGCGTTCTTCCAATTCAGTTGAGCACGGCGGCTGGGCTGGATATAAACTTTTGGTTGACAGAGAATACGGGCTTACAGCAGTATGCTCTGTCGGCGAATATGATAATGGCTCATTTCCCGGCTGGGGCAGGATACACAATATGATTATCGCCGCTTTTGAATGATTTATAATTAATAATTAGTTATAAAGGATTTTTCGCTTTTTTCTTTACGGAAAGAAAAAAGCTCGCAAAAAAGAAACGAAACAATAAATATAATAATACAAAAAGGAGATATAAATATATATGCCAAAGACAAAACAAGCCGTCGAACAGGCGGCAAAACTGGGGCTTTATATTCCGCAGCTTGATAAGCTCGACGAGAGGCTTAATGAATTTATAGAACAGGACAGGTGTCAGGCTATAGTAATAAAAGCAATGCGTTACGGAGTGCCGATTTTCGAGGGCTGCTACGGCACAAGCACAAACGAGTACGGCGTGCACCTTGATACTATTTTTCCTGTCGCTTCAAATACCAAGCCTATTATTGCCACGCTTATCATGATACTTTTAGAAGAAGGCCGTCTTGAACTGGAAACCCGTATATCCAAATTTTTGCCCGAATATACAGGGGGAGGACGGGAAAATATACAGTTATGGCATTTTTTGACGCATACAAGCGGTATTGTCGATGATGAATTTTATAAATCGATAGATGATTATGTCAGAAATGAACTGAAAGTCGAACGCCCGGATGAAAACAATTCGACAGATGAAGACTGGAAGCAGTATGATTTAAAAATAAAAGAAGCGCTTAATCTTCCCGAAGATTACGACGATGATAAAATCTGGGATGTTTTGTCATTAAAAGTTGATTTGAAAAATCAGCCGAGAACGATTATGTCATACTGCAATCACGGGTATCAGAAATTAAAAGACGTGATATGCGCAATTACGGGAGAAACTATAGATTCTTACGCCCAGTGCGTTTTATTTGACCCTCTCGGCATGATTGATTCGCACTGGAGATTGCCAAAAGAAAAATACGGCAGGGTTTTAGGCAGGAATGAAAAATGTCAGGGTCACGGCTGGATAAATTCCGAAGAAAATTATAACAGGGAATCCGGAGCGGGAGGACTAAAAACAACGGCAAACGACATGTCAAATTTCTGTGAAATGATACTTAACGAGGGGAAATATAATAATCGGCGTATTCTTTCGCCCGCAAGCGTGCGTGAAATGACGAAAAATTATAATTCTTCTCTGCCGAACGCATGGGACTCATGGGGGTTAGGCTGGAATTATCGAGGCGCAAAAGTTGACGACGCGGGGGTTTTACGTTCAGAACGAGCAATAGAACACGGCGGCTGGGCAGGACATAAAATTTTAATCGATCCCGACCGCGGGCTTTCTGTAATAATATATACGGGAGAATACAACGAGCCTAACGATATGGGCAGTTTCGGCAACTGGGGCAAAATAAACAATATGGTTATCGCGGCTTTGGATTAATAAAAAATAAATAAACATAAAACCACAGGAAATTGATGTTCTCCTGTGGTTTTTTTGATTTTTTTGTAATTATTATTTTTGCGAGCATAGACATAAACATTGAGGCAACGCCGCCCACGGATTATTATGCCAGTCGAAAGAATCGCCCGGCCAGTTGTATCTGTCGTTATCATCGACGCAAAGATAATTATGCGCGTTTAAATCTTCACGCACGCTGTGAAATTCCTGCATTTCTTTTATATTAAAGCCTGCCGAAATAACCGCATTCACAAAATCCTGCGTTCTCCATGCGTATTCTATATACGCAGGGTCATCGTCGTCGGGATCTTCAATATCTTCATAAAGTTTCACGATTTTAACTTCATAAGTCGTTTCGTCAAACGGCCTGCACATCGGGTGCGTCTCGAAAAATATATTATAGCCGCCGTCTTTTAAAACTCTGCGGAAATTTTTATACATGCCGGGTAAATCGTCAATCCAGACGTGAACGCCGTTCGACGTGTAAATTAAATCATACTCGCCGTCTTTTATTTTATCTAACTTCATGCTGTCCTGACAGATAAATTCTATATCTTTAAAATTATATTTATCTGCAAGTATTTTCGCGTTTTTTAGCTGATTTTCAGCTATGTCGCACGACGTGACTTTTGCTCCGAGCAAACAAAATCCGAACGCCGCTATATTATCGCCGCTTGACGGCACTAAGACTTTTTTATTATATAAATCGCCTATGTATTTTTTTATCAGCGGATATACCGCAACCGGAAACGCTCTTTCAGGGTTTTTTATAATTCTGGGATAATCGCCTATATCTTTTTGATAATATTCGTCTGACCGTTCATTCCAATGATTTTTTATTGTATCGCTCATATTATTTTTCACCTCTAAAAACAAAGATTCTTCGCTACTCTCAGAATGACAAAAGAGAGCCGGTTTTAAAAATATTTTTTTATCCCGTCTTTCAGCGCGTAATATGCTGGCTTTGGATTTTGGTCGCAGTCAACGCAGCCCCACGCGCATTCAGCGGGGCAGTCAGACTCGCCGCATTGCCAGCATTGATTTGTGTCGCTCCACCTGAAAAAGAAATTGCCTATAACATCAGGGTGTTCGGCGAAAACCGGCAGGCACTCATTGATATATCTCGCCTGTTCTTCGGGAGTGTGTCCCCTGCCCCATGTTATCTGCCAGTATTTATTATAACATACATCTTGATTATAATGATTTTTACGCTCAATATCAGTATATTTTTCGCCCCATTGCAGAGACGAAAACCCCCATTCGTTTATTATTATCGGCTTACCGGATAATTTCGCCGTTTCATCGATATACGGTTTCCATGTGTGTGGCCCTCCGGGCTGCCATGAACCCATATAGCCGTCTATGCCAAGATACGCGAACGGCGAATCAGGCACAGCGTAAATCTCGCGCATAAGCATACGCGCATAATCGTTGATATAGCCGAGATTAATGCCGCACTTCGCGTCCGGATTGCCTTTTATTATGCCGTTTGTTGCATTAAGCAAAAAATTTATGTTTTCTTTTTCGGATAATGGCCCGTAAAATATTGATATATCCGGCTCGTTTGCGATTTGCCACCAAGTTATGCGATTTTTTGTATATTCGCCGAGAAATTTTGCGGCTTCAAATAAAAGCTTATGATAGCGTTCTTCAGACGGGTCGCCTAAATATTCGGGAACCGCTCGTGAATAAACCGTTTTCCCCTCTTTTGGGACGTAACGCACAGACCCCGGCCCGGTGAAAGAACACAAAATCTCAAAGCCTTCTTTCCGGAATTTTTCAATTTCTTTGTCCGCCGCAAAAAAACTCTCGGACAATTCGCCTTTTTCGTTTTTAAACGGAAACGGATAACCCTGCCGCACCCATTTGATCCCCATTTCGCGCATTAAAGCAAAATCAGGATTATCGTGAGCCGGGGTTATGCCGAGCATGTGATTTTGTTTCATTTTGGTTGCTCCTCCCTGTGTTTGTTTTATTATCAATCTTCCAAAATTACCGTGAACGGCCCTTCGTTTACAAGCTCTAATTTCATAGCCGCGCCAAAAATCCCGCATGATATTTTATTAAATTTGCCGTCTGAATATTCAATAAAATAATCATATAATTCCTCGGCGAGTTCGGGATTTGCGGCATTTGAAAAGCTCGGTCGGTTTTTCTTGCAGTCCGCGTATAAAGTAAACTGCGATATAATCAATAAATCCCCGCCGACGTCGCCGATTGATAAATTTGTTTTGCCGTTTTCATCGGGGAATATCCGCAATTTTTGTATCTTGTCAACCATTTTTTCGACTTTAGATTTATTATCGTTTTCGCCGAATCCAATTAAAACAACATAGCCTTTTTTAATACTTCCGGCAATATTATTTTCGACCTCTACGCTTGCTCGGCTTACCCTCTGCAATACTATTTTCATAAATTTTTATTTCACTGCGCATTCGGCAGATAACCTCCGATATTTTTTAATTTTTTCTGCAGCTCTGTTATATTAACCGAACGCGTTTCCCCTGTATTTACCGCAATCGACGCGCCAATCCCCGCAGCCTGACCCATTATAAAACATGCGGGCATTACGCGTATTGACGACTGCATTTTTTTATCTGTGCTCACGCACCTGCCTGCCACATACACATTTGATAAACTTTCAGGCAGCAATATCCTGTACGGTATTCCGTAAGATTCTCCTGATTTATAACGCATTGTTTCGTGTTCTACTCTGAATTTCTCATAAGATTCTTTATCGGGATTGGCTATATGTATATCTACGGGATATGAAAATCTGCCGATTTCGTCACTAAAATTAGCCCTGTTTATAAAATCGTCTATATTTAATTCATAATCCCCCGCTATTCTTCTGCTCTCACGTACGCCCAGATACGATCCTGAAATCGCAATCTCCGCGTTTTTATATCCCCTGCTCAAATATTCGCGATAATACTTTTCGTATTCGGGGAGTATTTTTCTTCCCGTTATCATGCCTTTTGTCAAAGAAATTTCATCGGTTGCGTCAACATCAAAACTGTGGCCGATATTTCCCCCTCCGAGTGCTTCGCCTATGCGCCACATTCCGGGCAGATGCCTGTCTTCCTGCGTGAATAATTTATCTTCAAAAGCGCGTTCGAGCTCTTTTGCGTCAGAAAAATTTTTATCGCTCCAGTCTATGCCGCCCCATACAGTACATAAAGTCGAAGGCATTGTTTTGCCGTTTTCATCGCCCATAACATAAGAATTCCCGGCGAACACGCATAAATCGCCGTCTCCCGTGCAGTCTATAAAAATTTTTGCCTTAACTGCGAAAGTCCCGCTTTTTGCGTTAAATATCGCGTACTCTACTTTTTCGCCGTCTTTGATAACATCGATTAAATTAGTAAAAAACGAGTATGTTATATTTGGCTCGCGCAATATTAAATTATCGCATATACGCTTGTATTTTTCGATGTGTATGCCGACAGTGCTTCCCGATAAATAAAAATTATTCTCAACGCACAAATCATAAATTTCTTTGCCGATACCGCCAGCGAGAAAATTAACGCCGTTGTCAAACGGCATAAACGCCGGAACAAGCGCAGTTGTGGCAAGCCCCCCGAAAAATCCCTGAGATTCCGCTAAAAAAACCGAACATCCCTGACGCGCAGCCGCGACTGCCGCCGAAATCCCCGAAGGTCCCCCGCCTGCAACGCAAATATCGACGTTATATTTTTCGCTGATTTCTTTTGAATAAATAATTCCGCTCATAAATATTATTTCCCCTTTATATATTTTATAAATCTATTTCCTGACCCGGTTCTATAATCAACTTATTCGGAGCAGTCCATTTTTCAGCTTTTTTACGGATTGATTCGCCGGGCTTTAAGTGTATAATTATATTATGTTTTGCGCCGATAATCTGCGCGCATTCTGCCGCTTCTTCCAGTCCCATATTGAAAAAACCGTCGCCGGGAAATAAAGCGTAATCAATCTCTAACGCGGCAAATGATTCCATTTGCTTAGTTTTTGACGTATCGCCTGAAGCGTAAATTTTAACTCCGTCGAGCGTGATAATATATCCTACGCATTGCTTCGGGTCATGATTTTTATTCGCCGCTTCGACGGCCTGAACCAAAATGCCGTCGATTTCAAAATTATTATGCCTGCCGTTTTCGAGAGCTTCTTTGTTAGTGATAATCCGGCAGTCCGGTTTTTGAACGCAGCGTTTGATTTTATTGTGGTCGCTGTGCTGGTGCGTTACAAGAATTATATCGGCCGGCATATCGTATCCTTTGCCTTTATACGGATCGATATATATTACCCGCCCGTCATCAGAAATCAGGCGGTAACTGCCATGTCCCTGAAAAAGTAATTTTGGCATAAATATTATTTCCTCCCTGTATTTTTATATTTTATATTATATATAAATTATATAAAAAGAGAAACTCATGGTTTCTCCTTTTTTTGTTTTACTGTTTTTATTTATCGTCTGTATCGTTTTTATTATTTTCCGGATCAGAATTTGAATTTGAATTTGAATTTGATTCTAAATCTAAATGCGATGTGCAGTTAGGGCATCGCGACGCGTCTATATTAATCGAAGTTTTACAATACGGACAGTCTTTGACAGTAGGCGCGGGGGCTTCTTTTTTCCCGGCTAATTTTTTTTGTACTTTGCCTATCTGCGTGATTGCGATAAATATAGATATTGCAATTATCAGAAAATCAACTATCGAAGTTATAAACATGCCGTAATTTATTGTCGAAATTCCGGCTTCCTGAGCTTCGGCTATCGTTGCGTAAGAATTTCCGTCGAGGGCAATAAACAAATCTTCAAATTTTATTTTCCCTGTGATGATAGTCAAAAGGGGCATAACAATATCGTTTACCAAAGACGCGACTATTTTTCCGAACGCGCCGCCTATAATAACGCCTATTGCCATATCGAGCACATTGCCTTTTAACGCGAACTTTTTAAAATTATCAAACATATAACCCACATCCTTTTATTTTTTATATTATATTAAAATTTAAAATCCTCAGGGGAAAACTGCAAATTTTTCGCAGGCAGGGCAGGAGATAATTTGATAGGGTCGAAAACGAATTTTTTGCATTTGAAATTATAGCTGACGATTCCCTTTTTTTTGCAGATATATCCGTTAGTTTCTCGTATCGGCGCGGCATTTTCGCAATAACAGCACTTTTCTTCTATTATATTTTCATTCATAATAATTTATCACTTCCTCAAAATATTAAAATATTATAGTATAATTAACGCATGTCTCAGGTTTTTATTCTTTATTTTATATTACACCGTATTTTTTTCTTTTTTTTGAACTTTTTTCGAACAAATAAAATATAATTGCGCTTATGATAACAACAAGACAAGCCGCAAGCGAGATTATACAGTTAAAAATAAGCATTGCTTTATAAGTTTCAACTTCATTCAAAAAATTCGGATAAGCATAATACGGGAAATCTCCGGCAAAAGTTTCGCTTATTTCTGTAAGATTTATGATTTTAAACCAGCCAAACGTAATTATAGTTATTAATACAGATATTATACCATGAATTATCTTTCCTGTAAAGTAGGGCTTAAAAGATAAATCAGTATCTTTTAATATATACATGATCTGAAAATGCACCGAAATTCCCGCCCATGATAAAATTATTGACGCTAACAGCAATTTATAACAAACGGGTATATTAAAATTTACAAGAGAATATATCCCTGAACTTATCTCAAAAGTTCCTGAGATTATAATTTTTGAAAGTCCGGCAAAAATCCCGTGTTTTTCCGGATTTAGCATATCCGTAAGAAACGGCGTTAATTTTAAATATTCAAACATGACATTTGTGACAATAAAAAAAAACAAAACCGTTCCGCAAATATTTAATATCCCGCTGACAGATTCCGAAATTATTTCCGTTAAATTTATTTTATTTTTTGCTGTTGATTTATCCATAGGACCGACCGCAAAGTTCGCCTCTGCGGATTTTGATTTAAACATAAATTTTATGATAATCCCGGTAAAAACCGCCGCAATCAACTGAATGCAAAACAGATAAAATCCTGTTTTAAAACTTCCGAATACAGATATACCCACCGCAGATACGGCAAATGAAATACTGCAATTATTACAAAACGCAAGAGTCCTTTCCGCTTCGTTTTTATTTATATCGCATTTATTTTTATTTTTATTATTTGCGAAATATATTTCTCTGACGGTTTTCGCGCCTATCGGAAAACCCAAAATTCCGCCTATAAAAAAAGCGTTCGCGTATTCTCCCGAAACCCCGAATAAAAATCTTGCCGGTTTATTTAAAATTTTTCCCATAAACACAAAAGCCGAAGAGTTTATAAATACTTTTGAAAACATCAAAAACGGGAAAATTACCGGAATTATCACAAAATAACATAAATCCAGCCCTTTAAATACAATATCCGCCGATGATCCCGGATATTTTATTATATAAACCATAAAAATTATAATAATTCCCGAAAATAAAAATTTATTTATTTTTTTTATTTTATTCATCAGTATATCTCCGTAAATTTATGTTATATAATCAATACTATTGTACTTTTATCAAAAATATTCGCATAAGTTTTATATTAGAATATTTTGAAAAAATTTAATTCGGAGGCGGTATTATGAAAATATTAAAAAGCGAAAATAAAGATATATCCGGTATAACTGCAGACAAAAAATATAAAACCGACAGACTCGCCGAAGCCCTGTCTTTTCCGCAGGGGACTTTTAAAAATTTCCCCACTATTCAAATCAGGGGAAACCGTGAAATAACGATCGACGGCTGCACGGGCCTTTTATCTTACGAAGAAGAAAACATACTTCTCGAGACAAAATACTGCCGTATAAATATCAACGGCAGAACGCTGACTTTAAGCAATCTTACCAAAAGCGTCCTCGCAATCAGGGGATTTATAAAAAACGTAGAATTTACGATGTGATATGATGTGATTTACTTTATTTAATAAAAAAAGTTCATAATAAAATTTTTAGATTTTTAGACAGGAGCAAAAATATATGTTTTTTATAAAATTATATCATTTTATATTCGGATATGTCACTGTAAAAATAACAGGAGCGAAACCCGAAAAATTTATAAATATGCTTATTAACCTGCGTATAAAATTCTGGGGATTAAAAAAAATATCAAGCGCAAATATTTCTGAATTGCAGGCAAAAATACCGTCGAGATACGCCAAAAAATTTATCTTTGACGAAATAGCAAATAAAACTCATGCAGATTATGCTATAGTTTTGCAAAAAGGCATCAGATTTTTTATCGAGCGCAGAAAACACAGGTTTGGGATTTATACCGGGGCAATTATCGGCATTTTGCTTATATATTTTTCAACGTTTTTTATATGGGAAGTAAAAATCGCAAAATCTGACTACACTAATAACAGCGAAATAATTGAACTTCTCGAAAAATTAGGCTGTAAGACCGGAGTTTGGAAAAAAAGCCTTGATATAATCGAAATACAAAACAGGGCCGTTTTAGCCTCAGATGGGAAAATTTCATGGTTAGCCGTAAATATAAAAGGCACAGTCGCAAATATCGAAATCAAAAAAACAGAGCCATCGGCTGAAATAATCGACACGAAAACCCCTGCGAATATTATTGCGTCAAAATCCGGAAAAATAACTTATATAGATACTTATGACGGTCAGCAAACAGTAAAAAAAGACGATACTATATTAAAAGGCGATTTATTAATAAGCGGAGCGGTGGATTCTGAAATGCTGGGGGTTGTTATAAAACACGCCTCAGGTAAAATCTTAGCCGAAACGACAAGAATAATAGAAGTAATTATCCCGCTTGATTCAACCGAAAAATATTACACGGGAAATATAATAAATAAAAACAGCCTGAATATTTTCGGGAAAAATATAAATTTATATATTAAAAGCAATGTTCCAATTAAAAAATATGATAAAACAAAAGAGACAAAAAATATTGTTTTATTTAATCAAGTTATATTGCCTGTTAAAATCACAACGGCTAATTACAGTGAATTTACAGAAAAAAATATAAAATTAACTGAAAATTCCGCAAAAGATATTGCAATTTCTAAAATAAACTGTATAATAGATAATAGATTTGGCGGCGATGAAAACATCGTCGAGATAAAATCGCGAAATTATGAGGGAGAAATTTACGATGGTTATTATTATATGAAATGCACTGTGGATTGCGTAGAAAACATAGCGAAAGAAATGCCTTTTGAGGCACATTGAATTAATTAAAACTACTCCATGTCATTCTGAACGAAGCGAAGAATCTTCAAGCCCTTTCGCTATGCTCAGGGTGACAAAACGGGGGGAAGGCGGATTAAAATTATTTATGACGGAAAAATATATAGATATAAAATATCCCGATAAAATTTCTTATCTTTTCGGGGAACTTGACTGCAATATAACGTCGATAGAAAACGAGTTTGACGTAAAAATCTCAAATCAGGACGGCGGGAAAATAAAAATTTCGGGAGAAATCGAAGAAAACATAAAAAAAACATCTGACACTATAGATTATCTCATGAATCTGCTAAACTTTAACGAGACTCTGACAGAACAGAATATAAATTACGCGATGGCGATGATAAACGACGGGAAAAAGAGCGAGCTTTCAGGTCTGGATTTAAACGACTGCGTATGCATAACGTCGCGCGGCAAGCCCATTAAAGCTAAAACAATCGGACAGAAAAGCTATATCGAGGCAATAAAGAAAAATACGATTGTTTTTGGGGTCGGTCCTGCGGGAACAGGCAAGACTTTTCTTGCGGTCGCTATGGCTGTGTCGGCTTTAAAAACTAAAAAAGTCAACAAGATTATTTTAACGCGTCCGGCAGTCGAAGCCGGAGAAAAACTCGGGTTTCTTCCCGGCGATCTGCAAAATAAAATAGACCCGTATCTCCGGCCGTTATATGACGCGTTATATGAAATGCTGAGTTATGAAGGCTATCAGAAATACGCCGAGCGCAATATAATAGAAATCGCGCCGCTGGCTTATATGCGCGGACGCACGCTCGACGATTCTTTTGTTATATTGGACGAGGCACAGAATACTACGCCGGCACAAATGAAAATGTTTTTGACGCGTTTAGGATTTAACTCAAAAGCGATAGTCACGGGAGATATAACTCAGATAGATTTGCCAAGAGACACAAAGAGCGGTCTTGTCGAAGCCGTGAAGATTTTAAAGAACATAGACGATATAAACGTGCATTTTTTCAGCGAAAGAGATGTTGTGCGCCACAAACTCGTGCAAAAGATTATTTTGGCGTATGAAAAATACGAAAATACTAAAAAGCCCGCATTTTCTTCAAATACAAATCCGGGTACAAATCAACGAAGATTTTTTGTAAAAAAATAGCAAAAAATATCACGCATTATACAAAAGAGGTGTGCGAATTGCACACCTCTTTTAATTATAGATATAATAGAAATTTTTATTTGATACGCCCCTACGATTTCAAACGCTTGGCTACAGCGTTACATAAATCCCAACAAGCCTCGCAATATTCAGATGTATCAATTATAACGCCCTGCGTTTTTGCATAGTCCAGCAACCCGGCAATGCCGCCTTGAATCAGCGCAAGCATAGCCTCATTCTCGTAAGGATTATAGCGGGTAATTATATCCAATATGTCTTCTTTATAGATATTGCCGATTACAAAACCGCAAACCCCGACGTCGCCGTTTGGTTCGATAGAAACGCATGTTACATTCAGCGGCGCCGAACACGATTGATAACTGATTTGTTCCGGCTCAAAATACTCCCGAAAATATTTTGTTGCATTACCCGTAGGTCCAACGCTGTGTTTTCTGACCGGAATGGGTAAATCAGAAAATTTTTCGAGAATTTCTTTTGTTTTAATATTATACGGATTTTCGTGATCTTCGTTTACAAGCCATGACGTATGCAGGAAGGCATCGGGTATTTTCGCATCTATTACATCACGGACGAATTGATATACCGGCTCAACAGGGATAAATTCCTGATGAAACGCGTCGACAGAAATCGGCAAATGATTAACGCCCGCCTCAGCCAGCATTTTAGCGACACTCGCGCTCTTTTCAGCGTTGTTTGTAAAATATCCGTTTGTTATAACTTCGCGAGTTTCAATGCCGCACCCTGTCGCCGCTTTATGTATTGCGGCTGTCACTTCGGGATAATATAGCGGCTCGCCGCCAAAAGTCATAACTGATGTCACGTCAAACACAGACGCGAGTTTTTTTACTGCTTCAACAGCATAATCCGCAAGAACATGACGGTGTGAACCGGGCTTATTTATATTATCGCCCATCTGGCAGTGTTTGCATTTTCCGCCGCATTCCCACGTGACAATAAATTCGATTCTTTTAATGTCCATATATTTTGATAATTTTTCTTTCATAAACTATACCTCTTTTCAAATTTAAAATTAAATTAATTTTTGTGTTTTGAAAATCGGCGCAGTTACACTGACAACAAGTTTATTTAATCTCGATACAATCTGCTGCCAGATTTATTAACTGCACCGAGGAGTTATGTCCAGTATATAAATATAAATATTTCTTCTCAAAGTTTCACACCCTTTCTTCTAAAATAATATGATTATTATATAGCAAAAAAATTATAAAAGCAAGTTAAAGTTTAATTTATAATCAAATTTTATTCATAAGATATAAATTTTTCGCTTAAATTATTTCCCTCTATTTCTATTTGTAATGATATTTGCATTGCGCTATATAAATATTGTTCGATTGTATTTCATACACAAGCCTGTGTTCACCGTTTATATGTCTGCTCCAGTAACCCGATAATTCATGTTTGAGCGGTTCGGGTTTACCTATCCCCTCAAATGGATGCCGTTCTATATCTTTTAAAAGATCGTTTATTTTTTTAACTATTTTTTTGTCGTCCCTCTGCCAACCTAAATAATCGTCCCAGGCTTCGTCACTCCATATTTTTTTCATCGTCCACCTCTATAAGTTCATGTTCTGTTCCTTTACCCGAACGTAACTGCGCTATTGATTTAAGCAGTCGTTTATAATTAGCCTCATTGCTTCTTATATAAAGATTTTCAAGCAAATTGCTATATTCTTTTTCGGATATTAAAACTACATTTTCCTCATTGTCGCCACGAGTTATAATAACCGGTTCAAAATTGTTTATAACTTTATCGCAGTATTCATTAAAATTTTTTCCGATTTTTGAATAATTAATCGCCGTCATAAAATTATCACCTCTGCGTTTTATTATAACATATTATTCATATAAAATCAACATAAAAATATAAAAGATTGTTACCCCAGCACAATTTCCCTGCCCTGCTCGGACGAATCATATAATGCCTGCATCATGCCGGTCGTTATGATAACCGTTTCGATATTTGACGGCAGTCTTTTCTTTGTTTTCACAGTATCTACAAAACTGTCGATTTCTTTCTGGAAGTAATCCCATTTGTCATATTCAAGCGTAATGCCTTTTAGTTTGCCGTCGTTTATTTTATATAACTCAAAATCCGCTCCGTATTGCAGTCTTATCCCCGCTTTTGTGCCGATAAAATCTATATATGTCTCGCTTACGCCTATATTTTGCGCCCATGCGCCGTTTAACGTTATAGTTGATCCTGCGGTGCGTATAAATCCCGTTATAAAATCGTCAACATCATATATGCCGTCAAGATTTTTCGTGTTTTCCGCCCACATATCAGTATATTCATATTCTTTCATATTTTTCGCAAGCTTACAGAAGCCTTTGCCGCTGACTGTCTTGATTGCGGGATCGCTAAGGCAATACATGACTATATCGAGATAATGCACGCCCCAGTCGATAAGAACTCCGCCGCCCGCTATTTCCTTGGTAGTAAACGCGCCGCCAAGCCCCGGAATCGATCGCTGTGCCCTGAAACTCACGTAGACATGATATATCTCGCCAAGTTCGCCGTTGTCTATAAGCTCTTTGATTTTATTTACCCCGGCGTTAAATCTGTTCACTACGCCTATTGAAAGCATATTGCCTGTTTTTTCCTGTGCTTCGAGCATTGTTTTTGCTTCGGCATAAATTCTTGCAGGCGGTTTTTCGCATAATACTTGCTTGCCAGCGTTTAACGCGTCTATCGAAATCTGCGCGTGAACGTTATTTGGCGTGCATACGGATATAGCGTCAACTTCGGGGTCGTTTATCGCGTCATGGTAGTCAATTATCGCTTTGCCGCATTTGTATTGCTTAACGGCATTTTCGGCTCTTTCCGGAATAATATCGCAGAAATATAATATTTCGGCGTTTGCGTTATTTATATATGACGGGATATGCGCGGCGTTCGCGATTGTTCCGCAGCCGATGACTGCTACTTTTATTTTAGACATTTAAAAAATACCTCCGGTTTTTTATTTTAAAATTTTTTTTGATTTTAATTATTTGTTTGAACTGGAATATGTTTTGCAGCATATTAAAAATATTATAGGGCAAAATATAATCAGACAATTTTAATTTTTTATTTAGAGTTTATTAAGATAAAATCACAGAGTCCGGGAGGTTAAAGTTATGGCTTCATTAACTTCAAAAGAGCTTACGGCTCTTGAAGATCAGCTCGCAATGGAACAGAATATTATAAGCAAATACAGAATGTATTCTCAAACCGCAGTGGACAGCGAAATCAAAGATAAATGCAACTGTATCGCAAATAAACACCAGAAGCATTACGATACGCTGATTTCCCAGCTGCAATGATAATTGATGATAAGATAATAATATAGTCGGAGACGGAGGAGAAGCAGGAATGAACAGCATAAACACGATGTTTTCAGATAAAGAAAAATTGCAGGACGCACTTGCCTCGCAAAAATTTATCACGGGAAACTACAACACATTTACAAACGAATGCGTAACGCCCGAAGTCCGCGGAGTTTTTATGTCTATACTCAAAGACGAGCACGATATACAAAACGAAGTTTTCACAGAGATTCAAAAACGCGGATGGTATCAGGTCCAGCCGGCTGAACAACAAAAAATCCAGCAGGTCAAAACAAAATTCGGCGTACAATAATTTAATTTATTATAGTATTATAATTAAAATAAACGGCGTAATAAATTTTTAAAAGTTCTTGAGCTTAATCAAAATTGTGTTAATAATAATTAATCTATACGCCGTGGGATATAAATTAAATTTAACTTTCAAGTAAGTCAGGAAAGGCTGTGCCGCATAAGGCGCGTCTTTCCTGATATTTTTATTTTTTTGATTTTATTTGAATAAAATCTCGTTGATCCATTTTATTGCCATGTCAATCCAGCGTGCGACATAGGGCATAATCATTTCGTCTTTTGGCGCAGTTTCTTCTGTTGCCAAAGACAATCCGTGTTCGCCGTACGGGAATACATGCAGCTCAAACGGGATTTTATGCGCCGCCAGAGCTTCGCACATATAAAGCGCGTTTTCTACAGGCACGCCCTCGTCTTCGGCGGTATGCCATATAAACGCCGGGCATGTGTCATAATCGACATGCTTTTCAACAGAAAATCTGTCAAGTTCTTCCTGAGAAAGAGTTTTATCCTCAGTATCGGCAAGTTTTAGTATAGACCCCTGATGTCCTTTCGGGCCGGAAGTTATGACCGGGTAGCCGAGAATCATGCCGTCCGGTTTGATATACGAATTTTTACAGCCCAAAGTTTTTGATATAATATCAAGTCTCCATAAAACGCCGATGCTCGCGGCAAGATGACCTCCCGCCGAAAACCCGCACACAATTATTTGATTTTCGTCTATATTCCATTCTTCTGCGTGATCTCTGATATATTTTATTGCCGCCGCCGCGTCTAATAATGGCGCGTAACCGACAGCTTCTTCTTTTACTGAATATCTCAGAATAAACGCGTTCATTCCTGCGGCGAAAAACGCTTTTGCGACAGGTTCGGCCTCCCTGTCGGACGTGATCCAATAACCTCCGCCGGGCAAAACAAGCACGGCTTTTTTCTTGAAATTGCGCAATTCAGGCGAAATCTCAGAAACATAAGTCGTCAGCGTGATGTGCGGCCTTTCAGGGTAGAGAGAAATTTTTTCGTAAATCATATTTTTTTCCTCGATAAAATTAATATTTTATTTTTTCTTGTTTTTAATTAACAATCCCATACAAAAAATAATATATCCACATGACAAATATAAAATAATATCCCCGAATATCGTGTAGATTGTTTTATTTTTTATAATTTTTATATTTTCAGTCAAAACTTCGCACTGTAATATATTTGATTTTTGCAGTATTTTTCCCGTATTTGAAATAAACGCAGATACTCCTGTATTTGCCGATCTTATCACATATCTGTTATTTTCAACAGCTCTCAGTACAGCCTGTGCGTTATGCTGATATACAGCGGGCGAATCCCTGAACCATGAATCGTTTGTCGCGATAATTAATATATCCGCTCCGTCTTTGACGGATTTTCGCGCAAGTTCAGGAAAAATCGAGTCAAAACATACAAGTCCCCCGTATTTTACGCCGTTTATGCTCATAATATCCGCGCTTTCACCCGGCGTCAAAACTGAATCGAACAGAGTCATATTTGAAACAAACGGAAAAATTTTTGTCACGATTTTATCAAGAGGCAGATATTCGCCGAACGGCACGAGATGCCGTTTGCCGTAGGGTTTTATAAAATCATAATTTTTATCAAAAGCTATTATAGAGTTATATTCTTTGTCTTCTTCACCGTAGATTATCCCTGTAAACAACGTTATATTTTTATTTCGCGCTAAATCTTGCAGATAATTATACGTCGGGCTTCCCCGGCTGATCCCTACCGGGATTGCCGTCTCAGGCAAAACGCATATATCGATTTTTTGATCAGTATTTTCTTCTATTAAAGATTCATATATTTTTAAAGAATTTTCAAATCCTGAAACTTCCCATTTTTCATACGACGATATATTCCCCTGTATTATCTGAGCCGTGATTTTTTGCCGCTCCCCTGATTTTTCGATATAATCATAATATATTATCCTGAATAATCCAACATATGAATTTATGAAATATATTAAAATCACAGCTAAAATAAGCATGTTGTTTTTTCGCAGGGACGGCAAATTTCCGCTCCTATAACCAAGTTTTGTATTTTTGAATTTATTTAATATATATAAAGCAATCGCGGCATTTATAAAAATAATTATAAAACTTGTGAAATATGTGCCAAATAGTGAAACGCTCTGGATAAAAAACAAATTTTTATATTGCGATACAGACAGTTTCGCCCATGTCAATCCCGACATAAACCACGACTGAACCCATTCTGAAATTACATACAGACAGGCTGTCAAAACCGGGATAAAAAATATATTTATGTTTTCACGCGCGCATATATTTTTTAATATTTTAAACCCGAACGGCAAAATAAGCATGACGAAAGTCTGCAAAACCGGAAATCCGAGCCATGCCGCAGTCACGATAAGCGCGCTCTCCAATTCAGTCACTCCGGTCTGCTCCATAGGGTACATCCAGAAAAACCAGATATAAACGGGCAAATAAAAACTCATCCCGAAAACACAGGTATATTTTATCGCTTTATTTTTTTTATTATTTATTATCTCGTCAAATAATATAATAAAAAACGGAATTCCGGCAAAAAAAGATAATATATTTAGTTGCGGGAAAATAAACGGGACCGAAAATAAAAGTCCGGAAATAATAATAATTAAATATCTGCGTCTAAGCATTTTTATCTATAATCCAACTTTCCCGTTTTTATTTCTAAATTAATTATACACGAATATAAATTGTTTGTAAAGAAAATTATCTGTAAAAATAAAAATTTTTGAAAAATAATGTTGATTTTTTTGTTTTTGTCTGATATAATATTTTAAAGTAATTATTTTATATTTTTTATTATATGAATAGGAGAAATATTATGAAATTTTGTTCAAAATGCGGTAATCAAAACGATGATAACGTGCAATTCTGCCTAAACTGCGGGAACAAATTTGAAGAAGAGGCGTCTCAGCAGCAACAGCAGCCTCAACAGCAGCAACCTCCGATATATCAACAACCACAACAGCCTATGTACCCGCAATATCCGCAGCAAGGGCCAATACCCCCGGTGCCCGGAAAAGGAATGGCAATAGCTTCTTTAGTTCTCGGCATTTGTTCGCTTGCTTTAGGTTGGACCGGGGTCATTTTAATACTGGGAATTGTCGGTATAGTTATGGGAGTACTCGGCGGCAAAAAAATGAGAATGGCCGGTTACCCAGCAGGTATTGCCACAGCAGGGCTTGTTATGTCAATTATCGGGACGGCAATTGGTGGACTTATTTTTGTTTCTTGTATGGCCTGCGGTGCTTGTTCATATTGTGCGGTTCTCCCTTTGCTTCCCTAAAAAAAGTATTAACGAAAATATATAATTTTAATTATAAGACAGGATAGTATCCAAAATTCCGGTTTGAATTTTGGATATTATTTTCTGTTTGTTTTATTTGTTTTTTTAGGAGAAGAAAAATATGCTTCCTTTTGTCAATTTTCTGGGAAGAGAAATTCCCATGTACGGGCTTATGTTTGTGCTGGCGGCTATTGTTTCTATCGGATTTGCGATGTTAAGGGCAAAACAGCGGGGCATACCGTCAGACGATACGCTTTATACAAGTTTATTCGCCGTTATCGGCGCGATTGTCGGCGCGAAAGTTTTATATATTATAACTATGATAGGGCCTGTCATAAAAAATTGGAGCAATATGATGGAAGCAAACGTCAGTGTCTGGGAAATTATTGCGTTCGCGTCAGGGGGTTTTGTATTTTTCGGGGGTTTGATCGGGGGGATTTTCGGAGGGATTATTTATCTTAGAATGTTTAAACTAAACATCCCCGAATATGTTGATTTAATCGCTCCGTGCGTCCCGCTTGCGCACGCGATAGGGCGCGTAGGCTGTTTTTTCGGAGGGTGTTGTTATGGAATAGAGACTCATTACGGGGTCGAATTTAATCTATCGCCTGTTGCGCCCCATAACGTCAGGTTATTGCCTGTCCAGTTGATTGAAACCGATGTAAATTTATTATTGGTATTAATATTATTAATTTACGGGCGCAGTCATGAAAATAAAAATAAAAGCAAAAATAAACCGGGAAAAAGTTTGCTTTTATATTTAATTTTATATTCAGTTTCACGGTTTACGCTTGAATTTTTCAGGGGAGATAAAGCGAGGGGGATATTTTTTGGAGTATCCACGTCTCAGTTTATTTCAATAATAATATTTTTTATTTCGGTATTGTTAATTGCGTTTTATGACAAAATTATTATTAATAAAATATAATATAATTAATAATATAGTAAAACAACTCTAAAATGGTGATATGCTTGTAGGGGCGCGCATTGCGCGTCCGCGGAATGCCCACTGGGCATTCCCTACACAAAAATCATCATTATCAAGTTGTTTCACTATAACTTCACACGTAGTGTTATATAAAGCCCCCTTTTGCGAAAGGGGGCTTTTTTTGCAAAAATTCTCAAATCAACTTCAGATATTTAATATCCTTTTCGCGTTATTTCCCAATATTGCGTCTATATCTGTTTTCCCCAGCGGCAGATTTTTTATATGCTCTATTTCGGTTTTTGCGTTGCTCCACGGAGAGTCTGACCCAAATAATATTTTATCGACGCCGTGTTTTTTTATTATTCTCAAAAACTGGTCTTTTGAAAAATATTCAAACCCCATAGATGCGTCAAGATAAATACCGGTTCCGCATAAATATTTCTCAACGTCGTCCCATTGCGCGTGACCCCCAAGATGCGCCGCGATTATTATTCCGCTGCGCATTTCTTTTATTACGCGCGCAAATCTTTCAGGATTGCTTCTGAACGGTTCAGGAAACGCTGGGTCAAAACCTGCGTGGTGCAGCAATATCAGGTTTTTGCTCAGCGCGTAATCGTAAATTTTAAGCATTTTTTTATCATCAGGTATAAAATCCTGATATTCCGCGTGAAATTTCAAGCCTTTAAGATCAAGGCTTGCGACAAAATCAATATCTCTCTTATAATCGTCAGAGTGCGGGAAAATACTGCCGAAACTGATTATCTTTCCCGGATATTTACCGTTTATTTCCGCCGCCCATTCGTTTATGCTTTTTGTCTGCGACTGTTTTGTCACTATAGGCTGAATTATTGATATATCTATATTCCAGTTATTCATGTTTTTCAAAAGCCCTGAAACTGTCCCGTCATGCACGGGAATATAAATGCCTTTTGCTTCTTCATAAAGCAACGGCATTACTTTCGGAGCTAAACTGTCGGGGAAAGCGTGCGTGTGAAAATCTATTATCATATTAATTATTTTTATTTTAACCTCCGGAATTTTATAAAATTATATAAAATAATAATACTATAAAATAGCCAAATAATAAAGGCTTTAATAATTAATTGTGAAGTTTGTATAATTTTTGTATATAATATACAATTCCGGTTGACAAAAATTATGGCGAATGATATAATTAATATTTGTAAATAAAAAATATAATTTTTCGGAGTACAATAATTATGGTATTCTCCAGTTTGGAATTTTTATTCCTGTTTATACCCGTAACGCTGATTATGTATTTTCTGGTCCCGCCCAAGTTTTTAAAATGGCGGAATCTTGTTTTGTTTGTGACAAGCCTTATTTTTTACGGCTGGGGCGAACCCTTATATGTTTTTCTTATGCTGTTCACAATATTTGTCGATTATATATGCGGATATTTTGTGGATAAGTATAAAGAAGCCGAAATTAAAAAAGCGAAGTTTGCCCTGATTGCGAGTATTATAATAAATATCGGGCTTCTGGGCTTTTTTAAATACTATGATTTTTTTATCTCGAATCTGCGCGTGATTCCCGGACTCGGAAATCTGCCTCTTCTCGGGCTTGAACTTCCTATCGGCATATCGTTTTATACGTTTCAGGCTCTGTCTTATGTCTTCGACGTTTATAAAAGAGATGCAAAAGTCCAGACAAATTTCGTTTCTTTCGGTTCATACGTGACTTTATTCCCTCAGCTTATCGCTGGGCCTATAGTCAGGTATCAGGACGTGGACGATATGCTCAGGGAACGCAAAGAGACAGTCGCCCTCGCCGCTTCGGGAGTACGGACTTTTATGGCGGGTCTCGCAAAAAAGATATTTCTTGCGAATATCGCGGGTCAAATGTGGAAAACATTCAGTTCTGTCCCCGTAGGTCAGCGAACAGTCGCGGGGGCATGGATCGGCATAATATGCTACACTTTCCAGATTTATTTTGACTTCTCTGGATATTCAGATATGGCAATAGGGCTTGGAAAAATAATCGGCTTCAAATTTCTTGAGAATTTTAATTATCCTTACATATCAAAAAGCATAACCGAATTCTGGAGAAGATGGCACATGTCGCTCTCGACATGGTTCAGGGATTATGTTTATATCCCGTTGGGAGGGAGCCGCTGTTCGCCGGCGAAAAATTACCGGAATATTTTAATAGTCTGGTTTCTGACCGGATTCTGGCATGGCGCAAGCTGGAATTTTATTATTTGGGGGCTTTATTACTGCGTGCTTCTTATTATTGAAAAAGCGTTTTTATTAAAAAGGCTCGAAAAGATCCCCGCGTTTTTCCGGCATGTCTACACTATGTTTTTTGTTATTTTCGGATGGCTTTTATTTGTCTCCGAGCCTCAGTATTTAGGGAATATAGGCAACGGAATGGCTTATCTGGGAAATATGTTCGGCGTGGGAACTTCGGCGGGGGTTTCGCAGGGCGACATATACGATATAACGCGCAATTTTATTTTCTTTATAATAATGGCAATCGCCGTTACCCCGCTGCCGAAAAAATTATTTTATAAATTATATGAAAAATCCAATATATTCAGGTACGCCGCATACGCCGGAGGGGTAGTCGTTTTGATTTTAGGCGTGGCTTATCTTGTGGATTCAAGCTATAATCCGTTTTTATATTTCAGGTTTTAGATTTAAGGTTTAAATAAAGCGAGGATATTTATTATATGGATAGCGTTATAAAAAAGATTGCGGATAGGTTCGGGGAAGATATTTTGCTCGAAAGCAGAAAATTATCGTCGCTTATCGATGATTACATACCGGGGGATAAAAAGACGGCAAATTTATTGAACGCCGCTATAAGAAATAATATTCCTAAAAAATTATACGATATGAAATCACTGGGCGAAGAAGACAGGGAAACTAAGATAAAAGAATTATGCGCGCAATTTACCAGAGAATACGCTTTATCTGAAAAATTGGCGTATTCGATAATAAACCAGTTTACATCGGCGTTTAAATACCCGGAAGTTAAATTTTCCGCCGCGAAAAAACCAAAGATAAAAACTGCGCCCCCTGCCGCTTCTGCTGATTTGTCGAAAAACCCTGATATATCTCAAGTTCAGGACACTCAAGTATCTCAGTCTGCGACAACAATTGATTTAACAACTTCGGTTTCACCTGAGAATACGCCGGAAACTGCCAAAAATCTTAAACAAACCGGGGAATTAACTCAGAACAGACTTATCGAATTGCAGATGAACGCGGCAAAAAAAGCGCGCATACCCGATATACTCACGCTGATAACCGGAGCTTTTATCATAATTGCGCTGGCTGCCGCTATGTTTATAATCCCGGATGAAACTTTTTCAGAACAGGAAAACAGGTCATTGCAGCAATTTCCCGCGTTATCTTCTAAATCCGAAGGCAAATTTTTAGACAGGCTTGTCGACGGCAAATTTACTGCGGATATAGCTAAATATTATTCAGACCAGTTTCCGTTCAGAAATATGTTTGTCGGGCTTAAAGGCATTGTGGAAATCGCTATGCTCAAAAGCGAAAACGACGACGTCATACTTGGAAAAGACGATTATCTGATAACAAAAGATTCTATAACAAAAGACTTTAACGAAATCAGAGACATACTCAGCGGAAATATAGACGGCATCTCAGATTTTGCCGACGCTATGGCTGAAATGAAAATCCCTGTAACTTTAGCCGCCGCCGGACGTTCGATAGACGTTTTGGGCATATATCTTCCGGCGACTTACCCCAGAGAAACGTCTGAGAATTTGTGGGGGTCTTTTAACGGGCTTGCGTCTTATTATAAAAATTTAAAAGGACTGGATTTATGCAAGCCGCTTAGAGAATCTGTCGAAAAACAAACCGGCAGACAATTATATTACAGGACTGACCATCACTGGACTACTCTGGGTGCGTATTACGCGTATGTCGAGATAATCAAGTCGTTTAAAGACGATGACCTCGAACCTCAGCCGCTTTCAGCGTTTACCAGAGAAATCGCCTCGGATGCTTTCTACGGGACTACGTGGTCAAAAGCCGGCATGAAATGGATAGAGCCCGATACTATGGAATATTTCAGATACGACGGCGACGAAGATTTTCTCACTACTATTAAAGACACAGGCAAAAGTTTCAACGGGTTTTACGATATTTCTTATCTTGATAAAAAAGACAAATACAGTTCTTTTATAAGCGGCAATAATTCAAGGGTCGATATAACCAAGCCCGGAGATACGACACGGCAAAAAATGCTCGTGATAAAAGACAGCTTCGCCCACTCAGTTATTCCGTTTCTTGCTTATCATTTTGATTTGATAATTCTCGATTACAGATATTATCTGGATTCTGCGGCAAAGCTTGTCTTTGATGAAGATATAGACAGGATTTTGTTTTTACATAATATAAGCAATATCTCTGAATCAAATATGTACGGCTCAACTGTTGACGAAGAAGACGAAAATATTATTCTTCCGGGTATATTGCAATACGGCGTGGAAAACATTTTGCGCGAATATATCAGATCTCAGTATCCTATCAGAAATATATTTATAAACAACAATCCGATAACTGATTATGTTATAGTAATCCCAACCGAAGAAACCGACACCAGAAAATATTATATCGACGCGGCTGAAAAACTGCAAGCTGTAATTTTAGAGAAAATGGGGCTTGAAATCGAAATTGTAAGAACTGACGACTTGTCCGGGCTTGACAAAATTATTACGTTTACTCCAGAGGGATTGCCCGCAGTCGGATTCATAAGAATAGCCACAGAGGGGAATAATCTTATTTTCAGGTGTAATATAGGCGTAGACAGCCCGGGTTATTCAGCAGGTATTTTTATCAGCAAGTATCTGGGCAAAAACGCGACAGGCAGTTTTAACTTCGGCGAGAATTTTGTTTACAGCGACATAGGCGACAATGTCATCATGATAAGACCGGGACAATAAAAGCAAGTCTAATTTTAATCACAGTTTTTCAAGAGGAGATTTATATAATATATGAAAAATAAAAAGATAATACTGATAATATCGGCTTTTTTGATTTGCGCTATATTGCTGCCATGCTTGTCCGCGTGCAAGACAAACGACGGCGATAACACCAATACCAAAGATAATAACAATAATAATAACGTGAATATTGAAAACGTCGGCAATAATAATCCTGATAATTCAGGGACAAGCTCGAACTCAACCGAAATTGAATCTAACTACACATCGAGAGAGATAGCAGACGCAATCATGGCCGCATACGGAGACGACGATATACCCGAAGATACATTTTTCGAATATTTCTACAGCGGAGCGGACCCTAACGGCGAGAACTACCTCGACCCCGAAAAGGCCGGACGCATGATAAACGGTAACTCGGCACCGGTGAAAGAGATGGAGTACATAGAGGACTACGCGATGTATGTGCCCATCGGGAATCACTTTTTCGAGGTGATGGTGATGAGGGTGACTGATGAGGGTAGCGTGGGAGCGGTGAGGGAGATAGCGGAGAGGAGGGTGAAGCGTAAGGACAACGGAGACATACGGTTTTACGTAGAGCACGAGGTACCGTTGATCGAGGGAGCGAAAGTGGCAGTAGTGGGGAGGTATGTGATCTTGCTTGTTACCACTGACAATTCCATCGCTGATTCTATTATTGCCGATTTGATAAAATCCGGGAATAATTCAAGCCTATCAGTAAATCCAACTGAAATTGAAAATAATAATAACCCCGAAAATACAGAAGATATAGAAAAAATAACAGAACCAGAAACACCCATTCAGCCTGAGACAAACAAACCTGTGGCTATAGATGAAATAGTAAATATCGAACCGGAAATATTGTTTGATATTGACCAGTTTAAAACTTTAATAACCGAAAAGCCGACTGACGAGCAGACAGTTCAAACTGACCCTCCTGAAGAACCGGCCAATGCCAGAAGAACCGCAATCCCAAGCGTAGCTGTCAAAAACTACAGCCACAACACAAGCTTTATGATAGGCGGCAAATGCGAAGTCGGCGCGATGATAAGAGTGACGGGAGGAACCGAAGAAATATATACGGGGTCGCATTACGGCGATTATCTTGTAGAAGTCCCGTTTTCAAATACTGGTTCTTCAACTTTAAAACTGACGGCTGAGCTTGACGGTAAACTCCCAAGCGAAGAAATTACTTTTATCGTAAAGCCGCAAAAAGATATAAGCTATTATGAAGATTACGGAGCATACGGGGTTATTTTGGGATATAACTATATGAGTTTTTTCGACGACTGTTTGTCTGATTATATCGGCGATAATTTAATCACCGAAAAAGAAATAGAAACCCTTAGAACAAGAACAGCCAAAAGAATAAGCGATTTGAGGGCTAAAGGCTGCAACGCTGAAATAATATATCTGCTTTCGCCTAATACTATGAGAATCTGGCCCGAAGATGTGCCGAGGCGTTATACCGAACGTAAAGACGACACTCTTATACGGCAATGGAAAGAAGGCGTAATTGCGGGCGGAGCGACAGTTCTCGACCTGACCGATCTTATGATGGCGCATAAATATGACGAAATGAAAATATGGCACAAGACAGATTCTCACTGGTCTGAATACGGCGCTTATCTGAGTTATATCGAACTGATGAATTATATCGCAAAAAAATTCCCCGACGCCGCGCCGAGGCCGGATTCGGATTTTGAATTTTATAACAAAGAAGTAAACTTCGGCGATATTTACGCGACACTCGGATTATCGCTCTCGGATTTATGCGAAACAAGCACGTTTGTAAATTTCAAGTTTGACCCTCCGCATTTTAATCCGGATTATAACACCGGTCACGTTAATATATATGACGAAAACTGTACTATGAGAATGAGCGTCAGGCCGCTTCATATAAGAGTGCAGTTCCCACATACAACGGAGTCAAACGTATCGGGAAAACTGCCTACGGCATATTTTTTCAGGGATTCGTTTGAAGGCCCGCTGCACGCGTTTTATACAGACAGATTCGCAACAGCTACGTTTAAAGGCATGTGGGATTATAATTTTAATATAAATCAAATTACAGAGCTTGATCCGGATTATATTATATATGTAATCAACGAGAGAAATATCAAAAACGTTTTATATAATTAAAATAATGATTAATATAAAAGCATAAAATCTCAGGGACGAAATGTATTTTCGCCCCTGAATTTTTATAAATTTATTTGTTTTTAAATGCGGATTTTTCACGTTATATTTATATATTATGATTGACAATAGGCTCAGAAACAGTTATAATGTGTTTGTGTAAACTAATATATTTCCGGCAAAGGAGTTATAAAATTATGTATAGGATTTTTGTTATAAATATCGGGTCGTCAAGCCTGAAAGTGGCTTTGTATGAAAACGACAAAGAAATATGGTCTGTGTCAAAACGTCACGCCCCTGAAAAAATACGCTCTTTCTCTTCTGTTTATGACCAGATAGATTTTCGTATGGAATCTATCGACGAAGTTATATCTGAAAAAAAAGTGGATTTTTCTCAAATCGACGTTATAGCCTGCCGCGGCGGTTTCTGCAAGCCGCTCGAAAGCGGGACTTATGCCGTCAACGGCGCATTGCTTGATGATTTGAAATTTTCACGCTGGGGTGAACATGCCGCAAATATAAGCCCGTTCTGCGGTAAAATTTTATCTGAAAGATATAATAAGCCCGTTTTTTATACAGACCCTGTCTCTGTCGATGAATTTATGCCGGAAAGCTATATAACAGGACATCCGGATATACGCCGCATCTGCAAAGTCCACGCGCTAAATCATAAAGCCGTTGCGCGTTACGCCGCGCGCGAATTAAATAAACCGTATGAAGATTGCAATTTTATAGTGGCGCACATGGGCGGCGGGATTACAGTCGCGGCGCACCGTAAAGGACGCATGATCGACGCTTGCAGCCCCGCCGAAGAAGGACCGTTTTGTATTGACCGTCCGGGACAGCTGCCTAATCTGCAATTACTCGAATATATTTTTTCGTCGGGCAAATCAAGGGACGAATTATACCGCGAGTTATCCACCGGAGGCGGAATCATGGCTTATACAGGCTTGGTTGATTTGATTAAAATAGAAGAAATTGCAGTGACTGATAAAAATTTAGCATTGCTTCTCGATACAATGTCGTATAGAATAGCGTTTTATATATTAGGATATTTAGCTGCTTTTGACGGCGAAAATATAGACGCTGTGATTTTAACCGGAGGCATGGCGAAATCTGACTGGATTGTCCCCGCTGTGTCAAAGAGGGTTTCGCCGTATGCGAAAATTCTCGTTTACAAGGGCGAGTATGAAATGCAGGCTCTTGCAGAAGGCGCGATGCGCGTTATGTCGGGGGAAGAAGAAGCAAAGGTTTATTAAAAAAGTTTTTTTTATTTTTAATATAATATATTTTCTTCTATCCATTTTGCTACGCCGTCGTTATCGTTTGTAGCGCAGATAAAATCTGCCGCCTGTTTTGCTTCGTCAACGGCGTTTTCAACGGCTACGCCTATACCACATTTCCGAAGCATTTCTACGTCGTTATAATCGTCGCCGAAAACTACTATTTCATTATTCTTAAAATATAAAGATGTTCGTATTTTTTCAATGCTTGTCGCTTTATTTATGGATTTCCCCATTATTTGCACACATGTTCCATTATCAGTTAGATAAAACTGTGCATTTTCATTACATAATTCTTTTAAGAAAATAATTAATTTATCATCTAACGGTGTAACCGAATCTATCAGATTATTAAAAAATATAAGTATTTTTACAGTCCTGAGATTTACAGCTTGTTGTAATGTAAGAGCTTCTTCCGAAGTGACTCCCCAGCTTTTATATCCTTTGTCTTCAAGAGGAAACCGAAATGCGTGTTTTTCATTTGTTAATTGTAATGCTATATTGAGCTTTTCATATTTACACACATTATTTATTGTTTCTTGTACAATTTCATCAGAAACAAGCAGATATTCCTTTTGCTTATTTATTATGACACAACCGCCGTTATAATATATACCGCCATCAAATAATGATAATATATTTTTTCCCCACGACAACATATTGTTTAAAAGCGGCGGACGCGCAGTAGCAATAAAGATTTTAATACCTTTATCACGACAACGCTGAAGTATTGATATTGTATATTCAGAAACGGTATTATCATTTTTAAGTAATGTTCTATCCAAATCCGTTACAATCATTTTTATATTTTTCACGCTATTACTCCTGCTTAAATCACCCTCAAAATATTTTCAGTTGTTTTATATAAATCTTCAAAACATGACTGTTTTACTTCGGCAAAATCCGTATAAATTCGCGAACACGCCGTGAAAATCGCCTGTATTCCCAAATCGTAAACTTCTTCGCCGTATTCTCCGGTGCTTCCTGCTATTACTATAACCGGCTTATTTTGTTTTTTTGCCCGTTTAGTTATACCCGAAACTGCTTTCCCGTTTAAACTCTGCGAATCAAATCTGCCCTCTCCCGTGATAATCAAATCAGCGTCTTTTATAACATCGTCAAAATTTGCAATATCCAAAATTATATCTATTCCCGAACAGATTTTGCAGTTGATATAATCCGGGAAACTCAATAATGACGCCAATATTCCCCCAGCCGCTCCGGTTCCGGGAATATTTTTTATGTCTTTGCCTGTTTTTTCACGCAATATATCGGCGTACCGTGATAAATTCTTGTCCAATATTTTTACTGTTTTTTCGTCCGCGCCTTTCTGCGGCCCGAAAACATAAGCCGCGCCCGAAGATCCGCATAAAATATTTTCGACGTCGCAGGCTATGATAAATTCGCAGTTTTTCAGCCGTTTATCAAGTTTTGTATCGTCTATATATTTTAATTTGCCAAGCCCTCGGTTTGACGGGATTATTTCACGTTTGTTTTCGTCTAAAAGTTCAACTCCCAAAGCATTTATGATCCCCGCTCCGCCGTCGTTTGTCGCACTTCCCCCAAGTCCCAGAATAATTTTTTCACAATTTTTATCCAACGCATGTCTTATCAGCAATCCTGTGCCGAACGTAGAAGAATCCAGAGGATTTTTTCTGTCCTCTATCAACGTTAATCCGGATGCTGCCGCAGTTTCGATTACCGCGGTTTTGCCGTCTTTTAATATCGCGTAAAAAGAATCTATGTCCTCAAACAGGGGGTTTTTTGATTTCGCGAATATTTTTTCGCCGCCAATCGCGTATAAAAAAGCGTCAGCCGTCCCCTCTCCCCCGTCTGCAACCGGGATTTTTACGGTTTTGATTTCGTGCCTGATTTTTTTGAACGCTTTATCTATAATTTCGCATACTTCAAGCGAACTCATTGTCCCTTTGAACGAATCCGGCGCGATTACTACTTTTTTCATTTGTTTTATGTTTTCGGGAATATGCAAGAACAGTCCCCTACTCCTGTTTTTTATATAAATAATATCACATATTTTCAAGTTAGTCAAATAAAATTAAACAAATATTGTTGACAATAACATTTGATTTATTTATAATCTATAATTACAGTAATAAAATCCAAAAAATATAATTAATTTTTTTCAGGAGGATATTTTCATGCCGAATTTAAAATTAGGGGCGCAGTTATATACTGTGCGCGAGTTCACGCAAACCGAAAAAGATTTCGCTGAAACAATGAAAAAAATCGCGGCTATCGGGTATAAATACGCTCAGGTGTCAGGCATAGGCGGCGGCATTTCGCCGTATTTTATAAAACAAGTCTCGGAAGACAATAATATTAAAGTGATTTTAACGCACACTTCGCCGCAAAGAATAAAAAACGAAACGGAAAAAGTTATCGAAGACCATGATATTTTTAACTGCGCCGGCATAGGAATCGGCGGAATGTTCGGGCATGAAAGAACAGAGGACGGATATAAAAAGTTTTGCGAGGATTTTGCTCCCGCTATCGAGAAAATCAAACAGAGCGGCAAAGTTTTTCTGTATCACAATCATGATTTTGAATTTGAAAACTACAACGGCAAAACAGGCATAGATATTGTTTTGGAAAATACAGATAAATACGGTCTGAAACTTACGTTTGACACCTGCTGGGCGCAATTCGCGGGAATTGACCCTGCGGATTTTATGGAAAAATATAATGACAGGATTTTCGCCACGCATTTAAAAGATATGTTTATTGTAGATAATAAAATAGACATGACCGAAATCGGAACAGGCATAATGAATTTTGACAAAGTTCTTAAAGTTTCGGAAGAAAACAATATAATATGGCATTTCGTCGAACAGGACGAAGTGAAAATTGACGCTTTTGAAAGCATGAAAATCAGTTTTGATAATTTGATGGCTATGGGAAAATTTGAATAGGATATATAGGGAATTTATATAATATACGATGGGAGTGAATTTATAATGCAGGCATACGAATTTTACGCTAAACCCGAAAACGGAATGATAAAAATACCGGATAAATATAAAATGCAAATTACAACGGAAATGCAGGTAATTTTATTGGAAAAAAAACAATGGAAATTCGACAGGGAAGAAGCTAACGCCCGAAGAAGAACTGATTTAATTTCTCAACCTTTTTTAAATACGAGCGGTTGGAAATTTGACAAGGAGGAAGCAAATGAACGGTAAAGCATTTTTCGATACCAATATATATATTTATTTGTATTCCGATGACGAACACGAGAAACAAAAAACAAGCAAAAAAATTATAAATACAGCAAATGAATGTATAATAAGCACGCAAATTTTAAACGAAATAAACAATGTATTGATTAAAAAATGGAAAACGCACATTGAAAAAATTAAAATGGTGCAACAAGAAGTAAGACAGATAAACGAATTGGTGTATATCAGCGAAAAAACGATTGATATGGCTATTGATTTTAACGAAAAGTATGGTTTTTCTTATTATGATTGCCTTATGCTCGCTTCTGCGTTTGAAAACGGCTGCGATGTAATTTACACAGAAGATATGCACGATGGACAAACCATCGAAAATACGTTGAAAATTGTAAATCCATTCAAATAATATTTATTTTTTGCGTTTAAGGGATAATAACAATATGTTGAAAAAAACAATAAGTGTTTTTATAATATTTATCTTTTTAATTGCCCATTTAAACAGATGGATCCGGAATATACATTCAACCGTAAAATTAGAAAAAAACATTAGTGGAAGTCATCCAAATTTTATTTGTCAATATTTTAATAAAAAATAAAAAAAACATATATAAGGAGTAAATTCAAACATGGTAAAATTAAGCGGATTCGCGGACGAAATCGACGACAATTTTGAAAATCAATTAAAAGGATTAAAAGAAAACGATATAGAGTATATAGAAGTTCGCGGAGTAAACGGTAAAAATATAAGCGTATTGACTCAAAACGAAATGGACGGCGCAAAAAAATTACTGGATTTATATAAAATAAAAGTCTCGGCTATAGGCTCGCCGATTGGTAAAATAAAAATCACGGACGATTTTGACGAACATTTAAAAGTTTTCGATAATGTTATTGCTTCGGCGTTGACTTTAGATACAAAATATATAAGAATGTTCAGCTTTTTTATACCGGATAATCAGTATAAACAATATCGCGGTGAAGTAATGCGCAGGCTTGCGGTTCTTTTGGAACGGGCAACGAAAAAAAATCTGGTTTTATGCCACGAGAACGAACGTGAAATCTACGGCGAGTCGCCGGAGCTGTGCCTTGATATTATGCAAGAGTTTAACGGCGGGATAAAATTTGTTTTCGACCCCGCGAATTTTATCGTCGGCGGATTTGAGCCGTATCCAGAGGCTTATGATTTGCTTGCCGGACATATAGAATATATGCACATCAAAGACGCCGGCGAGACCGGAATAGTTCCGGCAGGTTTCGGCAAAGGGAAAATAAAAGAAATTTTGTCGGATTTGATATTGAACAGAAACTTTGACGGTTTTTTGTCAATCGAGCCTCATTTGTCGGTTTTTACCGGTATTGACGAATTAGAGGGCGAGGGCAAAAAAAATATGATTGTAAAAAATAAATTCAAGTCAAAACCGGAGGCGTTCGCAGCCGCTGCAAATGCGCTGAAAGATATTTTGAGTGGGATAAAAAAATAAATAATGGAGATATTTTAGCAATGAAATTTATAATGGAATTTATATTTGAAACTATTATAGAAATTGCGTTTTGGGCGATTCCTGCTACGATTTTTTTCGTTTGGCGAAGAAGAAAAGACCGGAAAATCGCAAAAATAAAGCGAACTGACCGTCGCGAAAAATCCCGCGCGTTATTGACAAAAAACAAAAAGATGATAAAAAATATTACGGAAAGGATATAAAAAATTTATGTCTGCTTCTAAATTAAAAATGCTCGCGATTGATCTCGGCGCGTCAAGCGGCCGTGGAATAATCGGCGAATTTGACGGCAAAAAACTTTCGCTCAGGGAAAATCACAGATTTTCAAACGATCCTGTAAATATTAACGGCTCTTTTATGTGGGATATTTTAAGAATATTTTTTGAAATCAAAAATTCTATACGAAACTGCGCTGTTTCTGACGACAAAGATATAAAAACTATCGGCATAGACACATGGGGCGTAGATTTCGGTCTGCTTGACAAGACAGGCAGATTGCTTGAAAATCCTTATCATTACAGGGATAAACGCACAGATAATATTAATATCGAAGCGTATAAAAGAATCCCGCGAGATAAATTATATAATATAACCGGACTGCAATATATGCAGTTTAACACGATATTTCAACTTTTGGCTTTATCAATGCAAAGGCCTCACGTGTTTGACAATGCCGAAATTTTTTTGATGATTCCCGATTTATTAAATTATTTTCTCACAGGTATAAAAAAGACGGAATATACGATAGCTTCGACTTCGGCTCTGCTTGACGCGAAAAAAAGAACATGGGCAAAAGAATTGTTCTCGCCTATGGGAATCCCTGAAAAATTATTTACGGAAATAGTTAGGCCGGGGAATATTCTCGGCGGACTTTTGCCTGATGTTTTGGAAGATATAGGCGATATAAAAGCGAAAATCATAAATGTCGCAAGTCATGATACAGGCTCGGCAATCGCGGCAGTCCCGGCAAAAGGCGAAAATTTTGTATATATAAGTTCCGGCACATGGTCTCTTATGGGGACAGAATCAAAAGAGCCGATAATCAACGAAAAATCGGCGTTATATGATTTCACAAACGAGGGCGGCGTAAATAATACTATAAGAGTATTGAGAAACGTCGCTGGATTATGGCTTGAGCAAGAATCCAAGCGTCAATGGGAACGTGAGGGAGAAAAAATAACTTATAACGAGCTTTCTGACATGGCGGAAAAATCCGAGCCGTTGAAATGTTTAATAAACGTGGATTTCCCGGAATTTGCGTTTCCGGGAAATATGCCTGAAAGAATCATGAATTTTTGCAAAAGAACCGGGCAGCATGTTCCTCAAACCAAAGGCGAGATAATCCGGTGTATATTTGACAGTTTGGCTTTGGCGTACAAACGCACGCTTAGGCAAATCAATGAATTGCAAAGCGTAAAAGCTCCGTATATTCACATAGTCGGCGGCGGGACAAAAGAATCTGTTTTATGTCAGTTAACGGCGGACGCCTGCGGGATTCCGGTATATGCCGGACCGGTCGAGGCAACTGCTATAGGCAATATTGCCGTACAGATGATGGCGTTGGGAGAGATTGCGGGTTTAAGCGAAGCGCGTGAAATAATCGCGGATTCGTTTGACGTTGTGTGCTACGAGCCGAAAAACACGGGTATATGGGACGATGCACTTGGGAGATATGAGAGGTTAATTTCTATTTGAATTTCTATTTAAATTTTTAATTGGTACAAAAATGAACGATAAATCTAAAATTATTTGGTTTGAACCAGTAGTGTTCATATTTTTCGGTATATTTCATTTGCATAGAATTTGGGGATTGACCGACCGAAACGGTTATTCTAAATTTTGGCTTTCTATTATGAATGACCGCGGATGGTTTTATTATGTTCTTATGGGGTTGATGTCAGTTCTTTGTGTAGCAGGTATCATAGTTTTTTTGAAAAATAAAAATAATAATTATTGGTGGCGCTGGTTTTACATATTTGGCGGCGGTTATGTTATATTTGATTTATTTGCTATAACAATAAAGCTTGAAATATGGAAAAATCTTATATACTGGATGTATGATGCTTCAAATAAATATTGGAATATTGTTTGGGGAGGATTTATTATCTTGGGCTTGATTTCATTGAGCATAGGAATATTAGTAACAAAAAAACGATTGAAATTTAAATAAAATATATAAAAAAGGAGTGAATGAAAATGTGGAATACCAAAACTCTTAAAAAATTAGAGCCGTTAAAATAAAATATAATTTATGGGGGTGATTTAATGAGTTTATCAATAAAAGTAAAATCTGTTAAACCTCTGGAAGATATGATTTTATTTGTTGAATTTGAAAACGGTATAAGTAAAAAATATGATGTTAAGCAATTAATTCCACAGTTTGGTATTTATGAAGATTTAAAATATAATGATTTATTTAAACAGGTTCATATTGACTGCGGAGGCTATGCAATCGCATGGAACAGCGACATAGATATATCAGAGTGCGAATTATGGGAAAATGGAAACGAAATATAAATTTAAAATATAATAAAGGAGCGAAATAATTTTATGTCTATTCAAAAAGCATACGAAAAAGCAAAAGAAATATATTCAGAACTCGGCGTTGATACAGACAAAGCATTGGAACTTTTGAAAAATTTCACGCTTTCTGTTCACTGCTGGCAGGGCGACGACGTCGGAGGATTTGAAAATTCCGGCGCAAGCCTCGACGGCGGGCTTGCCGCAACGGGCAATTATCCCGGAAAAGCGCGCAATCCCAAAGAACTCCGCGACGATATGGCAAAAGCGTTTGAGTTTATCCCCGGAATTAAAAAAGCTAATATCCACGCAATGTATCTTGAATCAGATTCTGATAAAAAAATCGACAGGGACGAAATAGAACCCACGCATTTTGACGGCTGGGTAAACTGGGCGAAAGAACAAAAAACCGGGATTGACTTTAATCCCACGTATTTTTCGCACCCAAAAGCCTCAGACGGGTTTACTCTCTCAAGTTCTGACGAAAGTATACGAAAATTCTGGGTCGAACATACTAAAAGATGCCGCAAAATCTCTGAATATATCGGCAAGCAAACCGGCATAAGATCTCTAAATAATATCTGGATCCCCGACGGATTCAAAGATTTCACGATTGATAAGACCGCTCCCAGAGAAAGGCTTATGCAGTCGCTTGATGAATCGATATCTGAAAAACTCGATCCAGCCGCGACAGGCGACGCGGTTGAAAGTAAATTATTCGGCATAGGCAGCGAATCTTATGTTGTCGGCTCGCATGAGTTTTATTTGTGCTATGTCATGAAAAATAAGCAGTTATTATTAACTCTCGACGCGGGGCATTTTCATCCGGCTGAGTTTATCTCGGCAAAAATCGCGACAATCATGATGTTTATCCCGGAATTATTACTGCATGTGTCAAGACCTGTAAGATGGGACAGCGACCATGTTGTCGTTATGGACGACGAACTTCTCGCGATTTGTCAGGAAATTGTAAGAGGTGATTACGGCAATAGAATAAACGTGGCGCTGGATTATTTCGACGCGTCAATCAACAGGATCGCGGCTATGGTCATTGGCTCAAGAAATACGCTTAAAGCAATGTTGCGAGCATATCTGGAACCTGTTGAGTTATTGAAAAAAGCTGAAGCAGACGGAGATTTGACGACAAGGCTTGCGTTGCTCGAAGAATTGAAATCATATCCGTTCCAGTCAGTCTGGGATTATTACTGCGAAATAAATAACGTTCCGGTGAGAGACAAATGGCTTGCCGATGTAAAAAAATATGAAAATGATGTTTTATCGAAGAGAATATAACCGCATGTCAATAACTCCGAAGCCCCCTTCTCAGAAGGGGGTGCCGTCCGCAGGCGGCGGGGGTTGTCGTTCCCCACGTAAAATCAAATTCCGCAACCCCCGTCACTTCGTGACACCCCCTTCTGGGAAGGGGGCTTTGGCGGCTTTGTTCTTGATTTTATGCTTGCTTTTTTTATCTTCCTGTTCACGCATATCAGTCCAGACCGAATATTTTTTTACAATGGATACATTCGCCGAAAGCACGGTCATAACAAAAATATCTGAAACGGGAAAAGAAGCCAACGCAAAAATACAGGAGATATGCGAAGAAATAGAAAGCAGGATTTCGAATACAATCGAGACAAGCGAAATTTATCAGCTAAATAAATTTTATTTAACCGAGGTTTTTCGTGTGGACGTATCTCCGGCAATATATGGATTATCGCAGGAAACCGCTGGACTTCTTGAAACCGCAAAATACATGCAGGAACAGACAAAAGGCGCGTATAATCCGTGTCTCGGCGAAATAATAGATTTATGGGATATAAATAACAAAGAAGAAAATTTTGAGCATAAACTCCCTGAAAAAGAAGATTTTTATCCCGCTTTAGAAAGAGCGTGGGACATTAACTATGAAATAAAACATAACGATAGCTATTATTTTATAGAAAGCGACGGTATTCCTAAAATAGATTTAGGCGGTATAGGCAAAGGCTACGCTCTCGATAAAATAAGCGATTATTTAGTCGAAGAGGGAATCCCCAATGCACTTATTTCTTTTGGCAGTTCTGTTTTGGCAGCAGGAAAAAACAAAGACGGAAATTTGTGGACTGTCGGATTGAAAGACCCGATAAATCCTGACGGTGAAATATGCGGGTATATAAACGCCGCAGATAAATTTATATCGGTTTCCGGAGGTTACGAGCGGTTTATAACAATCGTTGACCCCGATACCGGCAATAAATATAACTACTGTCACATAATCGACCCTCAAACAGGTTATCCTGTGGATAACGATTTATTGTGCGTCGTCGTCGTCATGGATTCACAATCGGCTTTGCAGACTAAAGAACGTCGGGAAAAATTTATAAACAACGGCGCGGTCTCCGATGCTTTATCAACTGCGTTATATGTTATAGGAAAAGAAAAAGCTTTGAATTTCTATAACGCTTCTTCCCTGGATTTTGAGATGATTTTATTTGTAAAAGACGAAAGCCTGTCAAAAGGCTATGATATAATCCCGACAAACGTGATGTTTACTGAGATTGAATAAAAAAAGCCCTCTTTAGCGGCGAAGCCGCGTAAAGGGGGTGTCACGGTGTAGGGTGCGGCGACCCCGACGCACCGTGACGGGGGATTCTGAATTTGATGTCTTTTTATATAATGCGCGAAAAAAAACAAAAAAGATGATCATAAATGTAATAGCATGTTTATTGGAAACGTGATATAATAAAGAAACTGAGAGGACTGCGGACAGTCTCGTGAGTCCGTGAAAGTAGTGCACAACGTAGCGTCGGAAGACGTAAAGCGAACAGCTGTGACGAGGACAGTCGTATTTGAAATGTTGGCAGACGGTTTCTCCCGTTGCATGGAAACCGGCGGCATGGCGCGAACCGCGTAATTCGCGCCGCAAAGTAGCTCTTTGATAATTGCATATTTTAAACCCTAAATAAAATAAAAAAAGGAGCGAAGAATAATTATGAGCAAATATCCGAAAATAGGCATACGCCCTACAATCGACGGCAGAAGATTCGGTGTAAGAGAATCCCTCGAAGAAACTACGGCCGAACTCGCAAAATCAGTTGCGATGTTTCTTGAAGAGAACATGAGATACCCCGACGGTACAAAAGTAGAATGCGTTATAGCAGATCAAAACATAAGCGGCGCTTATGAAGCGAATTTATGCCGCGAAAAATTCAAAAAAGAAAACGTCGGGGTTTCTATAACGGTTTCTCTAAGCTGGTGCTACGGGACTGAAACTCTTGATTTAGACCCGCATACCCCAAAAGCTATACTCGGATTCAATGGAACCGAACGCCCCGGAGCGGTTTATCTCGCGGCGGCCCTTGCCGGACATAATCAAAAAGGCTACCCTGCGTTTTCTATCTACGGCAAAGACGTTTTAGACGCGGGAACAAAAGAACTCCCGTGCGACGTCAAAGAAAAATTATTGAGATTCGCTAAATCAGGTCTTGCCGTTGCTATCATGAAAGACCAGAGTTATCTCTCAATCGGCGGAGTTTCGATGGGAATTGCCGGCTCGATGGTCAACGATTCGTTTTTTCAGGATTATCTTGGCATGAGATGCGAATATGTCGATATGGTCGAAATCGAAAGAAGAATAAAACTTGAAATTTATGACAAAGACGAATATGCCAAAGCCCTCGCATGGGTAAAAGCAAACTGCAAAGAAGGCTTGGATAATAATAATCCCAAAGTCACTCCCGAACAAAAAGAAAAAGAATGGGAATATGTCGTAAAAATGGCGTTGATTTCACGTGATTTAATGATTGGCAATCCAAAACTCGCCGAAATGGGATTTATAGAAGAATCAAACGGCCATAACGCGATTGCCGCAGGCTTTCAGGGACAGAGGCAATGGACGGATTATCTGCCCAACGGCGATTTTATGGAGGCTATATTATGCTCGTCGTTTGACTGGAACGGCATAAGAGAGCCGTATATTCTCGCAACTGAAAACGACAGTTTAAACGGCGCGTCTATGCTATTCGGCAAACTTTTGACTAACACGGCGGCGATATTCTGCGACGTTCGCACATACTGGTCGCCGGATGCTGTTAAACGGGTTACGGGAAAAACTCTTGAGGGCGACGCGTCTAACGGGTTTATACATTTAGTTAATTCCGGAGCGGCGGCTTTGGACGGCACGGGTGAAATGGGAAAACTCAAATCATTTTGGGATATAACTCCCGAAGAAGTTGATAAATGCTTAAAAGCGACTGTATGGAGCCCCGGAAACAAAGGCTATTTCAGGGGCGGCGGTTTCAGTTCGACATTTTTAACAAAAGGCGGCATACCGTTTACTATGATACGTCTTAACATAACAAAAGGCTTAGGCCCGGCTTTATCAATCGCAGAGGGCGTAAGCGTAACTCTCCCGGAGGACGTGCATTATACGTTAAATCACAGGACCGACGAGACATGGCCCACAACATGGTTCGCTCCGAGAACCACGGGAAAAGGTGCGTTTTCCGACGTTTATTCAGTTATGTCAAATTGGGGCGCGAATCACTGCGCGTTAATCTACGGGCATGTAGGCGCGGATTTTATCACTCTTGCTTCAATTTTGAGGATACCCGTCGCAATGCACAACGTCCCGGAGGATCAAATATACAGGCCTACGGCGTGGTCGCAATTCGGCACAAACGATTTAGAGGGCGCGGATTACAGGGCATGCCAGAATTTCGGCCCGATATATTAAAATCACCTTGTTGCAGAATATATGTAGGGGCGACCGCCCTCGGTCGCCCGTAAATCTGATTTTACGGTGGTGTTTTTTGCGGGCGGCCGAGGGCGGTCGCCCCTACAAACAATTTTTTAGGGGTAATATTAAATCTTATGAAAAAAATAAATGTTTTTGATATATTAAAAATAATTAAAGATATATTTATAAAGGCGTGTATATATTTCTCGGCTGTTATAATATTATTTAATATCTTAGGCAAATTTATGGGGAATACTTCTTTCGCGTTAAATATTTTAGGCACATTTTATATTTATGATATATTCGCGTTAAACTTTTGTTTTGTTCTGGCGCTTGCCTCTATTTTGGCGGGAGCGGCGGCACAGGTTTTTAAAATCAAAAAACTGCCTTTGATGAGCCGGCATATAGCGTTTTTTATATTATTATATCTTGATTTTTTATTGATTATTATCCCGTTAAGCGCATATACTGTAAATCAGGACTCGACTTTATTTTTATCTGTTGCGTTTACCGTGGTATATCTTATAATATTCGGCATAGCCATGGCAATAAAAGCGATTATAAATTCTGCCGGAAATAAAAAATCAGATTATGAAAAGCAATTTAAAGACGTAGATTAGTATCTAATCCACAAAATCAAATTCAACGCCGTAAATATTCACAGTATCCCCTTCGTTTATTCCGGATTCGCGAAGTTTTTCTATGACCCCGCTCTTATTTAAAACGCGCTGGAAATACATCGCGCTTTCCCTGTCGTCAAAATTCACGGAATTTACGACTTTATAAAGCCATTCCCCCTCGACTGTATATACGTTTTTATCTACGGTTATATTTACGTCGTGACTGTTGCGTGGGACGTCGAGGACGCCGTCCCCTACAATAATTTCGCTTTCGTAGATTTTCATAGGCGGCAGCGACGGGTATAAACGCACGATTTTTTCGATTAATTTATCTATACCCTCACCTGTCGCGGCGGATATATAAACTACGTCGCAGCCTAAATTTTTCGCGTACTCTTCAAATTCTGCGAAAGCCCCCTTTTGAAAGGGGGTGTCGGCGGATACGCCGCCGACGGGGGTTTGCGGCGCGCCGGGGTCGTCGCGCCCTACAATATCATAAAAATCCTCGAGCAAATCTATTTTATTTGCGGCGATTATCTGCGGCCGGTCTATCAATTCTTCGCTGAATTTCACAAGTTCGGCGTTTATATTATCTATATCATCTATTGGGTCGCGTCCCTCGCCTGACGATATGTCAACGACATGCACAAGTAATCTGCAGCGTTCTATATGTCTCAAAAAATCATGCCCAAGTCCCAGGCCATCTGACGCTCCCTCTATTAATCCGGGTATATCAGCCATGACAAACTCAAACCCGTCGTCAACATGAACAACGCCGAGATTAGGCGACAAAGTCGTGAAATGATAATTTGCGATCTTCGGCCTTGCCATGCTGACTATATTTAATATAGACGACTTGCCTACGTTCGGATAACCTATAAGCCCGACTTCGGCGAGCATTTTAAGTTCCAGAATTATTTTTTTTTCTTCGCCGGGAAGCCCGTTTTTGGCGAAATTCGGAGCCTGTCTTGACGGCGTTGCGAAATGCGAATTGCCCCAGCCGCCCTTGCCGCCTTTGGCTATAATAAAATCGCCGCAGTCCGACATATCTTTGATTATTTTATCTGTCTCGGCGTCTCTGATAAGAGTGCCGGGCGGGACTTCTATAATAATATCCTGAGCTGATTTGCCGAACATTTTCGACGGTTTGCCGTCGCGTCCGTTTTCGGCGATAAATCTGCGCCTGTGTTTAAAATCGAGCAGGGTATTGCTCCCTTTGTCGATTGTAAATATAATATTGCCGCCCTTTCCGCCGTCGCCGCCGTCTGGACCGCCTCTGGAAACGTACTTTTCCCTGTGAAACGACACGCAACCGTTCCCGCCGTTTCCGGCTTTGACATATATTTCGACTTTATCTAAAAACATTTTTTACCCTTTCGTCAATCCATTCATAAACTTTTTGTATATACTTATTATATTCGCCGTTTATCTCAAAATATTTCGCGCCGCAATCTTCGCACATTTTTTTCATTTGCGCATTTTCCGAAATATAAATATCATACGTTATATCATCGCGCTCAGGCGTTCTTGCCTCAATAGCGCCCATGTTTTTTTGAATTTGCGAATGCCATTTTTGTTCAATATATTTTCTTGAAAATCCCATATAAAACGATATAATATACGGCGAATATTCTTCGTCAAGTTCTAATTCTTTAATTTTTTCGGGCATTAAATATGCTCCCTCGATAATCAGGTTTTGCTTGTTTTCGATGTTTGTCATGATTATGCCTTTTAATATTCCCCATAATTTATCGGCAATAAATTCGCAACTGCCGGTTTCAGCGTCGCTCTCCGGGTGAAATCCGCAATTAGGGTCAGAGCGATATATACCCATTTTCAAATGGTCTATCGAAAGATAGGGGATTTTATATTTTTCAAGCAATTTTTGCGCCATAAGCGTCTTTCCGGCATATCCAACGCCGCCGATTAATATTATCATAGATTTTTATCCCTCTTCATGTAGGGCGTGACGACCTCGGCACGCCGCATAATTTATTTTATATTTATTTTTTATCAGCGGCACGCCGGGTCGTCGTGCCCTACGATTCCAGCATTTCCTCAAACTCATCTTCGTTTATCACTTTCACGCCCAAATTTTGCGCTTTTTCGAGTTTGCTTCCCGCGTTATCGCCCGCTAAAACATAATCAGTTTTTTTTGATACGCTTGATGCAACCTCGCCGCCGTTTTTCACGATAAACTTCTCGATTTCGTCGCGCTTGTATTTTATCAGCGTCCCGGTAACGACAAACTTTAAACCGTTTAATTTATCCGAGACATTCATATTATCCTCGTCGGTTTCGTCGATATAAGTCTTTACGCCGTAACTCCTGAATTTTTGGATATATTCGATATTTTTGTAATCCGCGAAATAATTCACGACCATTTTCGCCGATTCTTCGCCTATATCTTTGATTTGCGTGAGTTCTTCGACTGCTATTAATTCAGGCGAATATAATTTTTCTATGTTTTTATATTTCTGAGCGATCAGCACGCTTGTTTTTTCGCCTATGTGCCTGATTCCCAATGCGAAGAAAAACGCAGTCAGTCCCCTTGATTTTGACGCTTCTATCGCGTCGATCAATTTCTGCGAACTTTTTTTGCCCATTCTCTCGATATTTGCGATTTCGTCAATTTTGTCTTTTAAATTATATAAATCCGCCGACGACGATATAAATTTATTTTCGATAAGCTGTTTTACGACGGACGGCCCCAATCCTTCTATATTCATGGCGTTTTTTGACGCGAAGTGAATTATATTGCGCTCTAACTGCGCCGGGCACATTGGATTTACGCACCGTAACGCCACGTCCTGATTGTCATGATATACATTTGAAAAACATGACGGGCATATATCCGGCGGAATAAAATCTCTCTCTGTGCCGTCTCTTTTACTTAATTCAACAGATAAAATCTCGGGGATTATCTCTCCGGCTTTCCGGACGTTTATTATATCGCCTATTTTAATCTGCTTTTCGGCGATAAAATCCATATTGTGCAGAGTCGCTTTTGACACATTTGTACCGGCTAATCTTATCGGCTCAAAAATCGCGTTCGGCGTTAAAACTCCCGTTCTCCCTACTTGAATTATAATATCTAAAAGTTTAGTGCTTTTCACTTCGGGAGGATATTTATACGCTATCGACCACTTCGGCGAATGCACAGTTTCACCGATTATATCGCGTTTAGCAATATCATTTAATTTTATCACGGCTCCGTCGATTTCAAAGTTTAAATCAAAACGGCTTGCGTCGATTTTATCTATTTCGGCAGTAATATCGCCGCTTTCCGTAAATGATTTATATAACGGCGACACTTTGAATCCCAGAGACGCAAGATAATCCAGAGACTCGGCGTGAGTCCTGAATTTTCTTTCGATTCTGTCGGTTATATCGCCGCTTATTTCTATCTGTTGTATATTAAAAATAAATATATCGAGTTTGCGGCTTGCGGCTTCGCGCGGGTCAAGCTGCCTTAAACTTCCCGCAGCGGCGTTTCTGGGATTTGCAAGCAGTGGTAACCCCTGTTCTTCTCTTGCGGCGTTTAACTGCCTGAACACGCTGATCGGCATAAACGCCTCGCCTCTGACTTCGAGATAATCCGGATAATCCCCGTTTAATTTAAACGGGATAGATTTTATAGTCTTGAGATTTTCAGTTATATTTTCGCCGACGATTCCGTTGCCCCTCGTAGATCCCCTCGCAAACATTCCGTTTTCGTATTCAAGCGAAACCGAAAGCCCGTCTATTTTATATTCGACTAAATATTCCTGTTTTTCGCCGTCGAATATTTTATTTGTCTTTTCGATAAAATCTATAAATTCTTCTTTTGAATACGCATTTGACAACGACCCCATTCTTACTTGATGCGTAACTTTTTCAAATTTATCAAGAGTTTTTCCCCCGACTCTTTTTGACGGGGAATACGGGCTGTCAAACTCCGGGTATTCTTCCTCAAGAGATATTAATTCTTTTACAAGCATGTCATAATCGTAATCGCTGATTAAACTCTCGTCCTCTTCGTGATATTTATTTCCGTAAAATTCTATTTGTTTTCTTAAATTTTCTATTTTATTTTTTATATCGTTTAGATTATTATCCATAAAATCCATAATCCCCTTGAAAATTAAAAAAATCTTGACTTTTAAAATAATTGTGTTATACTATAAAAAGGATAGTGTCATGGACGGTTAGCTCATCTTCCCGAAGGGAGGTGAGATTGTGAAAAAACACAGTTTACTTAAATTTATAATATACATAATAACAGTATTATTGCTGATGTATTTTTTTAATATAAAAGTAAATTAACCGCCCCCGAAGCAAGGTTGGCGGTTAATTTATTAACTAACAATTTTTAGCTAACCGTCTTACGGTTCACTATCCGCTATTATTATACAACAAATATATAAAAATGTCAAGAGAAAGGCGAAAAAATATTATATGTCTTACAAATATTACACAATTGACAGAATCGAAGAAGATATTGCGGTTTTATTTGACGATGACGAAAATAAATCAGACATTCCGGTATCAGAACTGCCCGAAAATATAAAAGAGAGTGATATTTTAAAATTTGACGCAGAAAATAACATATATACGATTGATTACGAATCTACTGAACAAAGAAAATCAAGTCTCGAAAAGAGATTTAAAAAATTGTTTAAGAAATAAAATTATATAATGAGGGTATTATGAAAATTGAAAAAATCGGATTCGATAATTCTGCAAATAAATTGTTTAAAATTATTGATTCCGGCGACCACATGTATAATAAATCAGATTTTATCATAATAGAAAAGTTATTGCTGACCGATACAGAGGAGGACAAAGCAGGTTTCAAAGTATTTACCTATAAAGATTCTTTGAGATTTGAAATATTGTCTTTTAATTCGCCTTGTTCACAAATGATTGAATGGTTTATTTATAAAATAAAACGATGTATCAATGATAATAAAAAAAGCTCCACTCTTTTATGGTATTCCCAAATAAACGGATTTTCAAATATTTTGATTGAACGGTTTGATAATTGTTTTAATCCATACCATTTCTACCGATTTCGTATAGAAAAAGACGATATTAACTCTAATGTTGACATGAAAGGATTAATTGCGCGCAAGTGTACTGAAGATATGATAGATGCCTGTATTGATGTAATGGAAGATTTATTTACGCCTTTTCCTGATACGCCGGGTAGTTTTCGCAATGATAAACAACGCATAACATCAGATTTCCTGTATGAACGCGGCGGAACAACGTTATTTTTCAAAGATAGCGAATTAATCGGTTTTTGCGGACATAAAGACGGGCATATTACAGAAACCTGCGTCCGCAAAGAATTTCAGGGAAAGGGGTACGGCGAAGTGATTGTACGTTCAGTTTTAAAATTAATTTATGAATCAGGCTGTGATGCAGAAATAACCACCGGGCATTATAATCAAAGAGCCGCCGCATTATATCAAAAAGTAGGCTTTAAAAAAGTTTACGAATCAATAAGAGTAAATTTATAAAGGAGAAAATATAATTATGAAAACAAAAGCTGTTAGATTATACGGTGAAAACGATTTACGCCTCGAAGAATTTGAGCTTCCGGAAATAAAAGACGACGAAATTCTCGCGCATATTATCTCAGACACGCTCTGCATGTCGTCGTACAAAGCGGCGATTCAAGGCGCGAAGCATAAAAGAGTCCCTGATAACGTTGCAAAAAACCCCGTGATTATCGGTCATGAATTATGCGGCGAAATAGTCAAAGTCGGCACAAAATGGCAAAATAAATTCAAAGCCGGCGTAAAATTCACTATCCAGCCCAACTTAAATTACAAAGGCTCTCTTGACGCGCCGGGATATTCATATAATTATATAGGCGGAAACGCCACTTATATCATACTCCCGCACGAAATCATGGAACTGGACTGCCTGCTTGAATATAACGGCGACGCTTTTTATTTTGGCTCGCTTGCGGAATCTATGTCGTGCATAATCGGCGCGTATCACGCAAGCTATCACACAACTCCGGGAGTTTATGTTCATAAAATGGGAATAATCGAGGGCGGCAACTGCGCGTATCTCGGGGCGGCCGGCCCGATGGGGCTTGGGGCGATTGATTATACTATTCACTGCGGCAGAAAGCCGAAAAAAGTCGTAGTCGTCGATATTGACCAGTCCCGGCTTGACAGGGCCGCTTCTGTTTTAACAGTCGATGAAGCAAAAAACAACGGGGTCGAACTTATATATTTAAACACATCGGGACATGAAAAGCCTGAAAAGGCTGTATTAGACTTAACTGATAACAAAGGCTTCGACGATGTTTTTGTTTACGCCCCTGTCAAAGAATTGGTCGAAACGGGGAATAAAATACTCGGCAGGGACGGCTGTCTTAACTTTTTTGCAGGTCCTTCAAATCCGGAATTTTCGGCCGAGTTTAATTTTTACAACGCGCATTATCTGTCAACGCATATAGTCGGCACAAGCGGCGGGAATACCGACGATATACGCGAATCGCTCGAAATGATGGGTTCGGGTAAAATAAACCCGTCGATTATGATAACGCATGTCGGAGGTCTTGACTCCGCTATTGAAACGACTCTTAATCTGCCCAATATACGCGCCGGGAAAATGCTGATTTACACGAATATAAAAATGCCGCTGACCGCGATAAATAATTTCGGCGAACTCGGCAAAACAAATAAAATATTTGCTGAACTTGACAGGATAGTTAAATCAAATAACGGCTTATGGTGTTATGAAGCCGAAAAGTATCTGCTCAATAATACGGAAAGTATATAGAAAATAATTTAGAGCAGGGAATTTATATTAGGTACGGCGTATGAATTGTAGGGAACGCGCCCCTGCGCGTTCCGCCGATATAAAACCCGCGTAGAATCAGACATGCGGCACGCCCAGTGGTCGTGCCCTACAATAAACACCCGTGTAAAATAAGCATTTTCTGCGTTACTTATTTATACAAAGGATTAAAAATAATATGAAAAAACAATCAGTCATATATGGCGCGGGAAATATCGGTCGGGGATTTATCGGGCAATTATTCTATGAATCCGGATATGAAACGTCTTTTATTGACGTAAACACAGAATTAATTAATTTAATAAACGATAAAAAAGAATATCCGGTAAAATTCGTCTCTGAAAGCGGCATCAATGATACTTCGCCGACAGAAATCATGATAAAAAATATTCGCGGAATTGATGGCTCTCCTGAAAACTCAGATGAAATTTCGGACGTTATATCAAAAGCGGATATTATGGCTACGGCTGTCGGGGTAAATATATTAAAATATATCATGGAGCCTGTCGCGGACGGCATAAATAAAAAATTCCGGGATAATAATTTTGAGCCTTTAAATATAATTTTATGCGAAAACTTAGTCGGAGCGGATAAAATAATGCGCGGCGGGGTTTTTGAATATATCGACGATAATTATAAAGATTTATATAACGAAAAAATCGGTTTTGTTCAGGCTTCGGTTTCAAGAACCGTCCCTGTGCAGACTGATGAAATGAAATCAGACAATTTGTTAAGAATCGTCACGGAAAATTATAAATATCTTTATGTTGATAAGGCCGGATTCAAAGGCGAAGAAATCCCGGAGATAAAAAATATAATCGCGTATTCGCCGTTTGAATATATTATAAAACGCAAATTATATGTCCACAACATGGGACACGCAGTCTGCGCGTATCTTGGCGATATTTCCGGATATGAATATATCTGGCAGGCGATAAACGATTTTTATATAAAAACAATCGCACAAAAAGCAATGCAATATTCCGGTATGGCTCTTGAAAAAATTTACGGCGAATTTGATTTTGACTGTATCGGCGATTTGATTCGCAGATTTGGCAATAAAATGCTCGGAGACACTGTACATCGCGTGGGTATTGATTTAAAACGCAAATTGTCGCCAAATGACAGGATTTTCGGAGCGTATAAATTATGCATGGAAAATAATCTGCCTGTAAATTATATTTGCCTCGCGATAGCGGCGGCTGTGAATTTCAAAAGCGATAAATTAAGCGGCAAAAGTCTGAGCGAAATATTAATAGAGTCCGGTTCGTTTGATTTAATCGCAGAAAATCCTGAAGATTTCGCGCTTACAGAAAAATTTTATAAAGCGATAAAATCAGGATTGAATGTGAAAGATTTATATTATATGCTTTAATAGCAAAAAAGCGCGGGGATAATCCCTGCGCTTTTTATATTATTTTTTTATTTTATCGTGACTGTTGTTCCTGTCTTATGAGATATATATGCGTTTTCCAGTAATTCCGACAAGCCGATTCCCGCTTTTATATCAAAAACAACTGAGTCGCCTTTTTCTATCGCGTTAAACCATGTCTGCATCGGCGACGGTAAGCTTTTAGGCAATTTTGTAACTTCGATAAATCCGTCCCTTAATTTTCTTGTCTCCGGAGTTGAGAGCCTAATATTATTATCGCTGCCAAGAAACATTCCCTCAGTCCCGTAGATTTCAAATGCCCACGGCGATACCGGGGTCACAAAGCTTGTTTCTACCATTGCGATAGCTTTATTTTTGAATTCTATAAGATTTATGGCATTGTCTTCTATTCCGTAGTCGATCGATTTTTTTTGCGTCGCGTTATACATAGACGTAATTCTTGCAGGGTCGCCCAATAAATAATTTGCCACATACATCGGGTGACAGCCCAGATCCATCATCGCGCCGCCGCACGCGTCTTTTTCGATATACCAGTAATCAGGCAGCCAGTCGCCGCTTGCGCCGTTATGAGCGTTCCTGAATCTCGCGGTGTTCACCTGCCCTAATACGCCGGATTCTATGATTTGCTTGGCGTATAAAACAACGGGCGAAGTTCTCTGAGGCATTGAAATCGTGAATATTACTTTATTTTTTTCGACTGCTTTTGCTATTTCGAGAGCTTCTTTTTTAGTTGCGGCAAGAGTTTTTTCCGTGAATATATGTTTTTTCGCGTTTGCCGCGGCGATCATAACATCTCTGTGCTTTGAAGTTTCTGTATCGACGACAACTGCATCTATATCGCTTCTCGCCAGAACTTTCGCCAGATCATTTTCATAGTCGCATCCAAGTTCTTTTGCCCAATCTTTCCCCCTGTTTTCGTCCTCGTCCCAGACTACGGGGATATTATGTCCGAGTTTTTTTACTTCGTTGGCGTAACCGCCCGCGTGAACGTGCCATTTGCTGAGCATTGCTACATTAAGCATAATTTTACCCTCACTTTTTCATTAAATTTTTATCAAAAATTTCGTTGTATTTAATATAACACAAACTTATATAAATTTTGTTAAAATTCTATATATTTTTATTTTATTTAAAAAATTTTGCCGTAAAATTATTTTCAATGCAAAAAATTTCGCGCCAAAACCCTCTTTACAAAAGAGGGCAGGAAAAAGCGACGGGCGGGAAAACCCCGCCCCTACGCATATATTTTATAATCCCAGTTCGCTCTTTCTGGGAAGAATAACCGCGGCGATTATATATGCTATTAATCCCCCGCCGCCGAAACAACCCAAAATAACTGTCGCAATCCTGATAAGCGAAGGATCTATGTTAAAATATTCCGCGATTCCCCCGCATACCCCGCATATTATTTTCCCGTCGTCAACTTTGTACAATTTTTTCATGATTCATATCCTCCTTTTAATTTTATATTTATTATATTATTTTTTTAATCATTAAATTCCGGCGGCTCCGGAACTTCCGGCGGTTCAGGTGATTCAGGCGGCTCAGGATACGCTGATTGACCGTTTATGTTTATATTTATGCTTCCGACGCCTGCGTTAATATCTATATTATATTTGCCGCCATTTTGTATCGAATCCGGCATTTTACTGCCGTTTAATCTTATGCTTCCAACGCCTCTGTTCACTTTAAAATTATAGTCCCCGACATTTCCGGTCAAATCCAGATCCGCGCTGCCTACGCCTGTGCTTAATTTAATATTGCCGTTTGCCTGACCTGTTATTTTTACTTCCCCTACCCCGCCATCGATTTTTGTGTCTCCATTAATTATACCGTCGATTTTAACGCTTCCAACTCCGCCGTCAATCCTGAGATTTTCCGTGATCATATTTTTTATATTATATTCACCCACGCCGCCGCCGATAATCAGCGATTTGGCGTTTATCTGCTCGACATTTATACTCCCGACGCCGCCGTTAAATTTAACTTCCTCAAATATTTTCCCTTCGGGTATATAAATATTTATAACCGGGGATTTATTTTTCCAGTCGAAAATAAACGACGGAAGATTTATAAAGCCGAATTTTACTGACCTTGGATTATACGAAATCTGTAAAATATTATCTTCAGTCAATAAACATTTAAACTCAGATTCGGCAATATTTTCGGCTTTTACTATAATATCGCCGCCGCCGGATCTCAAAAATTTAATATTCGCCACATTTTCAGTTATATTTATTTTATTCACTTTATCAGACGAATAAGCCGCCGAAACATCAACTACCTGCGAATCCATATATCTTTCCCCCACCGCGTAGGCCGCTCCGCAGAACACCCCGCCTATTAATATTAAAATAATTCCTATGATTAATATTTTTTTCATATTTTCTTCCCTCTGTAAATTATAATTTACGCGCCCTGACGCGAAAATTTAGAAAATTTATTTGTTATTCCGCGTACTGCCCAGCCAACGAATTTAAACTGCGATTTAAACATAACCATCGAAAGTTTAGTAAATAAATAAGCCATGATTATCCCGACTCCCGAAACAACAAACCCCGCTCCGATCGGATAAAGCGCCCTTGACATATCTATAAATATATTTGTTATGCCGTAGCCTACGGATATAAACCCCGCGCCTATCATTATAAATCCAGCAAGCGCCATAGACGCGACCGCAAACGCAATCCCGAACAAAGTCATAAACAATCCGAATCCGACTGAAGCCGCCGCTATCGCCAGAGGCATCCAGAACGGAGCTGTACAAAGCAGCAATATAATTTTCAGCATATTATTACTTTTCGGCCTGCGTGAATTATATATATTTTTCTGATACTGCCATTGATTCCGGGTGTCTTCTTCTTTTTCTGCATCTGCGCCTTTTTCTTCTTTTTTTATTTCTATTATTATTTCATTGGGTATTTCTTCTTTTTCAGGAATTTCTTCTTTATAAATATTTTCGATATTTTCTTCAGTTTCTTCAGTTTTTTCGATTTCTTTGATTTCTTTGATTTGGTCTTTTTTATCAAGTTCGGCGATTTCTTCCTGTATTTTGTGCGCCAAATCTTCGGGAGACATAAATTCCGTTATATTATCCCCTGTTTTATCCTCTCCGGCGTCGGCGAAATATTCTTCGTAATATTTAAGCGCGTTCAGCCTTTCATCGTCTGACAGGGAAGAAAGATCCTCTTTAAGTTTCTGCAAAAATTCATTCTTGTTCATTTTATTTTTACCTCGCAATTATAATTTTAATAATAAACAATATCATTTATTCGTCTTTTGGGTCTGTTTTGTCCGTTTCGCTTTTTTTATTTTCGTCTCCGCCTGTGTTTTTATTGGCGTTCTTTTTAGATTTAGTTCCGGTTTTTTCGGTTTTGCTGTTAATAAAATCATCAAATTTCTTTCCCAGTTTCAATCCTTCGTTTTTCAAAAGTTCTATCTTTTCATCTATTTTAAGATTTTCTATTTTCTCGCCGATTTTTAAATTTTCGATAAATTCACCGAAATTAGCGCTCTTGTGTTCATTTTTCTTCTTTTGGTTTTTTGCGTCAACTCCAAAATTTTTGTCGAAAACTTTGTCGATTTTTTCTTTGTATATTTCCCATTCTTCTTTGTAAAGGCTCAATAAAATCCTGCCTTTGTTTGTTATCCTGTAATATCTCCTGTTTCTGCCGAGATATTCCATGTCGTATGCTTCAAGATTATTGTCTTTCTGCAATCTTCTCAGAACAGGATACAGCGTAGATTCAGAGATTCCTATTATGTTGTTTACTTCCTGAGTTATTTTATAGCCGTACGTGTCGTTTTCAGCCACGACAGATAAAACAATCGCATCAAGAAGCGAAGCGTTTACGGTAAATATCAATCCACATTCACCCCTTATTTTTATTTATTTTGTGTGTGTTTTTTGTTTCTTGATAATATTATACACCATATAATATTATTTGTCAAGAGGTATTTTAAATTTTTTTATTTTTTTTGCGAAAAAAATTCCTCTTTAAATAAAAGAGGATAAAAAACATGCTGTTTGATTTTTTATTTCTGCCGCACGCACTGAAATATATATGCGCAGATAAGCCCTATAAATAAAATCGCAAGTCCCGTCATTCCGTCTAAAATATCTATCCCCAGAGATAATTTTATCTCCTGAGGCGCGCCTTTTATAAATCTCGCAGCCAAATAATAATTATAAAATCTCATCATGAACCTGATTAAAACTGTCCCTAAAAATATACACAGACCTATAAACATAATATATCTGGGATTTTTTTCGTCGAGCATTTTCCCCGGATCTCCTGAATTTATATTTATCAAAATCAAAGATAAAAATCTAAAAACCGGCGCAACCGTCAAAAACGTGCATATAAGCACAAATATCCCGGCATAAAGCACTGCTTTTATATCATCAAGCACAACGTTTTTATAATCCGTGACTACTTTTATCCCGTTCCCGAAAGATATTTCGTATTCTGTGATTTCACCTGAATTATTTATAATTTTGTGCATAAACGGCGGCAAAAGCATTTTTTCAACTTCCACATTTACAAAAAACAATATAACAGATAATATAAAAGCCAATATAATAAAAAATATGCAGACATAAAATAAAACATTAAAAACAGGCTGTAATAATTTAGAAAACCTAAACATGAAATTATAATTTTTTGATTTTTCATTCATATAAAATTTATACCTCTCTTTTGTTTTTTGTTTTTTTATTTTCTGACCGTTTTTACATTATCTTCGCCAAGTAAACTTTTTAATTCACTTACGCATATTTGATTCATATCAGTTCCCGGATTTTTTACAGAATATATTTTTTTTGTGCTTTCATCGTAAATTTTCACCTCGACCCTGCCGTCGAATATCCCGATCAGGCTCAGGGCTTTTTTATATTCTACGCATTCAGTGTCCGGGACTTTCAGATATAAAACAGAAACTTCTTCGGATTTTGCGTCGGGTTTATATAATTCCGGATCAGGCTGAAAATCCGATTCACCGTTTTTTCTAAGTTTTATAATATTATTCAATAAAATCTTCGGGGTATCGTCCCTTCCCGGAGAGATATTCCCCTGTACCGCGATAATATTATCTACTCTTATCTCATTAAAAAACTGCGTGAATTTTTTCGGGAATACAACAACTTCAATCGACGAATATTCGTCCTCGAAAGTCAAAAATGCCATGTTATCCCCGTTTTTCGTTCTTTTCATATTCACTTCGCTTATAATTCCCGCAGCCGTGACAAATTTATTTTCTTCTTTATTTTCGCGCGGGACATCGGGGACTCTGTCCTCTACGGATAAATTATCTTCCGTTTCCTGATTCTCTTGATTATCCTGCGTATCTTCAAAAAATTCTAAAATACTCGATATTGACAGCGAATTTAATCTTTTTATAGAATCTATATAATCATTTAACGGATGGCCTGAGAAAAATCTCCCGGCGGCTTCTTTTTCCATCGCGAGTTTTTCATAAAGCCCCATTTCCGGTATATCGGGATAAATCACCGAAGATTCGTCAAATTCTGTCATGCCTGCGCCTGCTTCGTCGTCAAACGCGAATAAATCTATCTGCCCCTCTATATTTGATTTTTTTTCTAATAGCAAACTGTCGATTATATTTTCATATTTTGCTATCAATTTACTCCTGAACACGCCTAAATTATCAAATACCCCGCATTTTATCAGCGCTTCGACCTGACGCTTGTTTAACTGCTCGTAATTTGCCATTCTCTGCAGAAAATCCGCGAAAGATTTAAACCTGCCGTTTGTTTCGCGCTCGAACAATATATTTTTTATAAACCCGATCCCCACGTTTTTTATCGCCAGAAGCCCGTATCTTATCCCGTCGCCCTCTGAATCTATATAATTAATAGTAAAATCCGATTCGCTTAAATTTATATCCGGCGGGTATATCTTTATATTCATTCTCGAACATTCGGCGGCGTATTCGCTTAATTTTTCAGTCCTGTCAAGAACAGAAGTCATAATTGCGCATAAATATTCTGTCTTAAAATGACATTTTAAATAAGCCGTCCTGTAAGATATAAGGGCGTAAGCGACGGCGTGGCTCCTGTTGAACCCGTAGTTCGCAAATTCAGCTATAATATCAAATATTTCTGCCGCCGATTCCCTGCTTATGTTGTTTTCCCCGCACCCTTTATAAAAAAGCTCGCGTTCTTTTTCCAGTACATCGGCTTCTTTTTTTGATATTGCCCGTCTCACCACATCGGCGTGTCCATAAGAATATCCGGCAAGCGTTCTGAATATCTGCATGACCTGCTCCTGATAGATTATGCACCCATAAGTAGTTTCAAGTATATTTTTTAACTGCGGCACAGTATAAGTTATTAATTCTTTGTTATGCCTGTTTTTTACGTAAAACGGGGTCAGAGCCGCAGGTCCGGGCCTGATAAGGGCGTTTAAAACAGACAAATCCTCGAAATATTCAGGTTTCGCCGAAGTCATCAGGCTTTTGCCCAGATTTGTCTCAAACTGGAAAATCCCGTCCGTATTCCCGCTCGAATATAATTTATATACTTCTTCGTCCGATAAATCTATTTTATCTATGTCAAAATCTTTGGTTTTTTCTGATTTTCTTATCTCTTTCGCCGTGTTTTCGATTATAGTCAAATATCTTAATCCCAAAAAATCTATTTTTAACAATCCCAGATGCGCCACAGTATTCATTTCAAACTGCGTCACCTGTATTCCCGAACTCAAAGCCAGCGGCACATATTCGTACACCGGTTTCGGGGTTATGACAAGCCCCGCCGCATGTGTTGACGAGTGCCGGGGCATTCCCTCAAGTTTCATAGCCATATCTATCAGATTTTTTACTTTTTCATCGCTTTCATACCGCGTTTTTAATTCTTTTGATTCTTCAAGCGCTTTTTCCAAAGTCATGTTTAAAGTCTTTGGTATCATTTTTGCGATAACGTCAACGTCGCCGTAACTCATGTTCAATACGCGACCCACATCTCGGACAACGCCCTTAGCCGCCATAGTCCCGAAAGTTATTATATGCGCCGTATTTTCCTCGCCGTATTTTTTTATGACATACTCCACTACTTCATCGCGCCTGTCCTGACATATATCTATATCAAAATCAGGCATGCTTACCCGTTCAGGATTTAAAAATCTTTCAAACAACAAATTATATTCTATCGGATCGACCCCGGTAATGCCTGTAATAAACGCTACGAGGCTCCCTACGCCCGAACCCCTGCCCGGCCCGATCGGGATATTATTGCTCTTAGCGTAATTTATAAAATCCCAGACTATAAGAAAATAATCCGAATATCCCATGGGTATTATAACGCTCAGTTCAAAATCAAGCCGGGATTTATACAAATCATAATCTATATCCGGATAATTTTTTATGTATTTTTCAAGCCCGTCATAGCTCAGTTTTTTTAAATATTCTTCGGACGATAACCCTTCAGGCGATTTATATTCGGGCAGCAGAGTATTTTCAAAACTAAAATCCACATTACATCTTTCGGCAATTTTTACCGTATTTTCAAGCGCGTTTTCATATTCGCCGAACAATTCCGCCATCTGCTCCGTGCTTTTCAGATAAAACTCGTCTGTCTCAAACCCTATCGGGTTCCCATCGCTTATCAATTTTGATGTCTGTATGCAAATCATAACAGCCTGAGCTTCAGAATCTTCTTTATTTATATAATGCACGTCGTTTGTCGCGACAAGCCCTATCCCCGTAGATTGCGCGAGTTTTGACATTCTGCCGTTTATTATAATCTGGTCGGGCAGCTCGTGATTTTGCAATTCGAGATAAAAATTATTTTCGCCGAAAATTTTTTTTAACTGCAAAGCGTAATTTTTAGCGGCCTCAAAATCGTTCTGCAGCAAAAACTGCTGCGTAAATCCCGCAAGACATGCCGATAAAGCTATAATCCCCTCGCTGTGGTCTTTTAATATATCCAAATCCACTCTGGGTTTGCTGTAAAACCCTTCAGTATATGCCATAGAAACAAGATATATTAAATTTTTATAGCCAATTTCGTTTTCGGCAAGCAAGACCAAATGCCCAATATCTGCGTCCTCGCTATGAACTTTGTCAAATCTCGTGCGTTTTGCCACATAAACCTCGCAGCCGATAATCGGCTTTACGCCCTCTTTTTTGCACGCCAGATAAAAATCCACCACGCCGAACATATTGCCGTGATCAGTGATAGCGATAGCTTTCTGCCCGTGCTTTAGAACGGCTTTGGGTAAATCTTTTATCCTGCACGCCCCGTCGAGCAGGCTGTATTCGGTGTGTACATGTAAGTGGACGAAATTGTTCATGTTGGATTTATTTTCACTTTTCATACGCAAAATCCCATGCTTTAGCAATTCCGACTATTTTGGATGCGCCTTCCTGAATTGCCATATCCATGCCATCTTTCAACAATGGCTTTACTGCGCTGTACGCTTCATCTTCTATTGTAAAAAAATCAATATCTACCGTATATTTTTGATTATACAAATATTTGTCATTGTCGCTTTTTAAAAATCCTGTAAACAACAACCCATTTCCGAAATTAAAAATCGGTCTGAAATAATGGCGGTTAAAATTCCGGTTTTCTAACGTAAACTGAATTTCTGCTTTTGCTTTTAACATAACAATCCTCCTCTAAAATTTATGTGTGATATATTTTATTGCACTATTAAATTCATCTAAATGTACATGGGGAATTTCTACTGTACCTTTCTTGAACAGAAATGGATCTACATACGTAAAATCTCCAATTCGAGTTAATATATTATATAAAACGCCTATTTCAATTACAGCTATTATCTCGATATTTATGATTTCATTGGCAAAAGCAAGCGTTTCTTCAAAATCTATTCCAAAATACTTTGTTTCAGATCCTTCAGGATGACAGGCAAATTTCTTTGTTCTCATTACAGAATAATATTCTTCAACCCCAACTGCCCTAAACAGGCGTATAAGTTTTTCATTCATGATTGATTTTATACCTCATTAATTTAAAACAATCTTATGAAAAACTTTTTTACCCTTTTTTATTATAATTCCGGTTTCTATATCTTTTTTGCTGACTGTATAACTAAAATTCGCGACTTTCTCCTCGCCGACGCATATCCCGCCCTGCTCGATTAGTCTCTTTGCCTCGCCTTTTGACAGCGTGAGTTTGCTTATTACAAGCAAATCTACGATTGATATGCTCTCACTGCCGTTGAAATCTTCTTCGGATAAAACAGTAGTCGGCATGTTCGCGTCGTCCGTGCCGCCGTAAAAAACCGCTTTTGCCGCAGTCTGCGCTTTTATTGCTTCTTCCTCGCCGTGTATTATCTTCGTGACTTCATACGCAAGCCTGTCTTTCGCGGCGTTTATATTTTTCGCGTCGGTGAAATTTTTTGCCATCTCGTTTATTTCGTCAACCGGCACATACGTCATCATTTTAAGATATTTTATAACAAGAGAATCGTCGGTGTTACGGTAATTCTGGTAAAAATCATACGGGCTTGTCAGTTCAGGGTCGAGCCAAACGGCATTTCCGGAAGTCTTGCCCATTTTTTTGCCGTCTGAACCCGGTAAAAGCGCAGTTGTCAATACATGAACCTCTTTTTGTTCTTTGCGCCGTATCAAATCAGCTCCGGCAAGCATATTTGACCACTGGTCGTCGCCGCCGCACTGCAGTACGCAGTTATAATCTTTGTATAATTTATAATAGTCATAACCCTGCATTATCATATAATTAAATTCTAAAAACGACAACCCGCGTTCAAGCCTTGTTTTAACGCATTCAGCCGTAAGCATTCTGTTTACTGAAAAATGCACGCCTATTTCTCTGAGTATATCTATATATTTTATTTCGCATAGCCAGTCTGCATTGTTTATATATAACGCGCCCGGAATATATTTATCAGCCTGCTTTTTGAAATTTTCGATATTGCCGTCTATTTCTTCTTTAGTCAGCATCGGCCGCATATCTGTTTTTCCTGTCGGGTCCCCGACCATTGTCGTGCCGCCGCCGAAAATCGCTATGGCTTTATGCCCGGCGTCCTGAAAATATTTAATCGTTTTAAACGCCATAAAATGCCCTATATGAAGCGAGGGAGCTGTAGGGTCGAATCCTATATAAAACGTAACTTTTTGTTTTTTTAATAATTCGTCCACCGCTTCAAGATTTGTGCATTGAGCGAGAAGTTCCCTGTCTTTAAATTCCTGTATTAAATCCATAATATTTATATTTTCTCCTGTATATTTTTTATATTAATTTTCTATATTTCTATTAATCATTTCAGCCGCTGTGTTCATTACTGTTTCCGTTATCGTGATCCCGCCCATGATACGCGCGATTTCGTTTATCCTCTCGTCTTTGTTTAATTCTTTTATATTAGTCACAGACCGTCCGCCGACCTCGTGTTTCTCGATTAAATAATGCGAATCGGCGTGAGAGGCGATCTGCGCCGAATGGGTCACGCATACCACTTGTATATCCCCTGCTATAGATTTAAGTTTTATCCCGACTTTTTCAGCCGTTCTGCCGGATATTCCGGAATCAATTTCGTCAAATATAAGCGTGTCTATTCCGTCTTTTCGGGCAAATACGCTCTTTATCGCAAGCATGATTCTTGATAGTTCCCCGCCGGAAGCTATCTTTTCAAGCGGCTTTGGGGGGTCACCCGGGTTTGTCGCTATCAAAAATTCCACAGTATCTCCTCCTCTGGAGGAGTATCTTACCCCACCGTCTCCCTCGACGTTTTTTTCTATTTTTGAATTTATGGATTGCGGCGCGTCAAGGGCGGCGCGCCCTACATTCTTCTCTATTTTAACCTCGAACAATACTTTTGACATCTCTAAAAATTTAAGTTCGTCCATTATTTTCTTTTCAAGAGTCCTCGCTGATTTTTTGCGTTTCTCTGATAATATATCCGCGAGAATTTTAAGTTTTTTCATTTCGTCGGCAAGTTCGTTTTTAAGAGCCTCTATTTTTTCGTCGGCAAAAATAATATTATCCAAATCTTCAACTATTTTATTTTTATATTCAAGTATATCGTCAATCGACGAGCCGTATTTTGCTTTAAGTTTAGAAATCTGATATAACCTGTTCTCTATTTTATCCAGTCTCGCCGTAGAATTCTCTGAATTCTCCAGCCCCTCGAATTCACTCGGGATACTTCCAGAGGCAAGCTCCGCGACATCCCTGACTTCAGAAATACAATCCTCGAGCCTGTCTATATAATAAGCCGAATCCGGTATAAAATCCTTTACGTATTTTAAACTTGAAACAGCCCGTTTCATCTGGTCCACGGCCGATATGCCTTTTTCTGAATACGCCAAAGCCGACTGAATCACTTTCATAGACTTGATTATTTTTTCGCTGTTCTGTATATATTTTTTTGTTTCTTCGAGTTTTTCTTCCTCGCCGGATTTTAATTTCGCGCCGTCTATATCGTTTATCTGATATTTTAACAAATCTATAGTCCTTTGTTTATTTTTTTCGTCCTGAGACAATTCAGCGATTTTATTTTTTATATTATTAGTCTTATCGTAAACTACAGTATAATCGCCCAATTCTTTGTCCATTCCCGTAAAATTATCAAGAAACAAAATATGATTTCCGGGAGACAATAAAGTCTGGGAGTCATGCTGCCCGTGTATATTTATCAGAAGTTTCGCGAGTTCTTTTAAAAGCGACACAGATATGCTCCTGCCGTTTAATTTGCTTGTCGATTTTCCCTCGTCTGTTATATCCCTCTGCACCAAAACGCAGTTTTCCGAGGGATCTATTTCAATCCCAAGTTCCTCTATTTTTTTTATCGTTATATCGTCAAAATCGCCGAAAAGACCTGACACCATAGCTTTTTTCTCGTCTTTGCGTATCATATCTTTCGAGGGTTTGGCTCCAAGTATTAAATTAAGCGAACTGATAATTATAGATTTACCCGCGCCGGTCTCGCCGGTCAGAACAATAAACCCGTTTTTAAATTCTATATCTATTTTCTGCGCCACCGCAATATTTTCAATATGCAAAGACAGCAGCATTTTAAGTCACTTCCTTACTTTTTTATCTGTACTTTTTTATTTATATTTTGCGGGCGATTTATAATCTACCCTATTTTATCATCTTGCCCAGCTTCTGAGCGACAGCCTCGGCGTTTTCGTCGCTTGCGAACGCTATAAATATAGTGTCGTCGCCTGCGATAGTCCCGATTATTTCCGGGAAATTCACAGCGTCGATCGCCGCTCCGGCGGCGTTGGCCATTCCGGAATAAGTCTTGACTACGACAAGATTTTTTGCTGTGTTTATCGCCGTGACAGTTTCGTTTAATATATTAAAAAATTTAACGTCGGTTTTGTCTTCTTCATGATTTGCCGTGGCGTATTTATACTGGCCGTTCGACGCGGGGATTTTTAAAAGCTTAAGCTCTTTTATATCCCTTGAAATCGTAGCCTGAGTCGCCGAGAACCCGCTTCTGCCGAGCCTGTCCGCAAGTTCGTCCTGAGTATATATGTCAAACGCGCTGATAAGCTCCAGTATTTTTGATTGTCTTTTGTATTTCATATCCGTTTATTCCCCTGTTCGTGTTAAAGTTTATATATAATAAATTTTAAAAATTTAAAAATTTTCTGATATTTTTTTTCTTACAACATCAAAAAAACTATGCCTTTTTATGGCTATAAGCTTTGCCGAAAACCCGGATTTTTTTATCCTGACAATATCGGTTTCGTCAAGTTTTGTGTGTATCTGCCCGTCAATAGTCAGATATACGTCTGAATTTATGTTTTTATTTATTATTTCTATAACTGAATCGTGTGAAAATACTAAAGAACGGTTCACAAAAGAATGCGGACAAATCGGGGTTATACAAAAACACTCGATGTCCGGGTCGATTACCGGCCCGCCGGCTGACATAGAATAAGCCGTAGAGCCAGTCGGGGTTGAGGCAATTATCCCGTCTGCCCTGTATTTCATGATTTTTACCCCGTCGCACGCAATATCAATTTCGATAATTTTCGCCAGTGCGCCGCCGTTTGTGACGACTGCGTCGTTTAAAGCCGTGCCCGCCTGAATTATTTCCCCGGTTTGTTTTATTATTTCGGCATTGATCATCATACGGCTCCTGATTTCATAATCGCCTGTAAATAAACTGTCGAGAAGATATATCTCGTCAGATTCTATCTCGCTCATAAAGCCTATTCTTCCCAAGTTTATCCCTATTACGGGGATATTATACAGAGCCGCTTTGGCGGCAGTTCTCAATATAGTCCCGTCGCCGCCGAGAATAATAAAAATATTGCATATTTTATATAAATCCTCGCAGTTTTTTTCGGTGTAGATAGTTATGTTTTTTTTGTCCGAGAGATAATCTATTAAATTTTTCGTATGTTCAAATAACGGGTCTTTTTTTTCGTTTGTGATTATGCCTATTTTGTTGAATATCATATAATATTTTCTCTATAAAATTTTTATTTTTAATCAGATAATTCTGAAAAACTATCACAGGCAACAAGGATATATTTTCTATCATCATCTAATTCTTTTACAAATTGTATTACATCTTTCCAGATATATTGCGTATCCAACCAAGGATATGGATTGTTCTTAATAAAAGGCTCAATAAAATCAAATATTTGCTGCTTTGTAAGTTGTACGCCCCATGCTTCCCAACCAAGTTCTTTTCCATCATATTTATCGGATTTGACCATTTTTAACACTTTATCAAATACTTCATGCCCAACAGGAAAAAAAGGAGATTGCCTTTTAGGAATATTTTCGCCGTTTTCCCAATTAAAAGATGAATCATCAGCAAAACCAATATATACATCTAAAACCAAATATAATCACCTCATTTTGCATATTATACAGGGGTTACTTGTATGCTGTAATTATAAATTGATATATTCGGATTAGCTTCTGCGGCGTATTTTAATTTTTCAGAAGTCTGCGCGACACATATAATACCATAAACATTTTGACTTTCGGACGCAAGATTTTTTTTGACCCACCCCATATAACGGGAAACCTGTCCAACAATTTCATCATCTCCATGTCCCTTTTTAAGTTCAATAACATAAAAGTCATTATTTGTTGTATTGACTGCGAGTATATCAATACGCCCTATGCCGGGAATTATGTATTGTCTGCCATAGCCGTCGATACTATCATACATTCTTAATAGCAGATTAGGGAAAAACTGCAATCCATTACTTATACGGACTTCTATTTCATCTTCAAGACGCGATTCCGCTAAAAACGAGTTGTTTGCTTTCTTTGAAACTTTGCCTTTATCTATTTGTATTGGTTGTTCTGGGACAGCCTCAATTTCAATTTCGACTTCTTCCTCAATATTTTCTTGTATTAACTGTTGCTGTGTTTTTTTATTTTTTATTTCTCGCAATTTGTCAACGTCTTTTTGAAATGACAGCGAAAATTTTTTCTTGTTGGCTTCCCAAAATTCAATAGCCTCATCATACCGTTTTAGTTTCTTTAGCAATCGAAAAGTGTTATAATATGGGAATTTCCCGTCTTTACCTGATTTAATTGATTTTTCATAACAAGATAACGCTTGTCCGTAATCCTTTAATTGCTCATAAGCATAACCAAGATTATTCATTGCATATTGATATTCTGGGTTTATTTCCAAACATTTTTTGTTATAAATAATCGCATTGTCATAATCTTTTATTTTGTCGTAACACCAAGCAATATGAGAATATGCGCTTACATTAAAAACATCATAGTCATTACGTTTATTTATTTCAATATATCTATTATAATATGATATAGCATTTTTATAATTTTTATTATTGGAAAAAATCCATGCAATATCCCATAAAACCCATGAAAAATCTTTATCAAGTTCAATCGCTTTAGAAAGATAATCTAATATTTGGTTATTATCAAGTGAAGGCTCGAGCGACTTAACATAGTATATTGCGGCTGTATCAGGATAATTTTTTTCCAAAAATTTTAATATTTTATTAAAAAATATATGCCATGATTTATTTGCAAGATTTGCGTGAAAAAATGAAATATTCGACGCAACGTGGTTATTGGTGTATGGTTCATCCGCGTTATTTTTACCCTCGTTAAACCAAAAAATCATGTTTTCACACAATTTATCTATATCATCAATCAAAAAATACGCAACTGCCCAATAAAAATATATACCGTACCTGTCAGGAAATTTATCAAGCCTTTTTTTACCGCCAATTAATAAACAGTCCGCTATCTGTTGCTTTAATTGGCTATTTTTATTAATTATAGAGATATTTTTATGAACATAATCTTCGAGGGTATAAAGCGGTTCTTTTAAATCTTCAGGATTATTTTTTGTAATAAGTTCCTTAACCGTTTTAATAATTTCATAAATATCCGTTGTACTTTTTTGGTTTTCCATTAAAAATCCTCCATTATTTTATCACATATCTTCTCCGCGTCAAACCCACACATATCAAACAATTCCCCGACTTCCCCTTGCTCTACAAAATTATTTATCGCGAATATTTTTACTGTTTTATTCGCATTTGTTTTGGATAAATAAGCCGCGATAATCTCTGAAACTCCGCCGTGTTCGATGCCTTCTTCTATCAATATTATATTTTCCGCGTCTGATTTTAATATTTCCGGGAAAATATATTCGACTGGTTTGATTTTGTTTAGTTTTATAAAATCCGTTATTTCGCCCCCTTTTGAAAGGGGGTGCCGCCCGCAGGCGGTGGGGGTTTGCTGCGCGCCGGGGTCGTCGCGCCCTACAATTTGATTTAATTTTTCGTAAACTTCAAATGCGATTTTTGATATTCTCCCGTAAGTTATAATCAGATATTTCGCGTTATTATTTTTTATGTATATATAATCCAAATTATTTTCTGAATTTAATTCAAGCAATTTATTATTAAATTCTTCGTTTTCTTTTCCTTTAGGATAACGTATTACTACCGGCAAATTTATTTTGTTTACCGCATAATCAAAAGATTCGTTGAATTCCTGATATGAAAATGGTGAAAATATTGTTATATTCGGGATATGATTTAAAAAAGCAACGTCAAACATTCCGTGATGAGTCGCGCCGTCCTCCCCGACAAGCCCCGCCCTGTCAACGCAAAACACAACGTGAATATTCTGCAGCGCGACGTCGTGAAGTATCTGGTCGTAAGCTCTCTGAAAAAACGTAGAATATACAGCATATACCGGGATATATCCCCCGACTGCAAGCCCCGCTGAAAATACCGCCGCGTGTCCTTCCGCGATTCCCACGTCAAAAAATCTCTCCGGGAATTTTTCCCTGAATAAAGCGAGTTCCGTCCCCTCGGCCATTGCCGCAGTAATTGCGCAGATTTTTTTGTTTTCTTCCGCCGCTTCGCAGATTTTATTCCCGAAATTTAAAGCAAAAGAATATATTTTTTCTTTTCCGTTTAAATTCGCGCTTTCAGATTCGATTCCCTCGTCTATGTCAAATCTGCCCACGCTGTGATATTCCACAGAACTGCTCTCGGCTTTTTTGTATCCCCTGCCCTTTTGAGTTTTCACGTGAATAAACACAGGATTTTTTCTTGTTTTCGCCTCGTTTAATACAGCCAGCAGATTTTTTATATTATGCCCGTCAACCGGCCCTAAAAAATCAAATCCCATCTGTTCAAAAAAAGTTGCGTTATATAACGACCGTCTGAGCATTCTTGTAATCAACTGAAAAAATCCGACAAATAATTTGCCGATCAACGGGATCGCCGACAGGATATTTTTAACTCTGTTTCTGAAACTGAAATATTTTTTCGTCGTTCTTATATTTGCGAGATAATCCGACATTGTGCCGACATTTTTTGAAATCGACATCTCGTTGTCGTTTAATATAACTATAAGATTTTTGCAGTTTTTAGAATTATTTAACGCTTCATACACAAGCCCTCCGGTAAAAGAGCCGTCGCCGACTACGGCTATTGTGTAAAAATTATTTGTTTTATCTGCGCTATTTTTATTATTTTTATCAAGAATATTTGCCTGAGCTATGCCTATTGCGGCAGATAACGCCGTGCTGCTGTGCCCGGCTCCAAAAGAATCGTGTTCGCTTTCGCTTGTTTTTGTAAATCCTGATAAACCGCCTTTTTTTCTCAATCCACTAAATTTATCTTTTCTCCCCGTTATAATCTTATGAACATAACTCTGATGACCCACGTCCCAGATTATTTTATCTTTCGGCGAATCAAATATATAATGCATAGCGACAGTAAGCTCGACAATGCCTAAATTTGACCCGAGATGCCCCCCTGTCTGCGATATGTTCCAGATTAAAAAATCGCGTATGTCCTGCGATAAACCCGCAAGTTCAGATATATTTAACTTTTTTATATCTTCCGGATAATTTACAGTATCAAGAATTTTAAACTTTATATCGCCGTCACGGTTATAATTCATGACAACTCCTTTTTTCATGAGGCTTTGCGAGCGTATTCCCATATAAATCCTATTTTTTATTATTTATTTTAAATCTTGAGAAAAAATAAATGATTTTTGAGACAATATTAACTATTTCCCCGCTGTGGTTTATCGCGACGCTTTTACCCACTGCTTTTATCCCCACCGTAAAAGCCGCGACACCGGCAGTTATCAAAAAACTGCCTATGATATTTGCCCTTTCTGTTATAAACAAAACCGCGGCAATCGCCGTTCCCGTAGCTCCGCTCATGATCCCGGCTATATCAGCTATAACATCGTTGCATATACTCGAGGCTTTTTCAGCGTTTCTGATTAATTTTACGGCGTATTTTGCCGACTGTATTTTTCTTGAAGCCATTGAGTGAAACTGTTTTTCTTCGGCTGTAGCTATCGCGAGGCCGATTATATCAAAAAGCGCGCCGACAAGTATAAAAAAAATCAAAATCAAAAAAGCCGCTGCAATATTTATATCGCTCAGAAGCCCGTTTGACAAAAAAGAAAGCAGCATCGTGATAAAAAAACTTGCGATAAATACAGTTATTGCCCATTTATAATCAAATCTTTTTGGTTTTTTTATACTTTTAGGATTTTTTTTAGATTTATTTCGCTTATCCGTTTTTTCTTCGTCTAAAATATATAACGCACCTCAATTATTATCAAAAAAACAAGATGGCGGCAAAAAAAGTAAACCTTGCGGCTTGAGGTAACGATAGGTAAGACTTTGAAATTATCGCTATCTTTTCCCCCGTTCCGAACCGTGCATGAGACTTTCACCTCACACGGCTCTCCATCTAATCATCGCATTTCTGCTCAATCACACAATTT
>Ga0082212_10000265_pt1 | contig 76840 bp, 53 predicted proteins | sample TergutNt197P3_FD_71548 | JGI IMG/M metagenome (GOLD analysis project Ga0082212, IMG submission 71548) | Neocapritermes taracua P3 segment gut microbial communities from Petit-Saut dam, French Guiana - Nt197 P3 | ecosystem: Host-associated > Arthropoda: Insects > Digestive system > Gut ...
AAAATTACCGCCGGATGTTTATGGACAACTCAAGCGTACATTTTCTCAGACGCTTGACAGCAGGCGGCGGTGGAGATGCTGGAGGAGAGACGTCCGAACGTGGCCGGCTAGTTTCATTCAGTTGTCAGTTCCAATTCGGCTCTTAACGCTTTTTGGAGAACCTGTGAAAAATTTATGTTCGCCGCCTCGGCTTTCGCGTTCAGCCAAGAAGGTATATTCAAATTCTTCTTTACGAGCTTGTTTTCGTAAAAGCGGCGATAATAGTCAGTATCGACCGAGATGGCTGTTGTGAAATCGTTGCCGGTTGTTTTGATTTTTTGGGGCTGAGTAGCAAGCGGTATAGCTTCTTTTTCTTGTTCATGATGATACAGCCACAAGCACAACACATCCTGCGCCATATAGATAGCATCGCTCAAGTTATCACCGCATGTGGCGCAACCGGGGAGATCAGGGAAAAACACATTATATTTGTCGCTTTCGGGATTAAAAACTGCGGTGTAAACATATTTCATTTATATGTACCTCCATTTACGAGTTAATGGAGCTTATTATAGCCCCAGGTTTTTCTTTATTTGGTTTGGGCTATGTTTTAGTTTCGTAGCACCTTAACTACATAATAAACAGCAGCCATAACTATCACAAAATAAATAAAATCAACAAAAACAAAACCTATGCTCTTTTTCTCTAAAGAAGGAGGGATATAATATGCCCCCCAACTCAAAAAGGCCAATACCATTTTTTCCACGACCTTCTCATAGTTCTTTTGAGATAATTCGCCACTTCTTTGTTGCCAAGCGACGGTATGCTGCCTTAATCTCTGCTGGGGAAGCTCCTGATCTAAGTCCGAGAACCGTATAATAATCCATGCTCTTTTTCCATTTCGTCTCCAGATCAAAGATAAATTAAAACCCAAAAACATCAGATTCGTCACAGTCATTCATTTCTATTGACGAAAAATATTTCCACCCTGTATAGCGAACCTAAAAGGGAATTTACTTTTTTATACGCCACTGCAAAAATGAAATCTCCTACCTCATTTACCTAAGTAATCCCTAAGTGGTGGTAGTTCCATTGAAACATAACCTTTAATTGGTCTTGACAAGCGCAACCAAAGTCCTTTCGGAGAGACACTTACCATTCCGTCGTACTCGCAAAGCACGTAATTCATATATGGTGAATCCGATTTTTTTTGAGCCGACCGCTCAACTGTAATTTCCCCTACAATTTCTGTAGTCATACTTGGCTTGGCATAAACTTTTGCGCCTTTTCTGATATAAATTTTCCCCTCTTTGGACAATTGATCCTGAAGTTCATTAGACGGAGTATTCCGTCCTGCTACGGCGGCACCACACACGGTAAACGGTTCAAATAACAGCACAAAAACTAATACCCAGACTTTTGATTTCACGAGGCATACCTTTTTCCCATTATTTGATTTTCCACACATGAGCGCAAGACATACAGTCAGCAAAATCCCAAACCACGGCGCATTGCATCCCTAGCCGCCGCCTTTCTCGGCGATCACATTCCCGCCTTCTCCGTAGTACCTCGCCACCTGTATCGTGAAACGCTCGCTGTAGTAATAGTTTAGCAAGGTAAAGAAAATATAGCACCTCAAAATATATATAGATTAACGTAATACTAAATATAATAAATAGTTATAATTTAGTTTCTATAATATTAGATTATATTTATTTTCTGATATATTGCTTATTGTATATAAGTATTTAATATTCAGTAAATTGAATGTAATAATTAAAATGAAACATGTATTTAATGTAGATGGTCAAATGAAAGATTATGATGAAATTTTTTATAATGGTCAAAAAGAAGGATCTTTAAAATCTGCTAGAAAGGTTTTACCAATATTGATGCAATTGACTGATATAAATAGTGTAATTGATGTGGGGTGTGGTTTGGGAACTTGGCTTTCTGTTTTCAATGAACTCGGAGTGGAAGATATTATTGGTATGGATGGATCATGGGTTAATAGGGAAAGATTATATATTAAAAAAGAGAAGTTTATAGAAACTGATTTAGAAAATCCCATTGAAATTTCTAGAAAATTTGATTTAGCAATGTCTTTGGAAGTTGCTGAGCATTTGTCTGAGTCTAATGCAGAAAATTTTGTTAAATATCTTACAAATCTTTCTCATATGGTATTATTTTCAGCAGCAATCCCAAATCAAGGTGGAACAAATCATATTAATGAACAATGGCCAGATTATTGGATTAATCTTTTTAAAAAAAATGATTTTTATGTTTTAGACTGGATTAGAGGTCAAGTATGGAATGATTCAGATATTGAGGTTTGGTATAGGCAAAATATATTTTTATTCATAAATAAAAATATATTCAATGATTTTAATAGTAATTTACCACCATACAAACATTTTTATTCATTTGTTCATCCAGAAAGATATTCTTGTAAAATTGATTACCTAAATGACAAACTTAAATATCATAAATATGAAGAAATAGCTTTAAATAATTCAATAAATAATTTAAAAATTCAAGTCAACACTTTTGAAGCTCAAATTACTGATTACAATACTCAAATTGAAGATTACAATACTCAAATTGAAGATTACAATACTCAAATTGAAGATTATGAATTAGAGATAGAAAAACTCGACTATTATAATGAAAAAAGACTACTTGGATATGAAAAAAAATTGAATAAACAGATGGATTTAGTTAAAAAAATGGAAAATTCAAAAAGTTGGAAAATAACTAAACCTCTTAGAAATATGGTCAAAATAATTAAAAAAGTTTTATAACGGTGTTTTTATGAGTCATGCGAAAATTTCTGTGGTTATTCCTGTATATAATGCTGAGAAATACCTTGAACAGTGTTTACTTAGTGTTGTTAATCAAACATTGGGTGATATTGAAATTATTTGTGTTGATGATGGTTCTACAGATAACTCCTCAAATATTTTAAAAGAATATTCTAAAGAAGATAATCGTGTCAATATAATAAAACAAGCCAATAATGGTCCAGGAGTTGCTAGAAATACTGGGTTAAAATCGGCTAAAGGAGAATATGTATCATTTTTAGATTCTGATGATTTTATAATAAATTTGAATGCTTTTAATTTGCTTTTTAATATAGCTAAAGAGAAAAATGCTAAAATGGTTTCGGGAAATTTGAAAAATCTTAGTAGTAATAATCTTATAAATAATAATCTTTGTACAAATATCAAAGAGTACAAGAAAATTTCACCACAAGAATATGGAATACCCTGGTACTTCTCCAGAAACATTTATGAAAGAAAATTTTTAATTAATAATTCAATAAATTTTCCAAGATATTTTCAAGGTGAAGATCCTGTATTTTTAGCAAAAGTTTTATCAAAGTTGAAGTTTATACACCAACTTCCAATAGATTTTTATGCTTATCGCTATATTTTGTCTGGTAAAACAAAAAAAGACAGTAGAGATAAACAAATTGAATATATTAAACATTATATTGATGTTTTTGATATTTTAAAAGAAAATAAGTTTAAAAATGTTAGATTACAATATCTAGGGATTTTATATGAATTTTTATATAAACAAAGGCAAATTTTCGGTGAAAGAATTGTCGAAAATTATATAAAAGAAGCTGCAGGAAATAAAGATTTGCTTATTAGATTATGTAATTTATAATATGTCAAAATAAAAAATGAAGTTTTTTCCTATGAAAATTTAAAGGATATGAATTTATAAATAAATTAATATATATTAGGTTGTTTATATGAGTAATATAAAAGTTTCTGTGATTATTCCTGTTTATAATGTTGAAAAATATCTTGAACAGTGTTTGCTTAGTGTCATTAATCAGACACTAGATGATATTGAGATTATTTGTGTTGATGATGGTTCCACAGATAATTCTTCAAATATTTTAAAAGATTATTCTAAAAAAGATAGTCGTGTTAAAGTTATAAGACAAAAAAATGCAGGTTTAGGTGCTGCTAGAAATACTGGGTTGAAGTATGTTAAAGGAGAATATATTTCATTCATTGATTCTGATGATTGGTTTGATGAAAAAGCATTAGAACATTTGTATTTTGAAGCTGTTTCTAAAGATACAGACATTATTATTTTTAAGATGAAAACATTTAATGAAGATACTGGAGAGGTTTCAAATACTTTTTATTATGATCTTTCGGCTGTATCAGAATATTTCACTAATTCAACTTATAATTATAGGGATTTTGGAAAAAAATTTTTTGAAATGACTGTTAATGCTTATAATAAGCTTTACAAAAGAGATTTTTTAGAAAGAATTAACTTAAAGTTTCCAGAAGGATATATTTTTGAAGATCATACCTTCTTTTTTGAATCAATGCTTAATGCAAAAAAAGTTTTACTTTCAGATAACTACTTCATATTTCGAAGAATACGTGATGATTCAATCATTACTTCCTATGATAGGAGATATTTTGATGCTATACCTATAACAAATAAAATATTGGATATTTTTAAAAAATATGATTTGTTTGAAGATTACAAAATGGAATTAATTAATCATAAGTTAATGATAATTGAACTCACTTATGAGGACATTGATAATGAATATAAAGAGGAATATTTAACTTTTATTAAAAATGATTTTAAAAAATCATTTAAAAACTATTCAGCTGATATTGAATCATTTATTGATGGTAAACTTAAATTATTCTATTTTAATGCTCTAAAAGCATCTTCTCCAAAAGAATTAATTTTATTAAATGAAATTTCTGATTTGAAAACAAAAATAACTCATTTAAAAAATAATAATGCAGAATTAATGCTTGAAAATAAAAAATGTAAATCTAAAATTAATGAAATCTATTCTACTTTGAGTTGGAAAATTACCAAACCTATTAGAACTGTTAAATTAATGTTAAATAAGGTTTAAAATTTTACTTCAATAAAACTTAACTCAATATTAAAAATAATTTAGTTTTGATTAAGTAAGTGACTTAATTATGAAATTTGTTTTTTATGGGATATCACTAGATATTTATAATAATAAATCAAATCTAATATATAATATAATCTCTTTAATTTTGGTGATAAAATTTTTAAAAGAAAATTAACTTCTAACAAAATAGATGATATACTACTTTATGGCTATGAAAGAGATCAATGTACAAATGAAATCAAAAAAACTGGTGATTTTTTTGAATCATCTTTGCTTAATAAGTGGAAACATCATTTTGAAAACTCAAACAATATTTTAGATATAGGTTCAAATAATGGAAATCATGCTATATTCATGGAAATAAATTCTAATTGTAATCAAATTATAGCATTAGAACCAAACAAAGAAAATGAATATGTTTTAATTAAAAATATACATGAAAATCATTTATCTGAAAAGATTAATGTTTTAAATATAAAAGTGAATAATCAAAAATCTAAATTAAAGGGCAAAACTTTAAATATCTTTGAAAATTTAACAAATTCAGAAATTAAAGAGCAAATTACATTTATTTTTAATAGATTGATGAGTGATGTTAAAACAATAGATTTTGTCCGATATGATATTAAAAATTTTGATGAAAATATATATAAAGAGATATTAAATAAAATTTTAATCTTTAATCCAAAACTATGGTTAAGTTTAGATGATAAAAATTATAAAAATTTGAATGCTCATTTAAATGATGCTGGATATTATTTATTTGACTATGATATTGGGGAAAGAATTAATTTATTATATGTTCCTTCTAATGAAAAGTTTGTTCCCGTAGAAAATGTTTTCAATAAAATTTTTTATTATTATAGTCAAAATAAATCTTTGATAGATAAAAATATAGATTTGAAACTTGAATTGGATAATGAAAAAAATAAGAATCTTAATCTTAATAATGATATGAATGAAATTAAAAACCTTCTTGAATTAGATAATGAGATTATTTATGAATTAAATAATAGTCAAGTAAATTGGGATGAGCATTATGCTTTAAGAAATATTTATATAAATGAAAATAAACTTTTAAAAAATCAAATTAACAGATATAAATCAAGAAAAGTAGTTAAAATAACAGATAAGTTAATAAAAATATCTAAAAAAATAATTAAAAATTTCAATATAAATACTCCTCAGAAAAGTGTGAAAAAACTTAAAACTGAGTCAAATGACCTTAACAATACCAAAACTCAAGATAAGATTAAAGTTGCGGTCATAATGGATGAATTTACATATAATTCATTTAAACATGAATTTATTCCTATAGTGGTTGAACCGAATAATTGGAAGGTAGTTTTTGAAACTGAAAAACCAGAACTATTTTTTTGTGAATCTGTGTGGGAGGGGATAGACACTAAGAAAAAACCATGGAATAAGAAAATATATACTGGAATTGAATTTGAGAAAGAAAATAGAAGTATTCTTTTTTCTATATTGGACTATTGTAAAAAAAATAGAATTCCTACTATTTTTTGGAATAAAGAAGATCCTACACATTTCCATGATTTACGTTATAATTTTATTGATACTGCACTAAGATTTGATTATATATTTACTACAGCTGAAGAGTGCATTGAATTATATGAGAATAAAGGTCATTCAAATGTATATTGCCTTCCTTTTGCAGGACAACCGAAATTATTCAATCCAATAAAAAATCATGATAGAACTGATGAAGTTATTTTCGCAGGTAGTTGGTATAGAAATCATCCAGAAAGATCTAAAAAAATGACTAAAATTTTCAATACTATTTTAAACCAGAATTATGCTTTAAAAATTTATAATAGGGCATATTATCTTAACTATAAAGATAGAATTTTTCCAAAAAAATATCAAAAATTTATATATCCTCCAGTTCCTTTCTATAAAATTGAAAAGATATACAAAGAAAGTAAATTTTCTTTAAATATCAACACAGTAGAAAATTCAAAGACAATGTTTGCTAGAAGAGTTTTTGAACTGATTTTATGTAATACAATGGTTCTATCTAATTATTCAGTTGGGATGAAAATATTATTTGGGGATAATGTAATCTTTGTCGATACCAAAGATGATTTTGAAATAAAAGACTCTGAAGAAAAAAGAATCAATAATCTATATATAGTTTTAGAAAATCATACTTATGAAAAACGATTCGAACAAATATTAGATACAATAAAGTTTAATTATAGAAAAAAAAATAAGTTTGTTACAATTTACTATATTGCTAATACATATTCAGATATGAAAGAAATTATACGAAATTATCAAAAAATTGATTATTCATATAAAAAGTTATCTATTATTTTGTCGGAAAATTTTCCTAAAGATAAGATAAAAGAATTACACACAGATTACAGCCAAAAATTTACACTATATTTTGAACCAGACCTATTGGGAAAATCTAAGTTATATATAAACAAAACTCCTTATTTTATTTTCCAAAATTCAAATTTCGAAAGAGATTTTGTAAAAAAAGCAATTTTGCATTATAAATATATCTCTGAAAATTATGGAATAGTTAATGGAGAGAATAATTTTACATTCAACTTTACCAAAAATCCTTTTGAAGTATTATTCCCAGCTAATACTTTTGTGGATGTTTTTGATAGTATTTTCAATGATGCTGAAATTAATTTTCCAATATATAAAATTTAAAATTATTTATATAATAATTAGTAATAAGATTATAATGAATGACATTAAAGTTTAAATAATTATTCCCATATATAATGTAGAAAAATATCTAGAAAATATTTATATGGTGTTATCCATCAAATTTTAAAAAATGTTGGGATTATATGTGTCACTGATGAATCTACAGATAATTTTAGAAATATTCTAACAGAACAAGGTGAAAATAACTCTCGTATAATAATTATTAAAAAAAAACGATTAACTTGAAGCTGTTAAAAATACCAGAATGTAGTATTGCTAATGAAAAGTATATACTATTTCTTGATTCAGATGATTGGGTGGATTTGAAAGCATATGAATCTTTGTATGGGCTGTAACTTCAACAATTATGATTTAATAGTTTTTTAAATAAAACATTATTATGGAAATACTGGTAAATTTTTTAAAATAAATGATTATGAGCTCTCTTCAGTGAAAAATTTCTTTGGTGAATCAAATATTAGCTATGAGATTTTAAAAGATGCTATTTTTAAATTTTCACCTGTAGCGTATAATAAGATTTACAAGAAATCTTTTTTAGATAAATTTTCACTTAAATAAAATAGTTCATTATAATTAATAATTAAATTTTTTAGCCATATTTAAAAGAATATTTTAAATTAAGAGGAATTTTAATGAAAAGATTTGTTAATAATATTATAAGTTTAAATTTAGATGAAATATCAAGCTATGATTTTCCTCTAAATGAATACTTTGGTTTAGAAATTGTTGAAAATGAAATTAAATATGAATTTTTAATAAAAATTTCAAGCGTTAATAAAAATTTAATATGTAATGGATCAGGAGGGGTTTATAGAACAGGTCCTGAAGCTATTGAACCTCCTATTTTTAATAGGCATAGTTGGTATAATGAGTTCGAAGAATCTTTTCTTGTTTACAATGATCCCTGCTATTATCATGATGATGATGTGAGAATTGGATGGTATGTAGGAACTCCAAAAATTTATTACTTAGAAATAATAGCTAGAATCATAACAAAAATAGTTGAAAGTGTCGGGATAAAAAATGAAAATATATTATTTTTTGGAAGTTCCGGAGGAGGGTTTTCAGCAATTCAATTAGGGACTTTGATTAAAAAATCAACAGTCCTTGTTAACAATCCCCAAACCATAGTTAAAAATTATCATAGAGACCATGTTGAAAATATGTTAAATAGATGTTTTAAAGGGTTAAATGAAGAATTTATTTTTGATGAATATGGATATAGATTGAATGTTATAGAAATGTTTAAAAAAGAAAATTATGTTCCCAATATACTCTATTTTGTTAATTCTAAATCTATTGCTGATGTAAAAAGTCATCTTATTCCATTAATAGAAGGAATTAGTGAATTATCATTTCATCATAAAGACCTTGAAATTGTTCTATATAGTGATGATAGGGGACATAGCCCAATGGCTGATTCGATGCAATCCATTAGTTTAATTGCGGAAAAAAAACTATATAATTATAAAAACCATACCCTTCCTTCAAAAAAACTTAAAAACTTAGAAAAAGAAAATAAAATATTAAAATACGAATTGGAGAAATATAAATCTAGAAAAATAGTTAAATTTGCAAATAAACTCCTAAAAATAAAGAACTTAATTAAAAAATAGATTTTATTTATGTATCCAACATTAAATTTTTAACTTTTATTTTGTCATTGAAATGTCAGATAAATACCATTTATAAAATGTAATTTCTTTAATATTTTTAAATTTCTTTCAAATTCTTTAATTTCTGTTTGAATCTCTTTTATAGTCGCATACTCTTTATTTATTTTAGTTTTACAAAGCATGAAAATAAATATAGTGTCTGACGTGAAATTTTATACTTATTAAAAATTTTAAATTATGAAAAATAATTAATATAATATCTTTAAATTTAATTTAAAGATATATTAACTATTTAAAAATATCAGTTAATGTAAAATTTTTCATGAATATGACTATATGTCATTCAATATGTATAAAATTTTTAATGTCAGATACATTATGAAAAATCTACTTGAAGAAGTATTTTATGAAATAATCTTATAGTACAACATTTTATGATTAGTAGTTAGAAACCATATATTAAGTGTTAGAAACTTTAAGTGAAAAACTATAATCTTAATTATTTTACTAAATTTTTTGCATATAGAAATTAAACTTGATAAGATTCATTTAAATTTCCATAATTAATAATTTTTGTTTTTTCATTCCTATTTTGATTATTTTTAACAACATTTTTAGTATCAAAAATAATAGGATTTTTCATCTTTTTTATCATCAAATCAAAGTCTAAATCCCTAAATTCATCGTGGTCTGATAATATAAGAGCAATATCTGCATCTTCAATAGCTTCTTCAAAGTTACAATAATTTTCATCCTCAATATGAGAATCATGAATAGCTATTTTAAAATCTTCATTTTTAAGTAGATTTATCACTACTAAAGCAGGGCTTTCTCTCATATCATCAGTATTTCCCTTATAAGCTACTCCTAAAATAGCTATTTTAGGATTTTCAATACCTTTTAAAAGTCTTTTTGTATTATCAACAACAAATTGTGGCATACTCACATTAATATCTCTAGCTAATTTAATCAATTTAGCTTCTTTTGGAGCTAGTGCATAAATAAAATAAGGATCTATAGCTAAGCAATGCCCACCAACTCCAGGACCTGGAGAGTGAATATTTACCCGAGGATGTTCATTAGCTAGTGCAATAACATCAAGTACATTAACACCTATTTTAGAGCAAATTTTAGCAAGTTCATTAGCTAGTGCAATATTAACATCACGGAAAGTGTTTTCCATACACTTAGACATTTCAGCAGTTTTAGCTTCGGTTTTCATTATTTTGCCTTTGACAAAAATTTTATATACTTCAGCTACTTTATCTGAGCACTGAGGAGTTACTCCCCCAATTATCCTATCATTATTAATCAATTCTTCAATTATCTTTCCAGGAAGAACCCTCTCTGGACAATGTGCAAGATAGAGATCTTCTCCAATAGTAAATCCCGCTTTTTCAAAAATAGGTTTTATTATATTATCGGTTGATAATGGAGCTATGGTTGATTCAACAATTACAATATTTCCTTTTTCTAAAAATGGAAGTATATTGTTACATGCTTGTTCAACCTTAGTTAAATCACATGAAAAATCATCCATATTATTTGGTGTTGGAACAGTAATTATAAAAACATCACTTTTTTCTGGTGTAGTTGATGCATGGTAGTTATTTTTAGCTATAGCTAATTGTAATTTTTCTTCAAGACCTGGTTCTTCAATTGGAATTTGACCTTTATTTAATTTACTGACTTTATCTTGATGGATATCTACACCTAGAACTTTACATCCACTATTTGCAAAAAGAGTTGCAGTAGGAATTCCAATATAACCCTGTCCAATTATACAAACTTTCATCATTATCACATATTAATAAATAATTTTCAATTTACATAAATTATTTAACTTATATTCAACTTATTATTAAAATTATTTTATATTATTAAAATCAATATTACTATTAACTCTTACATTATATTAAAATGTTTTTATGAATTAATAACAAAATGTATTTTTGTAACTCTTTATATTCATAATATTTTACTTAAAGTAAATACTAATTTATTATAAAAAATATAAAAAGTAAAGTAAAATAAAAGAATAAACATTGATGAGAAATAAACTTCACAAATAAGAAAAAAATATTACAAATGAGAAATAAACTTCACAAATAAGAAAAAAATATTACAAATGAGAAATAAACTTCACAAATAAGAAAAAAATATTACAAATGAGAAATAAACTTCCCAAAATTATTAATTATAATTTATTAAAAATATTTATTATAAAAAAAATTCTTGTAAAATAGTATTTCATGATAAAGAATATTAACTTAATGGTTTTGAGTATTTAAAAAATATTATCCTAAAAGACTACAATTTGCAGAGGCTATATTCAGCAATGCTGGAAAGATTTAGAATAAAAAAAATAGTTACATTTGATAAGCATTTTGACTTAAACAATAAATATAAAAAGAATATATTAAACTATTATAATCATTTAATTATATATTAATAATGAAATAATTTGATAAATAAATAATAATAAACCTTTTAAATAATTCTAAATATAAATCTATTAATAGTTTTTATAATAAAAAATAAACCTTTTAAAATATTTAATAATTTATTCAAATTGCTAATATAAACTTTTAATAATATCGGCTGATAAAATGAAGATTTTAATAACTGGATATAAAGGAATGTTAGGTTCAGACTTAGTCAAGTTATTAAAAAAAGAAAATCAACATGAATTAATATTAACAGATATCAAAGAATTAGATATAACAAACCTTGAAGAAGTTAAAAAAATATTCAACCAAGAAAAACCAGAGACCATAATCAATGTAGCTGCTTACACCGATGTAGATGGTTGTGAAACAAACCGTGACCTTGCCTACAACGTTAATTCAACAGGTCCAAAAAATTTAGCCATAGCTTCAAATGAAATTGGTGCTAAACTCTTACATATAAGTACAGATTATGTTTTCCCAGGTAACAGCACAAAACCTTATAAAGAAGAAGATAAAACTGGACCTCAAAGCTATTACGGCGTAACAAAACTAAAAGCAGAAGAATTCATCAAAGAAAATATGGATAATTATTTCATAATTAGAACTGCATGGCTATATGGAATAAATGGAAAGAATTTTGTAAAAACTATGCTAAATTTAGCTAAAAACAATCTCGAAATAACTGTAGTTAATGATCAAAGAGGTTCACCTACTTTTACTGTTGATTTAGCCAGGGGAATTATAGAACTTGTAAAAACTGATAAGTATGGAACTTATCACCTAACTAATAGTGGTGAATGTACTTGGTATGATTTTGCAAAAAATATATTTGAATTAGCTAATGTAAAGGTAGAAGTCAAACCTGTAACGACTGCTGAATATCCAACACCTGCTAAAAGACCAGAATACTCAGTTCTTTCACTTGAAAAGTGGAATAATTATGGATTTACTCCTATGAAAAATTTTAAAGATGCTCTTAAAGAATATTTAAAACTTGAATTATCTAATGAATAATAATTTTGATAAATGAGAAATAAATAATGAATGAAACTTTATAAAACATTAACGAAATAAAAATTAAAAGAATAATAATTAGAGGAATAATATGAAAGGAATTGTACTAGCAGGTGGATCAGGAACTCGTTTATATCCTATTACACAAGCCGTGTCTAAACAATTATTACCATTATATGATAAACCAATGATATATTACCCTATTTCAGTTTTAATGCTTGCAGGAATTAAAGATATACTTATTATTTCAACTCCTCATGATATACATCAATATGAAAAGTTACTAGGTGATGGAACTAATCTTGGAATATCATTTAACTATGCTGTTCAAGAAAACCCTAATGGATTAGCTGAAGCTTTTATAGTTGGTGAAGATTTCATTGGTTCTGATACAGTTGCTCTTGTTTTAGGAGATAATGTTTTTTATGGACATAGATTAACTGAAACTTTGGAACATGCTTCTAAGCTAGAAAAAGGAGCAGTTATTTTTGGATATTACACTAACAATCCAGAAGATTTTGGTGTTGTTGAATTTGATAATGATGGAAATGTACTTTCTGTTGAAGAAAAACCAGAAAATCCAAAATCTAATTATATAATTCCAGGATTATATTTTTATGACAATGCTGTAATTGAAATAGCTAAAAACATCACCCCATCAAATAGAGGAGAATTAGAAATAACTTCAATCAATGAAGAATATTTAAAGAAAAACAAACTCAAAGTTGAACTTTTAGGAAGAGGAATGGCTTGGCTTGATACTGGAACCCATATGGGTTTACTTGAAGCAGCTAACTTCATAGAAACTGTTCAAAAAAGACAAGGGTTATATATAGCTTGTTTAGAAGAAATAGCTTATTATAAAGGTTATATAGACAAAATTAAACTTGTTAAAATAGCTAATTCTCTTAAAAAAACTGATTATGGAAAATATTTACTTGATTTAGCTAATAAAAAAACACTATGAACCTAAGATAGTTCATAGGTTTATGAGTTTCTGAGATTATATTTATGTGTACAATCATTATAGCTAATAATTTTTGAATTTCAGTTATAGTAATACTTCACAAACTACTGATAATATATATCGTAGTTTTAAACTAGCAATAAGAACAAATCCCCATACAACACTTAAAAAAAATTATAAAAAACAAGAAAAAACAAATTAAATAAAACATAAAAACAAAAGTTGCGAGTGTTTGTAAACTTTAAGAAAAATATAAATAGTGAAAATAAATAAATTAACAATATCTATTATATTGAAAAAAAATTGAAAATACAAATAAAATCATTATTTGAAACTTAAAATCATAATATAATAATTACTTATTTTAATAAAAATTTGATTTAAAAATAAGATAATATAATTTTTAAAATTCAGAGTCAAAACTTCTACATTATTTGATAAATTTTTGTTGTTTTCAATTGTAATGAATGAAGTGCAAGAGGAGAATTTTTCAATGGAAAAAACAGAAAAATTAATGAAGGAAATATTAAAGAAAATATTACCAGAATCAGCTAAAGTTTATTATAGAAAAAGAATAAATTATAGAAAAAGAAGCAAAAAAGAATTAAAAAATAAGACTATGGGGGAAAAAATTAATTTAACAAGAGTTAGGAGAATTAAAAGGAAATATAAGAAACTAAATTCATCGAAATATCCATTGAAGATAGGACTTGTTTCTATTAATACTAACTCAAAAAGTTTAAATTTAGCTTGTGCATTACATACATTTGTTTTTTCAGAAGTGTTAACGGGATTAGGTTATAACAATCTAGTTGTTAATTACTATCAACATTATCATAATAAAAATGAGGATTTACGGTTTCCATTGATAAGACTATTGAAATCTAATAATAAGAGTAAAAAACATCAAGAAGCAATAAAAATGTGGACTGAGATGTTTTATCAAAGAATTGGGCGATTTGATAAATTCCAAGAATTTGTTAAAAAACATTATAATCTCACAAAAAATGCGTATACAGCGATTTCTTTGGATCAAATCTCAAATGCTGAGGATATTAATTGTTATATTGCAGTGACAGATGTAATTTGGAAGAATTACAGAACATTCGGCTTTGACAAAGGTTTTTTCCTTAATTGTCATGGGATGGAAAATGCTTATAAAATTGCCTATTCTACTAGTCGAGGACCGAGTAAATATCGACCAAAGGCATCAAAAGAGGAATTTCTTGAATATATAAAGAATATCGATGAAATATCCGTGCGAGAAAGAGATCTTGCTAATTATATTACATCTGTCTCAGATATTAATGCTGAAGTAGTAATTGATCCTGTTTTTTTAAAAGATAAAGATTATTACAAGAAACTTTTGATTACTCCAAATAAAAAAGGATATGTTTTGGTTTATCTTGCTATGTCAAATTCATATGAATTAGTTTCATTAGCTGCAAAATTTGCAGAAGAACATAATTTAGATTTAATTGAATTAAGTGAGTTCTATACAAATAAAGAACAAATTGGTTATTCCAGACATTCTGTGATTTATGATGTGGGAGTTGAAGAATGGATTGGGTATATTAATAATGCAGATTATGTATTTACTAATTCATTCCATGGGATTTGTTTATCAGTTATTTTAGAAAAACAATTTTTCAGTGGAAAACGTGGCTTAAAATTGGATTCATTAATGGAAACTTTTAATATAGAATATAGAAAAACAATGAATGCTTTTGATGAAAATGGTAAACTGATTGTTAAAAATATTGATTATACTTTAGTTAATGAAATAAGGGAAAAAATTGTAGATAAATCAATGAAATTCCTGAAAAATGCACTGAAAAATGCAGAAAATTATGTTGAAGAATATGAAACATTAAATTGTGATTATTTATCAATCAAAGATAAATATAACTGTACTAGTTGTACTGCATGTGAAAAAATATGTCCAGAAAAAGCCATAACCATGGTTCAAGATAGTGAAGGATTTAATTTCCCAGAAATTGATAAAAATAAGTGTACTGATTGTAAATCTTGTAATAAAGTATGTCCATATAACAACAAAAAGTTACTCTATTCAAATCCAATAAAAACTTGTCTTAGCTATAATAGAAATGAAGAAGATCGAAAAAATAGTTCCAGTGGTGGCATGTACGCTTCAATGGCTGATTATATTTTAAAACATGGTGGATCTATTGTTGGAGTAAAATTTAATGAAAAATGGGAAGCTATGTATGATATTGCAGAAACAAAAGAAGATTACTTAGAATTTAGGTATTCTAAATATGTTGAAGCAATGGACAATGATATATACATTAAAACGGAAAATGTATTGAACACTGGTAAAAAAGTCCTATTTACTGGAACCCCATGTAAAATTTCAGGCTTGTTAAATTATCTTGGTAAATTTTATGACAACCTGTACTGTGTAGATATCATTTGTAATGGTACAAATTCCCCTATGATTTTAGAAAAGTATCTTTCAGAGAAACAAAAAGATAGTTCTTTGAAACATTTTCAATTTCAATCACCAAAAGCTCCTCAAGAATCTAAAACTATTGAATATGTTTATGAAAATGGTGAAACAGAACTATTAAATTCACAAGAAGATTTATACATGAGCACTTATTTAAAAAATCTCATGTTAAAACCTTCATGCTATGATTGTTTGTATTCTGGCAATAATGGTATTTCAGATATTACAATTGGAGACTTTTTAGGAAACAAAGAACTCATTATAAAAAATGGTGTAGATAATGGAATTTCTTCTGTAAAAATAAATACACCTAAAGGTCGAACCCTTTTTGAAAATATAGATGTATACTCACAGGAGCAGACAATTAATCAAATGTACGCTGAAAATCATAGAAAATCTCCAGAACTCCCAACTCAACGAGATAAACTATTTGAAATGATAAATAAAGATAAAATAATGGTTACAGATGCTTTTAAAAAAGTTTTAAATGAAATTGATGGGAATAGAAAATAGTATACCTCATGCCCATTTCATAGTTTATTCTGAGTGTTGGTTTAAATAAATTCTAAAATTGAGAGCATTATTTATTATTAATAAAAATTTTTTATTTGAAAAAATTTTTTATTTTTTTAAGTTAGAAAATTTTTTATTTTCTTTATTTTTATAACTTTAAAAATCTATGATTTTTTATTATTAATAAAATTATAATTATATAAGAAAATATTATTTTTTTATCATTAATAAAATTATAAATACTCCTTTTATAATACTATATTATAAAATTATTTTATTACATTTTATAATTTATAAAATTATTTTTACATTTTTATTTAATAAAGTAGGTGTTATGAATTCCAACTGTAGAAATTGAAAATTTTCAACTTATTGATAATAAATTAATCATCTCTGGACTTGCAAAGTTTAAATCTCCAGATAATTATAAGCCACGTATGGAAATTATATTTTCAAATGATATTGAAAATAGGCGATTACCATTCTTTATCAAAGGTTTCAATAGTAATCCAGAAACTGGAATGTGTTCTGCATACATGGAAGGAATTTTTGAAATTAACAATGTATTTTGGAATAAAGAATTTTTAGGAGATATAAATGTTGATTTTAGTTTATTATATGGTGAAAACTTTATTGAAAACTTTTCAATAAAGAAAAACTCTGATTTCAGTACTCAAAACGGTTTTTATATCCCAATCTTAAAAAATAATAAATTAATTTTGAAATCCAAAAAAAAGGAACTAAAAATTAGAAATAGAAATATTAAGAAATATACGAAATTTCAAACTATTAATAATTTCTTTTTATTCATTATATCTATATTATCTTTCCCTTTTTTCTTAATCGATGGGTTTTTAGCTTATAAAAATATCACCATTAAAAGTCCTGATTTTTTTAGAGGAAACAGTACTTTTAAATCGATTCTTTTCCATGTGAATTGGAGAACATATAATCTATCTGGATATATGTATAGTAAGCGACTGTTTAAAATATGGATAATGAAATGTTTATATATATTGACTATACATAAGAAGGTTAAAAATAATAGAATAACTTTCATGTCTGAGCGAAGGGATGATTTAACTGGTAACTTCGAATTTATCTATGATATACTTAAAAGTAACCCCAAATTAGAGATTATCCAATTTTTAAACAATAAACAAATAAAGGATTTAAGTATTAGAGATATGATAAAATATGCCAACCTAATTGCAAATTCAAAAGTTATACTTTTAGATGATTTTTATCCTAATATTCACAATTTTAAATTAAAAAGCAGTACCAAATTAATTCAACTATGGCATGCAGTTGGAGCATTTAAAACCTTTGGATTTTCACGTATTGGAAAAGTAGGCGGAACTAGTCAAAAATCTCCTAATCATCGAAATTATGATTATGCAATTGTTAGTTCAGATGAAATAAAAAAGTTTTACGCAGAAGGTTTTGGTCTGTCTGATGAGAAAGTTTTAGCTACTGGAATTCCAAGGACAGATGTATTTTTTAAAGAAGAATACAGAAAAAAAATATCTGAAAAAATTTATAAACAGTATCCAGTTTTTAAAGATAAAAAAGTCATTTTATTTGCTCCAACATTTAGAGGAATAGGTAAAGATGATGCACATTATCCAATGGATAAGTTTAAAATCGAAGAATTTATAGATTCTTTAGATAATAATCAAGATTATGTATTAATAATCAAACATCACCCATTTATAAGGAAAAAAACTAAAATCCCTAGTAAATATAAAGATATCTGTTTTGATTTATCTGCAAACTCAGAGATAAATGACATATTATTTATAACAGATATATTAATCACAGATTATTCTTCAGTTGTATTTGAGTCTTCTATTTTAGATATTCCTATGTTGTTTTATAGCTATGATTTAGATGATTATATAAGAGATAGAGATTTTTATTATGATTATAAAGCGTTTGTACCTGGAAAAATAGTTTTTAATCAAAAAAATTTGGTTGAATCAATAAACCAAGCTGATTTTGAAAGTTTCAAAGTTTCAAAGTTTAAAAACAAGTTTTTCGATGATTTTGATGGACAATCTTCCAAAAGAGTTGCCAATTTAATAATTAGTATGATTGATGAAGAATCTGATAAAAAATAATAGTAGAATATTACAATTTAATACTTTCAAGATTATAAATATCAAATATTAATTTTGATTTTGCATATAATTGTATTATTGAATAAACATGATAAAATATTAATAGTTTAATTAACAAAATTAATCTATTATAATTACATTAATATTTTATAAATATTTTCAAATAATTTTTAGTAATTAATTTCAATTTACTTATAAGAGAACTATTAATAATTTAAATAATTTTATATAATTATGATTAATGGATTATTAATAATAATTTTAATAATATTATTGTTTGAGGGAGATAAAATGATATTTGCAGCTATTTTAGCAGGTGGAACTGGAACTAGAATGGGAAATGTAGAAAAACCTAAACAATTCCTTTCATTAGGTGATAAACCTATTATAATTCACACTATAGAAAAATTTTTTATAAATGAAAAATTTGAAAAAATAATAGTATTATGCCCAAAACAATGGATTAAACATACAGAAGATTTAATATTAAAATATATTCCTAATTCTAAGAATGTTGTGGTGATAGAGGGAGGAAAACTTCGAAATGATACTATAATGAACGCAATTAATTACATTGAAGATAATCATGGTTTAAATAATGATGATGTGATTGTTACCCACGACTCTGTTAGACCATTTATTACACATAGAATAATAGAGGATAATATAAAGTATGGAAAAGAATGTGGAGCGTGTGATACAGTAATTCCTGCAACTGATACCATTGTAGAAAGTGCTGATGGAAATTATATTACTAATATTCCTAATAGGGAAAATATGTATCAAGGTCAAACCCCTCAATCTTTTAAGATTGTTAAGTTAAAAAAGCTTTACAACCTTCTAACTGAAGAAGAAAAAGAAATATTAACTGATGCATGTAAAATTTTCTCTATCAATAATGAAAAAGTTTTTCTCGTTAGAGGAGAAGTTTCCAATATTAAAATAACTTATCCTCATGATTTAAATGTGGCTAATTCTATTTTAAAAGGAGAATAGTTTAATAAAATCTGAATTAATAATAAATTAATAAATCCAAACTCAATAGTTTAATAAAATCTGAATTAATAATAAATTAATAAATCCAAACTTAATAGTTTAATAAAATCTGAATTAATAATAAATTAATAAATCCAAACTTAATAGTTTAAAATTTAATGATATTAACTTGTAATTGTTTAATGGTTAATAGTAGGCGAAATAATGATTAATACAGTTTATAGATTAGTTTCTCCAAAACTCTTTGAAGAAGTCTATGATGAGATTGATTTAGAAAATAATGTAGTAGTTAGACCTACTTATCTTTCAATATGTCAAGCTGACCAAAGATACTATAATGGGGATAGAGCCCCAGAAATTTTAGCTGAAAAGTTGCCAATGGCACTAATTCATGAAGGAATTGGAGAAGTTGTTAGTGATGATACTGGAACTTTTCAAATAGGTGATTTAGTAGTAATAATTCCTAACACACCAGTTGAAGAAGATGATATAATAGCTGAAAATTATTTAAGGACCAGTAAGTTTAGAGCAAGTGGTTTTGATGGATTTATGCAAGATTATATCGTTTCTGACCCCGAAAGATTAGTTAAAATTCCAAATGATATTAATAAAGAAGTAGCTGCTTTTACAGAACTTATAAGTGTAAGTTTTCATTCAATTTCTAGATTTTCTAAAATTGCACATAAAAGGAAGGATAAAATTGGTGTATGGGGAGATGGAAATTTAGGATATATAACTTCTCTTTTACTTAAAATACTCTTTCCTGAAACTGAAATCATTGTTTTTGGAGTAATAGAAGAAAAACTAAACATGTTCACATTTGCTGATAAGGCCGTTATGGTTAATGAAGTCCCAGATGAATTAAAAATTGACCATGCATTTGAATGTGTTGGTGGAAGAGCTTCACAAATAGCTATAGATCAAATAATAGACATGATTAATCCCGAAGGAACAATTTCACTTTTAGGAGTATCTGAATATCCTGTACCTATAAATACGAGAATGGTATTAGAAAAAGGGTTGTTCATTTATGGAACAAGTAGAAGTGGTAGAGAAGATTTTATTAATACTATAGAGATATTTAAAAAATATCCTAAAGTTTTAAAATATTTAGAAAATATTGTTAATGATACTGTTGAAATTAATAATATAGAAGACATGAATTTTGCATTTGAAAAGGATTTTAATTCTAGTTTTGGAAAAACTGTTTTAAAATGGAATAAATAGTATATGAAACTATTTTTTAATAAATTTTTTTTTTGATAAAAAAATCAGTTCCAAAAATATGCATATTTAGTTTTTTAATTTAATTTATATCCTATAAGTTTATAAATAATAATAATTAAATAAAATGTAAAATAAAATAAATTCAAGAATCTATTAAAAACAATTGAATCTTTTGAAAAATTGGGGATAATGATGGTATTTGAAAGTGTAATGAACAATAAATTCATTTTAAACTTTATGAAATATAGATATCTTCTATATGAGCTTGTTAAAAAAACAATCAAGCTAGATAATAGGAGATCTTTTTTAGGAATGTTTTGGATTTTTTTAAGTCCCCTTCTCTATACAATTGTTTTAACTATCGTATTTTCAGCTTTTTTAGGGAAAGGTACTGATAATTATCCTGTTTTTGTGTTAACTGGGAGATTGGTTTTTGATTTCTTCGCATCTGGAACAAAAGGTTCCTTAACTTCAATATTTAAAGCAGGTATTATTAAAAGAGTCTATGTTCCAAAGTACATATATCCATTATCGGTTGTTCTTGGAAACTATGTTACATTTCTAATGTCTTTAATAGTTTTAGTACTTTTGGTAATTGTTACTGGTGTGGTATTAACTTGGCAAATAGTTTATGTTATTATACCTTTCATATTATTATTTTTCTTAACATTAGGAATAGGCTTAACTCTCTCTACTGTTATGGTATTTTTTAGAGATATTAAACAATTGTGGGGAGTATTTACTACTTTACTTATGTGGTGTAGTGCAATATTCTATCCAGCAGATATAGTTCCAGCCAAATATCGAATTATATTTGATATTAATCCAATTTTTCAGATAGTTGACATGATAAGGAAGTCAGTTATCTATGGTCAAGCTTATAGTTTACATCAAGTATTTTTTGTACTTGGAATAAGCATATTTTTCCTTATTTTAGGAATTGTTCTTTTGTATAAGTATCAGGATAAATTTTTACTATATATTTAATATTGTTCAGGTGATTGTTTGAAAGATGAAAGTATTGGAGATGTTGATAAAAATGGATACTTAGGACACTTATCTGGAGATGATTCTAGAGAAAGAGTTGTTGAAGTAAATAATGTTTCAGTTAGGTTTAATTTAAGTAAACAACGAAAAATTAACCTAAAAAATTATATTAAAAATATTAAAAATAGAGAACTTATGTTTCAAGAATTTTGGGCTCTTCAAAATATTAGTTTTAACGTGGAAAAAGGAGAAAGGTTAGGTATATTAGGACTAAATGGGGCTGGAAAAAGTACTTTACTTAAAGTGGTATCTGGTGTTATGAAACCAAGTAAAGGATCAGTTCAAACTAAAGGAAGAATAATTCCTCTTTTAGAATTAAGTACTGGGTTTGATAGAGATTACACTGGTCGTGAAAATATTTTTCTTAGAGGAGCCACACTAGGATTTTCTACAAAATATATGGAAGAAAAATTTAATGAAATAGTTGACTTTGCAGAGATTGAAGAATTTTTAAATGTTCCAGTACGTAATTATTCTTCTGGAATGAAAGCTAAGTTAGGGTTTTCAATCTCAACAATGGTAGACCCAGACATACTTATATTAGATGAGGTACTCTCAGTAGGGGATGCTAAATTTAGAAAAAAAAGTTTTAATAAAATGATGAGTCTCATTGAAAATAAGGATACTACAGTTTTATTTGTTTCTCATTCAATAAGTCAAGTAGAAAAGCTTTGCAATAAAGCAATACTATTAGAAAAAGGAAAAATGACTATGGGCGGAGAAGCTAAAGAAGTCATTGAAAGATATGAAGAAATAACTGATGGCTGATTCATTAGCTAATTAAAGTAAAACAATGTGAGATATTCAAAGGTTATTTAAATGAATTTCAAATACAAGCTTTTTGCTTATATATTTAATTTTTTTAAGTTTTTTTCATCTAATAAAACATTCATTACATTCATCATTGATGAAATTTCTTTTAATTACCCTTTAAAATATCTTAAAGAAGAGTTAAATAAAAAAAAACATTTTAAATATAATTATATATATAAAAACAAATATTCTTTTGATAAATCAAAAAACTTAAGAGAAAAATTTTTAACATTTTTCAACTTATTAAATTTCTTTTTTATAAAAACATTTAGATTATCTAAATCCAAATACATTTTTTTAGATGATAATTTTTCTCCATTAGCATATATGAATTTTGATAAACATACAAAAGTAATACAATTATGGCATGCTCCAGGAGCTTTTAAAAAATTTGGATATACTGCTGTAGATAATGAAAATCAAAAAAATTTGATAGAACAGGCAGGGCATAAAATTGATTACATTGTAGTTAGCTCAAAAAATGTTTCAAAGATTTATGAGGAAGCTTTTAAAGTTGAAAATAATAAAATATTGGCACTTGGAACCCCTAAAACAGATTATTATTTTGATAAAAAAAATAATAGTAAAGAAAATATCAAAAAAATAAGAGCAGAATTTGATAAAAAGTACGCGGGAATTAAAGGAAAAAAGATTGTGCTATATGCCCCTACATTTAGGGAAAATAAAGAAAAAAATAATGACATATTAGTTAATTTCGATTTTAATCTCTTTAATTCTTATTTAGGAGATGAATTTTGTTTATTTTTTAAATCTCATCCTAAATTCAAAATTTCAAAAGAGGATGATTTTATAAATGTTAGTGATTATAAAAATACTGATGAATTACTTCTAATTTCTGATATATTAATTACTGATTATTCATCTATAATGATTGAGTATGCAATTCTTTTTAAACCTATTATATTTTATCCATTTGATTTAGACTATTATATTTCTAATGAAAGAGGATTTTATTTTGATTATAATGATGTTCCTGGTGAAATAGCTAAAAATACAGAAGAAATTATTGAACTTATTAAAAATAAGAAAAATAATTCCATTTTTGATATGAATAAAATTCATACTTTTCTTAATTTAGAATATGATTATTTAGATGATAAGTCATCTAAAAGAATTATTGATTTTCTTTTAAATGAATAAATGTCTTTAAATGATGTTAATATTGAATAAAAATAATCCTTAAATGAAAATGTATAAAGTAATCTAATGAAAAATATTAATTGATTATGATGTTATAATCTTTATTAGTATTATAATTTTAATGTTTAATGTAGAAAACTAGATTGAAAGAGCTTTAAATTCCGTGATAAAACAGTTTATTGGGTTTCAGAATTTAGAAGTTATAGTAATTGATGATTTTTCTTCAGATAATACAAGAAATATAGTTAATAAATATGAAAAAATCATTGCTAGAGATGAAAAATCTAGTGCAATAATCATATAATCTAAAAAAGAAAATAAATATTTTAAGTCAAAAATTGCTATTTTATAAACTAGAAAAGGATGGATAAAATAGTAAAGTCTCTAATATTTATCAGAGGTTCAAAAGAAAAGTATGGTAACAAGAAATTGTAGTATTATATGAAACATTTTATATTAAAAATAATTAAATAATAGCCTATATTAAAAATAATTATCATAATCTTTATTATTTATATTTAACATATTCATATTTATCATTTTATTCATTGAAGTATCCTGAATTATTAATATTTAATCATTACTAACTACATATAATTGTTAACATATATTTAAAATATATACAATTGGAGGTTACATCATTAGGTTTTCAATCATAATTCCAGTATATAATGTTGAAGAGTATTTGGCAGATACTTTAGATTCTGTAGCTAATCAATCTTATAAAGATTTTGAAGTTATAATTATCAATGATGGGTCTACTGATTCAACTCAAGATATAATCGATGAATACTGCAATAAACATCTTAATTTTAGATATATCTATCAAGAAAATCAAGGTGTTGCATCTGCTCGTAATATAGGAATTGAACTTGCAAAAGGAGAATATTTAGGCTTTTTAGATGGAGATGATTTGTATCCCCAAGATACCTTAAAATATTATAATGAAACAATTAATCTTTCAAAAATATATCCAGATGTAATAATTGGCCAAGTTGTACAAATTAGTCCATGGAGACAATATTCTCAGATAAATGCCAAAAAACTTTCTAATCAAGAGATTATAAATCCTATAGATAATAAAATTCTCTGGACTGTGTCTATGTGCAATAAAATATTTTCAAAAGAGATAGTTAAGGATAGTAATAGATTAGTTCCGTTATTATCATATGGAGAAGATGTAGCATTCACGTTACCATTAATTTACTCTTCTAATTTAATCGTTGGCTGTCCTCATGAGGTATTATTTGTCAAAAAGAGATTTTCTAAGAATTATTCCCTCACACAAAAAGTATCAACAAAATTGTTAGAAGATTATATTCATGCATATGAAATAGTACATGATGAATTTATTAAATTATCCAATGATTATAGGAAAAAATACTCTGATGATAAAATTAAGCTAAGTGCATTTGAAGATGAATATTTAATTTATTTGGACGAATTTCAATATAGAAAATGTTCTATTTTAATTAGTGAATTTTATAGGCATTTTTGGAAATCAGATAAAGAAAGTATTGAAAAAATAAAAAAGGAAATAGAATCTTTTAAATCTCAAATGTTTCCAAGTACTCGAGAAAGACTTGAAAAAAATAATCAAGACTTATTTATTAGAGATTTAATTACAGATAAGGGAGAAATGGCCGAAAATCCACTTGTTACAATAGCTATCGACCCAAATATTAAAGGAACCTCTTTAAATAAAATGTTATACAATATCAACGAGTTTCATTTCCCTTCATTTGAAGTTTTTCTTCCAAATAAATCTTTTGACTCAATTCCTGATTTTTTTAAAGAAAAAGAATACATAAATTCAATTGATTATTCTTTCAAATCCCATGATGATGATTCAAAAAGTAATTCAGATTTTAAAAATGCAGTTTTAAAAAGAGTTAATGGAAAATTCTTATATTATTTAGATAAAGAAGTTGTAATGTCTTTAGATTTATTGAAAAGAATGTTTGATAGAATACATGATTCTGAATTTGATTTTGTGGCAATGGGTGCTAAACCATTAGTTGAAAGAGATTTTTCTAAAAAAAATTATGAAACTTCCGAATTTTCTAAATTAGAATCTGTTAAATCTGATAATTTGAAATACTACAATTATTTTTACAATAAACTTATTAAAATTGATTTTTTAAAGGAAAATAATTTTGTTTTTACAGAAAATACTTATAATGATATTAAAAAATTTTATGAAATTGGAAACTATAGTGACTATGGAAAAACTTTTATTTTAATAAATGATAATTATCTTAAAAATCCTTTTATTTCTTTTATAATTGATGATATCAAGATATCTAGTGAAGAACTTAATAAATTATTTGAATCAATATATGAACAAAAATTTAAATCATTTGATGTGATATTAAATGAAAATTTAAAATCTAAACTTAATAGAGAATTTTTAGAAAAATTAAATTTAATAATTTTAGAAAATAGTAGTTATAATGATTTTAAAAAAATAGCTATTAATAAATCCAATTCTAAATATGTCATATTCGTCGATATTCCTGTTATGTATGATTCAGATTCTATAAAGAATCTTTTCACCGAAATAGAAGAAAGTGAATATAATCAATTAGATAAATCCAAGAACAAGAAATATGCTTTTTCATCATCTCCTTTACACCAACTTAAGTATGGAAGTGATGGTAAAAAAATAATTAAAGAATTTTCTTCACAGGCATTAATTTATACTTATAAAGATTTTAATGTTTCCTCTTATAGATCAAAATTTATGACTCTTGATTTTCATTTAGCTAATAAGCTCTTTAATTTAGATAATTTAAGAAAAAATAATATTTACTTTGAAAATCCTCATGATGATGTTTTGAATTTATATAAAAACTTTAGATTCTCTAAAGTTTATCAAAAATCTATACTAACTCAATTAAATCAGAAATGTCTTTTTAAATCAAAATTTTTAAGATATAATATTCCTTTTTTTACTAAAATATTATACAAAATTCATAAAATGATATTTGTTTTAATGATTTCAAGAAGAGCTTTAAAAAATAGTGCAGATTAATCTATGTTAAGAATTTCAGTATCTTTAGATAAGTTTTAATTATATTTTCTATTTTTATTTTTCATAGATTAAATAATTTAAAAAATAATTAATTTTAACAAAATATAAATCATTACATTTCCTTTTTCAGGACATATAGTATTATAAAGTAATAATGAATTATATTATAATATAAATAATATAATAAAGAATATTTTAGTATCTTATATTTTCACATATTTTTGATAGTTTTGGTGTCATTTATGGAAATTTCAATTATTATCCCTAATTATAATGGTGATGAATTTTTAGATAAGTGTTTAAATTCTTTAGAAAAGGAAAAAAGCTATAAATTAGAAATAATAATTGTAGATAATGGTTCAAAAGATAGCTCTATTGCTATTTACAAAAAACATGAGAAAAAGAATCTTGAGAATATTAAATATTATTTAATAGCTAATGAATTTAATTTAGGCTTTCCAAAAGCGGTTAATCAAGGAATTATGCTTGCAAATAGATTAAAATGCCCATATATTTGTTTACTTAACAATGATATTGAGGTTGAATCTGGATTTATACATAACCTAGTTAAATCCATTGAAAAAGATGAAAATATATTCAGTGTTAGTAGTAAAATGTTACAATACAACAATCCAAATTTTATAGATGATGCTGGTGACGACTATACCTTACTTGGATGGACAAAAAAGGGTGGAGATGGAAGAAACAAATCAAGCAATAAATACTCCAAGCCAAGAGAAATATTCAGTAGCTGTGGTGGTGCCGCCTTATATCGATTGTCTATTTTAAATGAAATTGGCTACTTTGATGAAAATTTCTTTGCCTATATGGAAGATGTTGATATTGGATACAGAGCTTTAATAAATGGATATAAAAATGTTTACTCTCCCAAAGCCATAGTTTACCATGTTGGAAGTGCTTCAAGTGGAAGTAAGTATAATGAATTTAAAATACCCTTAGCTAGTCGAAATAATATCTGGATTATATATAAAAACATGCCTTGGCCTCAGATACTATTAAATATAGGATTTTTAGCTATTGGATTTCTAATTAAATACCTCTTTTTTGTTAAAAAAGGCTATGGAAGTTTATACCTTAAAGGATTGAAAGAAGGTTTAAGAGATAGAAAAAAAATTAAAAAAACAAAGTTTAAAAGTTCTAATTTAAAAAATTACTTAAAAATTGAATGGAAATTAATAGTAAATACATTCAAACTATTAACAAAATAGAAAAATATTAATATTTATAATTTCAATAATAATTATTGTATGAAAATTCTAAAAATCTATGTAGAAAATTCTGTTATTGGAGGATATTTTGATGAAGAGTTTGAAAGCCCCACAAAACTATTATTCGATGAATTCCACAAAGAAAACTACAAACCAGTTATTTCTGCACATGTGATGGCTGAACTAGAGCAAGGGGCTCCTGATGATGTTATTAATAATTTAAACACTATAGACTATGAAATTTATCAAATTAATGATGAAATGTATAATCTAGCTCAAAAATATTTAGATGATAATATAATTAGTGAAAATTACCGAGGAGATGCATTGCACATTGCAATAGCTACTGTGATTGGCGTTGATGTTTTAGTAAGCTAGAATTTTAAACATATTGTTAATTTAAACAAAATTAAATTATTCAATTCTGTAAATCTTAGAGAAGGATATAAGATGCTAGAAATAAGAACTCCTAGGGAGGTTCTAAATAATGAATAAGAAAAAATTTGATGCAGTTAAATTTAAAAATGGTTTACAGCGAAAATTACTAAAAAACAGCAAAGCTAAAAATTTAAGAGAATATGTAGATTATGTTAATAAAGTAGCAAGTGAATCTTCAATTAATAAAAGTTAGTACTCATTGTTGAAATTTATAAAAAGAAACAAGATTCAAAAATAAATTTCCTACTATTTTTCACTATATTATTGATTTAAATTTATTTAATTATTGTTTTTCCATTAGAAAATTTTAAATATTTATATTAATAAGATTTATAAAAAGAATTAAAAAAAAGATATTTGTTGGTTGTAATGGATTTATCAATAATTATTGTTAATTATAAAACTTATGAATTAACAAGAAATGCTATTAAATCAGTCATTGAAACTGTAAATTCATCCTATGAACTTATTGTAGTTGATAATGACTCCCAGGATAAAAGCTATGAAAAGCTTAAAGCAGAATCTATCAATGGAATAGGCACTAAAAATATAAAAATAATAGCTAACCCAACTAACCAAGGTTTTGCAAAAGCTAACAATATTGCTATAAAACAAGCAAAAGGAGACCATATACTTCTTTTAAACTCAGACACTATTGTAAAAAAAGATTCAATAGATACTTGCCTAAATTATATTAAAAATAATAATGATATAGGTGCTATAGGTTGTAAAATCACCCTTCCAAATGGAGAGCTAGATAAAGCAGCTAAACGTAGTTTTCCAAATCCTAAAAATTCTTTCTATAAACTATTTGGATTTTCTAAAATTAATAAAGAATCAAAAAATAATGATTATAATTTAGATAATTTAGATCCAAGTGGAGTATATGAAGTTGACAGCTTAGTTGGAGCTTTCATGCTTGTTAGAGGAGAAACAATAAATGAAGTAGGTCTTTTAGACGAAGACTATTTCATGTATGGTGAGGATATTGACTGGTGCTACAGAATAAAACATGCTAATTGGAAGATTGTTTACTATGGAAAAGCAGAAATTATTCACTATAAAGGTTCAAGTAGTAAAAAACAAAAATCAAAATTAATATATGAATTTTATAAATCTATGTATCTCTTTTACAGAAAGCATTATTCAAAAAAATATTCATTTTTAACAAAAGTAAGTGTATATTTAGGTATATTTGTTCTTTTAATAATTAAACTATTTTTAAACATTTTCAAAAGAAAATAAAGATTTTATAAATATTCTATAAAAATTCTTAAGTAATAAATTTATACTTATAGAATTCTTATAATTATAAATTTTTATACTTATAAATTTTATAGATATAAATTCTTATAATTATAAATATTATAAAATATTATAAATTATATATAAATATTAATAAATTTATTTACTTACTAACAATAATTCATTAAAAAATTAATTTTTAATTTTAATATAATTTTTACATAACTTATATGTAATTTTTGTATGTAATTTTATTATAAATTCAATCAACTCACTATATTTCATATAATTTTTATCTAAAAAGTAATCATCAAATATAAACATGAATTTTATTATTATATCCATATATTATAAAATATTTAAAAAAAATAATTAAATAAAAATTATAAAAATAACTAAAATAATTATAATTAAAAAAAATAATTAAATAAAAATTATAAAAATAACTAAAATAATTATAATTAAAAAAAATAATTAAATAAAAATTATAAAAATTATAAAAATAATTAAAATAATTATAAAAATTATAATAATTAAAAAACCTCCTAAACAGATAATAACTTGATAATATGATTAAACAAAACCAACAAATCTTAAATGCTATCCTAATTGCAGCTGACGCTGGGGTTTTAATACTAGCATTTATTGTTTCTTGGGAATTAAGGTTTCAAACAACTTTGTTCGGCCCTTTAGGAGGATATCTTCCTTTTGAAAACTACATGTTAATGGTTATTTTTATAATTCCAGTATATATCTTTTCATATTATTTTTTAGGTCTTTACAAACCGTTTAGAGATAAAGCTAGCATAATGCCAGAAGCTAATCAAATAATAAAAGCAAATATTGTAGTATTTGCCGTATCAATAGCTACACTCTTCATCATTGACCAACCAAATTATTCTAGAATACTTTTATTTGTTTTTGCAGTTTTATCAACATTATTTGCTATAATTGAAAGATACTCTTTTAGAAGAGCTTTAAGACACATCAGATCTAATGATCAAAACTTGAAACATGTTTTAATTGTTGGAGATGGTGAATTAGCTATGAAATTTGCAGAAAAAATCACTTCAAAAAAATATTTAGGATATTCTATAAGTGGTTTTTTAGGATATAATCATGGTATTGATTCTAAAATTGGAAATTCAAAAGTTATTGGAAGAATAAGTCAGCTGGAAGAATTTTTAGAAAGTAATGAGTATGATAGAGTTATAATAGCTATTCCTCTTAAACATTATGATAATTTAACAAAGTTAGTTGATATTTGTGAAAATCAAGGAATAAAAGCTGAAATTATACCTGATTATTATAAATATATTCCTTCAAAACCTTCTATTGATATGATAGATGATTTACCTATTATTAATATTCGCCATATTCCATTAAATGATCCTTTTAATACTTTCATGAAAAAAGTTTCAGATATTGTGATTTCCATAATAGCTATAATAATCACTTCACCAATTATGCTTATAACAGCTATAGCTATTAAATTAACATCAAGAGGACCGATTATTTTTAAACAAGAAAGAATTGGTCTTGAAAGAAAGCCTTTTATGATGTATAAATTCAGAAGTATGAAAGTTCAAAATAAAAGTGATGAAAAACGTGAATGGACTACAGAGGATGATCCAAGAAAAACAAAAGTAGGTGATTTCATTAGAAGAACAAGTATAGATGAATTACCTCAATTTTTCAATGTCCTAAAAGGTCAAATGAGTGTTGTAGGCCCAAGACCAGAACGGCCATATTTTGTAGAAAAATTCCGTGAAGATATTCCAAAATATATGGTCAAACATCAAGTTAGACCAGGTCTTACAGGTTTAGCTCAAGTAAATGGATATAGAGGCAACACATCTATAAAAAGACGTATTGAATATGATATTGAGTATGTAGAAAACTGGTACTTTGGATTAGATATTTTAATAATGTGGGAAACTATAATCAAAGAGAATAAAAACGCTTATTAATCAAATTACTATTATTATACATATCTGTTTTTTCATTTTATTTGTAATAATTTTACAAATATCCAAAAATATTTCTATTTGATAACAATTTTTCAAACCAAAAGTAATAATATTTATATATAAGTTATTATTATTTATAAAATATAAAAATATTTTCTTAAAAAAAATTAATTAAATAAATTAATTAAAAAATAATTAAAATTTAATATAAAAATATTTTATTATATAAATTAATTAAAAAATAATTAAATAAAATAATTAAAAAAATTATTGAAAATAATTAAAATTATATAAAAATATTTTATTAAAAAAATAATTAATTAAAAAAATAAATTATTAAATAGTATTACTTAATCTACAATTTATAGATACTAAAAAGATATAATAGTAGCTAAATTAATTATATATAAAAACATATAATTATATAAAGCTTGATTATAGCTTATTAACAATTAAATAATATATATTATTATTAAAATCACTATAATTAAATTAAGAATATATTACTTTAAATGGATTTTGTAATATAAAAAAATATATCAAAAAATTAAAATAAACGAAAAAATATTGCTATTTAGTTCTTTTCATAAGGTTTTATGGATTTTACATTGAAAATACTCAAAAATTAGAAATTTAAGAATGATTTTATTTTCAAAATATTAGTCCTCATAAGCTCTCTTGGATAAAGGATATTTATAGTTAAATATTAATTAATATTAAAAACCGTGAGGGTTTGGTATGGATAATGAAATAATTGAAGAATATGAAAAAATCAAGGATGAAATTTCTGAAGAAGAATTTTTAGAGAAGATGGAAGAAAAAAAGAAAGAATATGGAGATATAAGCTTCATGAATGATCTTGATATAGCTAGAACTGTAGTAGGAGAATATATCACTGAAAAAAATGAATCTAGATCAGAAAAGGAAGAACATCTTATGGACAAAATTTCAAAATTAGAATCTGGAGCTCAAAATCAAAATATCATAGGTCGAGTAATGGGTATTTCAAACCCTAAACTATTTACAAGCAGAAAAGGAAAAGTTGGAAAGCTAGCTAACTTAAAAATTGCCGATGATACTGGAGAAATCAGAGTTGTATTATGGACTGAAAACATAAAACTATTAAAACATTTCAATGAAGGAGATATTGTTCAAATAAACAAAGCAGATATTAAAGATGGATGGCAAGGAAGTAAAGAAGCCCACCTCCAACCTCGCTCAACAATTGATGTTTTAGATAGTGCAGAATACTCAGAATTTCCAGAATATGAGGAAATTATAACTCCTATAAATGAAATTGAACCAGACACCCAAGTAAATATAATTGTAAGACTTATAAGAGTTCCTAAAATCAGGACTTATGAAAAAAATGGCAAAGAAGGTCAAGTTGCCTCTTTAGAACTTCAAGATGAAACTGGAAAAATTAGCTATACCTTATGGAATAAAGATACAGAACTAATAAAAAGTTTAGAATTAAATGAAGGAGATTCATTAAAAATACTTTCTGCTTCAGCAAGAGAGCGAAATGGAGAAATTTCTTTAACTCATTGGGATGGAAGAGTAGTCAAAGGAGACTTTGAAGTTCCAGAATATGAAGATAAAATATTAAAAATAGCTGAAGTTCAAGAAATGAAAGATGTTTCTTTACTTGGAATAATTACTAAAATTCAGGACACTATTGAATTTGCTAGAGCTGATGAATCTAAAGGTGCAGTTAAATCTATTGAAATAGCTGATGATACTGGTACTATAAGAGTCACTCTTTGGGGTGATGATACTAACTTAGATATTAATAAAGGAGATATAATCAAAATAACTGGTGGAAACATTGAATTTGATGAGTATACTGAAAGTGGATACAGAGTTAACACAAATTGGAATACTCAAATCATAAAAGATCCTGATGAAGAAAGCAATCTTATCAATGTTTTAAAAGAATATCAATCCCAGTTAGGTCCAGTTAAAATTGAAGAAATTCAACTTATTGATGAAGATAGTGAAGAAGTAGATGTTCTTGGTAGAATTATAAATATCTATGATCCAAGAGAATTCCAAAGAGATGATGGAACAACAGGTCTTGTACGGTCTGGAGATTTTGCAGATGAAACAGGAATGGTTAGATTATCTTTTTGGGATGAAAAAGCTCAAAATAACTTCGAAGTTGGGAAAGCTTTCTTAATTGAAAATGCTAGAACAAGAATGGGTCTTTATGCTGTTGAACTTAATATAGGAAAAACAGCTAGAGTCATTGAATTATCAGAAGAAAATATTGGAGATTTACCATCATTCACAGAGCTTGAAGACATGATTTATACTCTGAAAAAAATTGGTGATTTAGAAGAAGAGGATTCAAATATAAAAGTGATAGCTAGAATTGTAGACATCCAAGAGCCTAATGAATTTCAAAGACAAGATGGAACTCCTGGACTTGTTAGAAATACAGAAATTGGAGATGAAACTGGAATCATAAGAACTACTCTTTGGAATGAACAAGCAGAAACCCCTTATGAAGTAGGAGAACCTGTAAAAATTGAGAATCCTCGAATATCATTTAGAAATGATCAACTTGAATTAAGTGTAAGTAATAGTACAAAGATTACAAAATTAAATGAAAATGATTTAGAAGATCTTCCTTCATTTGAAGAGTTAGAAGAGATTTTATATGTCTCTAAAAATATAGCTGATTTAGAAGATGATGATAAAAATATTAAAATCCAAGGAACTATAGAAGATGCTTTTGGTAATAATATTCTCTCTACAAGGTGTCCCAACTGTAATAATAGATTAGAACAGCTAGATGATGAGTATGTTTGTGATTATTGTGGAGAAGATGTTGAAAAACCAAGATATCTCTTGATGATTCCAACAAGGATTGAAGATGATAGTGGTGATATTTCCATAACATTCTTTGGAAAATTAGCTGAAAAACTACTTGGTATGACTACTGATGAAGCAAGTGCAATTGTTGAAGATAGTGGTGATGAAGGTGTTTTAGAAGGTAAGGTAGAAAATTTAGCAGGACTTAATGTAAAAGTCATTGCTGATGTTAATTTTGATGAATACAATGAAGAAATCCGATTAAATCCTAAAAAAATTCTTTCTACAGAATTATAATTTATAAAAATCATAATTGAATATTGAATTTATAAATAAAAACTTACTGAATATCAAATAATGAATAAAAAGATGAATAAAAATCAAATTTATAGACAAACTATAAAAATAAAAACATGATGAAAAATCAAATTTATAGACAAACTATAAAAATAAAAACATGATGAAAAATCAAATTTATAGACAAACTATAAAAAAAGATAAAAAATAGGGGAATGATTATTATGGTAGAACTTGAAGATTTGCCGAGTGTCGGTGAAAAAACCGCCCAAAAATTGAAAGACGCTGGTTTTGCTGATATGATGAGGTTAGCTACAGCTACTGCAAAAGAATTAGCTGTAAAAGCAGAGATTGGTGAAGGAGTAGCTGAAAAAGTTATTGAAGCAGCTAGAAAAGCTGAGTCTATTGATTTTGAAACGGCATTCGATGTAATGGAAAGAAGACGTGATGTTGGCCGGATAAGTGTTGGAAGTGAAGCTTTCAACGAATTAATCGGTGGTGGAATCGAAACTCAGTCAATCACAGAAGTATTTGGTGAGTTTGGATCTGGTAAAAGTCAAATTTCTCATGAATTAGCAGTTACAGTTCAACTTCCACAAGATAACGGTGGTCTTGAGGGAGAGTGTGTATTTATTGATACTGAAAACACTTTCCGTCCTGAAAGAATAGAACAAATTGCTTCTGCTTTTGATAGGGATTATGAAGAAACTCTTCAAAATATACATATAGCTAGAGCTTTTAATTCTGCTCATCAAATGTTAATGGCTGATAAAATCAATGAATTAATTCAAAGTGGCGTAAATATAAGATTAGTTATTGTAGATTCACTTATGGCACACTTTAGAGCAGAATATGTTGGAAGAGAATCATTAGCTACAAGGCAGCAAAAGCTAAATCAACATTTACATGCACTTCAAAATATAGCTAATACATATAATGTAGCTGTTTTTATTACAAATCAAGTACAAGCAAGACCTGATGCTTTCTTTGGAAGTCCAACAAAAGCTATTGGTGGACATGTCCTGGGGCACGCTTCAACCTACAGAATCTGGCTTAAAAAAGGTTTAGCTGGTAAAAGAATCGCTAGATTAGTGGATTCTCCTCATTTACCTGAAGGTGAATGTGTATTTAAAATCACAACTGATGGTATTGTTGATTAATTAATCATAATTAGTTAATAATTACTTTCTTTTTTATTTTTATTATTCTTTAAATTTTATTATAACGATGTTGTTTTTTATCAAGAAGCATTAGAAGATACATTAACTAATCCTATTGGTTTTTTTGATAACTTAACTCATAAACTAATGACAAATATAGGTATAAATAAAATAGTTAGTTTTGACTCTGATTTTGATATATTTGATGATATAAAAAGAATATATTAAAATACATAATTATTATTCTTATTTATCAAATAATTATAATTAAATTTTTATATATAATATAGAATTAAATTGTTAATATATAATCTAGAATTAATTAATTTTTTAAGTGAAAAAATGGCTGATGTTTTAAATACAATATTTGTTATTTTAATAATGATTTTTTTAGGTTACTTCCTAAAAAGAATCAATTTATTAGATACAAAAGATGTTGATGTTTTAAATAAGCTTGTTATTAATGTGGCTATGCCTTGTCTAATTTTTTATTCCTTATACTCTGCAGACTTATCAAATATCACCACTTTAGCTATTATGCCTTTAATTAATATTAGCATAGGAGCTATTTCTGGTTTGATAGTGTTTATAATTCTAAGTTATAAAAAATATTCAAAAAAACAGAAATGGGGAGCTGTTATTCCAGTTGTTATTGGTAATACTGCATTTTTAGGTTTTCCAATAGTTTTAGGAGTTTTTGGTCAAGGTCCACTTATTGGAGCCATTTTTTATGATATGGGTTCACTTATATTGTTTCTTTCTTTAAGTGTTATATTAATGGTTAATTTTGGAGGAACGTTTAAAGAAGTTATAAAAAGAATTCTAAGTTTTCCAGTTCTTTGGGCAGTTATTATAGGAATACTCTTTAATATTTTCAATATATATATTGGAGAGATAGCTACAGATCTTATTGGATACTTAGCTGCAGCTGCAATTCCAATAATAATGATTTCTCTAGGGCTTTCTCTTAAGTTCAAAGGACTTTTAAAAAATTTAAAAGTAGCTAGTTTAGATGTAATAGTTAAATTAATGATAGCTCCAATAATTGCTTTAATTTTAGTAAGTTTAATAGGTCTTAAGGAAATAGAGGGAACTGTTGCCATTGTTGAAGCAGCTATGCCATCTGGAATGTTAACCTTAGTTTTAGCTGTTACATATGAATTAGACTTTAATTTAGCTGCTGATTGTGCTATTACCACTACTATACTTAGTTTAATAACATTACCCATTATTATTGGAATTCTTTAAATTTTTACTAATTTTTATCAAATTAAGGTTTAATTATATTAATATTTATAAAAAATTATTTTATTTTACTAATTTTTATCAAATTAAGGTTTAATTATATTAATATTTATAAAAAATTATTTTATTTTACTAATTTTTATCAAATTAAGATTAATTATATTAATATTTATAAAAAATTATTTTATTTTACTAATTTTTATCAAATTAAGATTAATTATTATATTAATTTTATAAAAATAATTATAATTTATAAAATATTTCATAAAATCATCAATATATAGTTAATTAGCAAATTTTTGTAAATTGTTATTCATATATAAAATGTTCCACAATTAAAGTAATGCACCATATTTATAATTTTTAATAAAAAAGATTCTAATAGCTATTAAGATTATTTAAAAAAAATATCTTATTTTATTTACAAATATATATTAATTTATATTCAAGTTTTTTGAATATTTATTAAATTATATTCTTATTATTTATGATATTTAAAAGTATTTAAAAGTATAGAATCAATTTTAAATATTTTTATTGATTTTTTATCAATAAAACATGTAAATAAAGATTATTATTCTATTTTAACAATTGTTGAAAAAAAATTAATTCATCATATATAAACTTTACTCAACACTAAAAATAGAAACCTTTATTTATCTAAATGGCATACATAACACCATCTAAGATTTTATAAATATTTTTAATATTATAAAAAAATTATTAAAATATTTAGTATTAATAAAAACTAGTATTAAATATTTATATTAATAAGAATTTCTAATTATATTTGAGTTTCTATTAAAAAAATATTTAATATTAGCAAGTTACTTACAAAATCCTTTGATAAACTTTTTCTAAAAAATAACACGGATTAAAGGTAAGTATTATAAAATATTAGATATTATCAACTTGTACAAGGTGATTATAAAATGGTAGAAGAAAGAGATGTTTCAAATGAAGAACCACGTATAGGAGTATATGTCTGCCACTGTGGTATAAATATTGGTGGAGTTATCGATGTTCCAGCAATTGCAGAATATGCAATGACCCTTCCTAATGTAGTTCTTGCAAAAGATTATAAATATTATTGTTCTGATCCAGGACAACAAGCAATTCAAGAGGACATTATAGAACATAATCTTAACAGAATTGTAGTAGCTGCATGTTCTCCAAGACTTCACGAACCTACATTTAGAAGATGTGTAAGAGAAGCAGGACTTAACCAATTCTTGTTTGAATTTGCTAACATAAGAGAGCACGATTCTTGGGTACACATGGGTGAACCAGAAGCTGCAACAGAAAAAGCTAAAGATTTAACAAGAATGGCTATAGCTAAAGCTAGACTTCTTGAACCATTAGAAGCTTCTAAAGTAGATGTGAACAACAAAGCTATGGTTATTGGTGGAGGAGTAGCTGGTATTCAATCTGCCCTTGATTTAGCTGATATGGGATTCCAAACTTATCTAGTTGAAAAACAACCAACCGTTGGTGGAAGAATGGCACAGTTAGATAAAACTTTCCCAACACTTGATTGTTCAATGTGTATTCTTGCTCCTAAGATGGTGGATGTTGGTAAGCACGACAATATCGAGCTTATGACTTACGCTGAAGTAAGAGAAGTAGATGGATACATTGGTAACTTTAAAGTAAAAGTAGAGAAAAAACCAAGATACATTGATGAAGAATCATGTGTCGGTTGTGGATCATGTGTAGATGTATGTCCTATTGAAATGCCAAATTACTTTGACGAAGGTATTGGTATGGTAAAAGCAGCATTTATTCCATTCCCACAAGCAGTTCCATTATGTGCTACTATTGATAAAGATTACTGTATCGAATGTAAACTTTGTGACCAAATCTGTGAACGTGGAGCAGTTCAACATGACCAAGAATCTGAGTTTGTAGAACTTGAAGTTGGTACTATCATTGTTGCTACTGGTTATGATCCATATGACCCTACAGAAAAACTCGAATATGGTTATGGAGCTCACACTAATGTAATTACAGCTATGGAAATCGAAAGAATGATTAATGCATCTGGTCCTACAGAAGGTAAAGTATTAAAACCATCTGACATGGAAAAACCTAAACGTGTTGCATTTATTCATTGTGTTGGTTCAAGAGATGAACAAATCGGTAAACCATACTGTTCCAGAGTATGTTGTATGTACTCCATGAAAAACGCTCAGTTAATCAAAGATAAAAGTCCTGATGCTGAAGTAACTCTTTACTACATGGATATTAGAGCATTTGGTAAAGGTTTCGAAGAGTTCTACAAACGATCCCAAGAAAAATATGGTATTAAGTTCATAAGAGGACGACCTGCTGAAGTTCTTGAAAATGAGGATTTAACTTTAACAGTTAGAGGTGAAGATACTTTACTCGGTAAAGTAACTGAATATGACTATGATTTAGTTGTTTTAAGTATTGGTCTTGTACCTCCTGAAGGATCAGAAGATTTAAGACAGACCATAGGTCTTTCAAGAAGTGCAGATGGTTTCTTAATGGAAGCTCACCCAAAACTCAGACCTGTTGACACATTAACTGATGGTGTTTACTTAGCTGGTGTTTCACAAGGCCCTAAGGATATTCCTGACGCTGTTGCACAAGGTTCTGGTGCAGCATCTCGTGCAGCTATCCCAATGGTTAAAGGTGAAGTGGAAATTGAACCTATCGTTGCTACAACTGATTTAGAGATTTGTGGAGCATGTGAAGTTTGTGTAGAGCTTTGTCCATTCGGTGCAATTGCAATTGAAGATGAACAAGCTAAAGTTAATGTTGCTTTATGTAAAGGATGCGGTACTTGTGTAGCTGCATGCCCATCTGGAGCTATGGATCAACAACACTTTAAAACAGACCAAATCATGGCACAAATTATGGCCGCTCTTGAAGACGGCAAATAATCTTGTAGAATACAATATTTTACACAGTTGGAGATTTATTCTCCAATATTTTTTTCTTTTTTTAAATAATTTTTTTTAGTTTTTCTAGTTTTCTTAATATTTTCATTAATCTAATTTTATTTACCTTAAAATAATTTTATCTATCTTATAAAAACTATATTTACCTTAAAATAATTTTAATTACCTTAAAATAATTTTATCTATCTTATAAAAACTATATTTACCTTAAAATAATTTTAATTACCTTAAAATAATTTTATTTATCTTATAAAAACTATATTTATCCTAAAATAATTTTAATTACTTCAAAATAATTTTATTTATCTTATAAAAATTTTAATAAAAATAATTTATATAAAATTTAATATATTTTAAAAATTTTAAAACTTTAAATAATTAAAAAATAATATAGAATACATATAATAAATTTATCTAAATTTTATATAAAAAATATATTAAGATAAAATTTTATTAAAATAAAATAATTATTATAAAAATTAACTTATTAATTAAAAAAATAATAAAAATAAAATAATTACTATAAAAATTAACTTATTAATTAAAAAAATAATAAAAATAAAATAATTACTATAAAAATAATATCATTATAATTACTTAACAACTTAGTCTTCAGTTTTAATAGGTGTATAAATGTCTAACAATCAAAATAAAGTTACTGAAATTCAAGAACTTATAAAAGAACATACTAACTGGATGAAAGATAGTATAAATCTCATAGCTAGTGAAAACATAACCAGTTCTCAAGTAAAAGCTGCAATGGCATCTGACCTTTCTCATAGATATGCAGAAGGTAAATGTGGTGAGAGGTTTTATGAAGGTTGTAAATATATTGATAACATTGAAGGAATCACTATTAAACTTTCAAAAGAATTGTACAAAGCTGAACATGTAAATGTACAACCAACTTCTGGAGTTGTAGCTAATATAGCTGCATTTTTCACATTTTCAAAGCCAGGAGACGATTTAATGGCTCTTGAAGTTCCTGTTGGTGGGCATATTAGTCATGCAAATGTTAGTGCAGCAGGCATAAGAGGTCTTAAAGTGCATAAGCATCCTTTTGATGAGAAAAAAATGAATATTGATGCCGATGAAATGACTAAAAAAATCCTTGAAATTAAACCTAAAATAGTCTTACTAGGAGGCAGTGTATTTCTTTTCCCTCATCCAGTGAAAGAAGCTAAAGAAGCAGCTGATGAAGTTGGAGCGAAAGTAATGTATGATGGCGCTCATGTTTTAGGTCTTATTGCAGGTGGAAAATTCCAAGATCCACTTAGAGAAGGTGCTGATGTTATGATGGGTAGTACTCACAAAACATTCCCTGGAACTCAAGGTGGAATTATCATGACTAAAAATGAATATGCTGATAGAATTGATGAAGCTGTTTTTCCAGGTGTTGTAAGTAACCATCACCTTCACCATGTAGCAGGTCTTGGAATAGCTACAGCTGAAATGCTTGAATTTGGTGCAGATTATACTAATCAAATTATTAAAAATGCAAAAGCACTAGCTCAAGGTTTATATGAAAGAGGTTTCAATGTTCTTTGTGAAGATTTAGGTTTTACTGAGTCTCATCAAGTAGTTTTCGATGTTTCAAATATTGGAAAAGCTTCTATATTAGCTAAAGATTTAGAAGCTAATAATATTATATTAAATAAAAATCTCCTTCCATGGGATGATGTTCATCGAACAGACAATCCTTCTGGTATAAGAGTAGGTACTCAAGAAATTACAAGAAGAGGAATGAAAGAATCCCATATGTCTGAAGTAGCTGATTTCATCAAAAAAGTAGCTATTGATAAAGCAAATGTTAAAGACGAAGTTACTGAATTTATGAATGAATACACGAAAGTACACTATGCTTTTGAAGAATCAGAGGCTTATAAATACATAGAATTTTAAAATAAAATATATTATAGTGTTTTACTTAAAAATTTTTATTTATATAATAAAAATAAGATAGAATTTGAAATCTATAAAAATAGAAATACTCATCATGGTGAGAAACAAACTTCACAAATAGAATACAAACATTACAAAAGAGAAACAAACTTCACAAATAGAATACAAACATTACAAAAGAGAAACAAACTTCACAAATAGAATACAAACATTACAAAAGAGAAACAAACTTCACAAATAGAATACAAACATTACAAAAGAGAAACAAACTTCACAAATAGAATACAAACATTACAAAAGAGAAACAAACTTCACAAAAAAGATAGAAAAATCACAAAGAGACTAATCTTTACAATGTTTAACAATTTGTAAATTTCTCAAATCATATAATGTATACAACATTACAAACTTTAAGTAATATACTATAAAGAAAATAAAAAAAAGGGAATCAACAATGCGAATAGGATGGGCTATAACAGGAGCTGGACACTTATTAGACGAAAGTGTTGCAGTGATAGAAGATTTAGCTAAAGATAATGAAATAACTATCTTTCTTTCCAATGCTGGAGAAGAAGTTTTAAAGATGTATGGTCTTTTTGAACGTATTGCTGCTATTACTGGTGGTTATTATAAAGAATTAGCTCTTGATAGTGATCAAAGTTTTAGCTTTCCAATTTCAGGCCGTCTTTCTTTGGGAAAATATGATGTTTTCATAGTTTCTCCAACCACTTCTAATACAGTTGCAAAAATTGTTCATGGAATTTCAGATACTCTTGTTACAAATTCTGTAGCTCAAGCTGGAAAAGGAGGAGTTAAAACTCTCATTATTCCTGTAGATATGGAATCTGGAGATGTTAAAACTATTCTTCCATCAAAATTAGAACTGGGAAGCTGTGCAGATTGTGAAAACTGTGAAGCAGCAGGGTCTTGTCCTCAAGGTGCAATAATACCTAAACAAGAAATAAATTTACTTAAATGTGTTGGCTGTGGGAAGTGTGAAAATTCATGCCCATTTAATGTAATTAAATCTGGAAAAATAGTTACTATTCATATGAGAGATATTGATATTGAAAATACTCATAAATTAGTTCTTATGGAAGGTATCACTGTTTTAAAACATCCCAATGAAGTTAAAGATATTATTTAATTTTATCATTTCTTTAATATATTATATTTTAGCTGTTTAATTATCTTAACCATTTAATTGTTAACAGCCTAATTAGCTTAACTTTTTAATTCTTAGCAATCTAATTAGCTTAACCATTTAATTCTTAGCAATCTAATTAGCTTAACCATTTAATTGTTAACAGCCTAATTAGCTTAACTTCTTAATTCTTAGCAATCTAATTATCTTAACTTCTTAATTCTTAGCAATCTAATTAGCTTAACCATTTAATTGTTAGATATCTAATTATTTATCTACCTTAATTCACATACAAAATCTAATTTATCTCCAATAGCTATTTTATATTTTTCAATGCTAGCTTCTTTCATTTCTAAAATATAACTAGCTCCTTTTTTTGGTGTGTAAAATTTCCAAGGTTTTAGTGTAGCTATCTCAAAAACTCTTTTATTTTCATCTAAAAATATTATATCAATAGCTATTCTCATAAAACATGTATGTATTGATGTACTTTTACTTAATGTTTTGTTTGGTTTTAAAACAAGAGCGTGATTTAGATCTTTTTTAAACATAAGCCCCTTAAATCTTGAAAAAAAAGTGTTTGCAAATTTTATATTCACTATTTTTTGATTATTTTCTTCTTTTATAAGAATTGTATTATTTTTAGCTATTTTAATCACCAATATATTTATATTCTTATTTTTTAAATTAATTTTATTTCAAATTTTATATACTTTAAACTATTTTTATAAAGATTAAATTATTATTTTATATAATTTTAAATAATTTTATATAAATTTAAATTAATTAAATTATTTTTATATACTTTAAACTATTTTTATAAAGATTAAATTATTATTTTATATAAATTTAAATAATTTTATATAAATTTAAATTAATTAAATTATTTTATTTATTATTTAATATTATTTTATATTAATAATGCTATTATAACAAAATATATACAAGTATAGCTAACTTTAGAGTATATTCAGCTATTCAACTTTATTTTAATTATTAAATTTATTATTATTATTTTTTTAATATTATTTTTTTAATATTAACTTGTATATTTATCAACTATTTGAATTTTAGTAATACTTATATGCTAACATTTATTTATTATTTTTAATAAAGTTATATTATAATATATAATAAACAATTTAATAATAAATTCAATATTCTAAAACTTATTTAAAAATTTATGAGTGATATATATGAGAAATATTATAGTTGAAAAACTTAATCAAACTCCAATAGAAGAGTTAAACATAGAAATCGTTGAAAGGAAAGGAATTGGACATCCAGACAGTATTAGTGATGGAATAGCTGAGTCTGTAAGTCAGGCACTGTGTAAACTATATATGGATGAGTTAGGTGGTGTCTTACACCACAATACTGATGAAGTTCAAATAACTGCAGGTGAGTCTAACCCCTTATTTGGGGCAGGCGAGGTAATTAAACCAATCGATTTCTTACTTACTGGTCGTGGAGTTTCAGATTATGAAGGTAAAAAATTAGCTGTTGATAGAGTAGCTATTGAAGCAGCAAAAGCTTATTTAGATGAATATATTCCAAATCTTGATGTAGAATCTCATGCTGTAGTTGAATGTAAAATCGGTCATGGTTCTGGAGATCTTGTAAATGTATTTGACCGTGCAGGTGCTCCTTCCTCAAATGATACTTCATTTGGTGTAAGTTATGCCCCATATTCTGAAGTTGAAACAATTGTTTTAGCTATAGAAGAACTTCTCAATTCAAAAACTTTTACAAAAAGTAATCCAGCCATTGGTGAAGATATTAAAGTTATGGGACTTCGTGAAGATAATAAAATTACTTTAACTATTGCTTGTGCAATGGTATGTAAATATGTAGCTAATAGAGAAGAATACATAGGAGCTAAAGAAAAAATAAAAGAAGTTGCACAAGACATAGCTACTAAAATAACCGATAGAGAAGTAGAAGTATTTGTTAATACTGGAGATAATGATGAAGCAAAAACTGAAGCAGGATATTATTTAACAGTAACAGGAACTTCAGCTGAAATGGGCGATGATGGATCTGTAGGTAGAGGTAACCGAGCAAACGGCCTTATTACTCCAAATAGACCAATGTCAATGGAAGCTACTTCTGGTAAAAATCCAATAAATCACGTTGGTAAAATTTACAATATTTTATCTCATGAAATGGCTACAGATATTGCTAAAAATGTTGAAGGTGTCCGTCAAGTAAATATAATGCTACTCAGTCAAATTGGTAAGCCAATTGACCAACCAAAAGCAGCTACTTCCTCATTAATCCTTGAAGAAGGTTATAATATGGATGTTGTAAGTACAAAAGTAGCTTCTATTATGGATTCATGGCTTGAAGATATATCAACCATAACTGAAAATGTTATAAATGGTAAAGCTCGAACATTTTAAAAATAATGATTGATTAATAGGTAGTTATAAATTAAATTCTAGTTTAATTTATTCTTAATTTAATAATTAAGTTCTATGTTTAACTAATTGTTATTTTAATAATTAAATTCTAGTTTAATTTATTCTTAATTTAATAATCAAGTTCTATGTTTAACTAATTGTTATTTTAATAATTAAATTCTAGTTTAATTTATTCTTAATTTAATAATCAAGTTCTATGTTTAACTAATTGTTATTTTTATTTTATTTTTATATAATTTTTATTTTATTTAGATATTTTACTATTTTTATAGAAATATTTTTCTTATTGGGTTTTCCAGTAGTAGATTTATAATCAAAAGTATTATATGCTATATAAAATTAAATATTATTAGTTAATTATTAATTTAATAATGATTAATCATTGTAGATAAATATTTATATATTTAAAAATATATTTTATTAGGGTTATGATTATTTTTTATATGAAATGAATTCATAGGTTGATTTTTAACTCTGAATATTAAAAAATTAATTTAGTAAAAAAAATGTATATGAAACAAAATAGAAACTTCTAGCATATAGTGAGGGAATAAATATGATGAGAATTAATGGATCTTTTTTACTTTTATATATCCAAGAAAATGTCATTAATGCTATTGGTACATCTACAAGAGAAAAACTAGAAAAAAAATTAAAAAAAGCTAAAGATTACAGTTGGGATTAGTCTTAGGAATTTTTTTGCTGTGGAGAAATCACATGAAAAAGCCTAGCCCAGGTCAACAACAAAATTGGTATCACATTTATGATAAAATCGACCAATATTCCTCTAGTAAACACATACGTATGGTGTATGATATTTACACAAATAAAGATTATTTCGAAATTGATTTTAAAGAAAAAGATTTTGTTGGGATGGAAATTAAAGGACGTAATGTTAATTCTGAACTTGCATATATTGAAGATGATGGAATTATTAGAGTTTCATTAGGTCCTATGAATCGCTGGCCTGATGCGCCTATTGATGGATATAAACATGTGAAAATAGACGTTGGATATACAATTTTAAATGCTGATTTTGATACAGATATACAATTATCGAAACTGAAATTCACAGGATACACTTCGATAATGGAAATAGAAGGGAAAATTCACCCGGAATTTCATTTAAACCTTGCAAAAGGTTTAAAATTAGTTGAAGATTCGGTGAAAGCCATTGTATTTTCGACAAATAAAGAGGGAAACCTTCTTAAGACTACTTTTTCTAATAATCAGCTAGATAAACTACCCAAAGGGACTAAAAAAGCAATACATACCTATAAGAATCCAATTGAAAATAAATACACAATACTGTTAAATGTTAATGTTTACAATAAATTATCATTAGATTCTAATATTTTGGAAGTTTTTTTAGAGTATAGTGTTAAAAATGAAACAAAATTTTTTGCAATATTTATAGGATCTGCAATTGTTTTGCTTTTGACTTTAATAGAATTATACCATTATAATGAGTTATATGGATATCCTTTTATAGCTCTTTTATCAATCATAGCTCTGTATTTAACTCTCAAAAAAGAACATTACGAAATTCCTTTTGAAACTTGGGTATATTGGTCGATTATTTTTTCTTTAGTAATATCTACATTTAAATATATTATTTTTTTATTTAGTTAAATATTAAATAAAATTATATAAAAATAATATAAAATAATTAAAAATAATATAAAAATAGTATAAAAATAATATAAAAATAATATAAAATAATTAAAAATAATATAAAAATAGTATAAAAATAATATAAAATAATTAAAAATAATATAAAAATAGTATAAAAATAATATAAAATAATTAAAAATAATTAAACAATTTGTTTATAATAAGGAGAATTCTAATGCCAATAAAAGAGGCAGAAAAATCATACAATCATCAGAAAATAGAAAAAAAGGTTCAAAATCTATGGAAAGACAAGCAAGTTTATTCTAAAACAAATAAACTACGTGAAAATGGCCCTCAGTATTCCTTTTTAGATGGACCTCCATATTGTAGTGGTAAAATACATCTAGGAACTTCATGGAATAAAGTAATCAAAGATACATATCTTAGATTTAAATCTATGAAAGGTTTTTCTCTTAGACGACAAGCCGGATGGGATACTCACGGCCTTCCTATTGAACATAAGGTAGAACAACTACTTGAAATTGAAAATAAACAGGAAATTGAAGAGAATATTGGAATAGCTAACTTTGTAGCTAAGTGCAAAGAGTTCGCCATGAAAAACAAAGATCTCATGACCCAACAATTTGAATCTCTTGGAGTTTGGATGGATTGGGATAATCCTTATATAACATTTGATCCAAAATACATGGAAGCATGTTGGTGGACACTTAAAAAAGCAAATGAAAAAAATCTTCTTCTTAAAGACAAACGTGTTATTAGTTGGTGTCCTAGATGTGAAACAGCACTCGCTGCAGCTGAAATAGACTATGAAGATAAAGAAGATCCTTCAATTTATGTTAAATTTCCATCAACAAAAGATATTTTAGATAAAACTGAAAATCCTGATGGCTTAAAAGAATACTTTTTAGTTTGGACCACTACTCCTTGGACACTTCCAGCTAATTTAGCTGTTTGTATGAATCCTGATTTTGATTATTCATTTATTAAATTTTTAAATGAAGATGCAGGTCAGGGAATTTTAATATTAGCTTCTGACCTTGTAAAAGAAATATTTGGCCCTCCAATTAAAGTAACCTACATCAAAAAAGATACTGGAGAACTTGATGAAGGTGGAAAAGCTATTAAAGTTACAGAAGAGATAAAAACACCAATTTATGAAGTTTTAAAAGTTCTTAAAGGGAGTGACCTTCAAGGAATCCGTTATGTTTATCCACTTCTAAGTGAAATTCCAAAACAAGCTGAGTTTGATAGTGATTCTTCCTTAGTTAACGTTCATACTATTCTTCCAGGGGAGCATGTAGAGCTTGGAGAAGGAACTGGCCTTGTTCATACAGCTCCAGGACATGGTCCTGATGATTTTGAAATTGGTAAAGAGTATAATCTTCCAATATTTTCTCCTGTAGATGAAGCAGGTAACTTCGTATCTGAAGCTGGAAAATATAGTGGAGAATTTGTTAAAGATGCAAATTCTAATATTATTAATGATTTAAAAACTAACAATCTTCTTTTAAAGGATGAAATAATAAAACATAGGTACGGAACTTGTTGGAGATGTAAAACTCCAATTATCTACCTTGCCACTAAACAATGGTTTTTAAAAGTAACTGAAATTAAAGACAAAATGTTAAAAGAAATTAATAATGTTGAGTGGGTTCCTAAATGGGCTGGTGAAGGAAGATTCCACGATTGGGTAGATAATGCAAGGGATTGGACAATTTCAAGACAAAGATATTGGGGAATTCCTATTCCTATTTGGATATGTGAAGATTGTGGAGAGATGAAAGTCATTGGCTCTGTAAAAGAATTAAAAGAAAATTCTGTTAATGAAATTACTGCAAGTGATGAAGATTTAGTTCACAGACCCTATGTTGATGATATTATTTTCAAATGTGGTTCATCTTCTTCTGATGGTGAAGCATCTCGCCTTAATAGTGAAACATCTAGGCCTAATAGTGAATCTACTTGTAATGGCCATATGAAACGTATTCCAGATGTTTTAGATGTTTGGATAGATTCAGGTGTAGCTGGCTGGGCAGCACTTTATTACCCTCAAGAAAAAGATATGTTTGATAAATGGTTCCCATATGATTTTATTACAGAAGGTCATGATCAAACAAGAGGATGGTTTTATTCACAACTGGGTACTAGTGTTATAGCTTTTGATAAAGTGCCATATAACAAGGTTTTAATGCATGGATTTGTTCTAGATGAAGATGGAAAGAAGATGAGTAAATCTCTTGGAAATGTTGTTCAACCTGAAGATGTAATTGATGATTATGGTGCAGATGTTTTAAGATTTTATCTTTTATGGGCAAGTAAACCATGGGACGACCTTAAATTTGTTTATGATGAACTTAAAAACATTGCAAAAATGTTCAACATTCTTTGGAATGTTTATGTATTTTCAACTACTTACATGTCTCTTGATAATTTTAATCCTGAAAAATGCCTAATCGATGGTGAAATTAATGAAAATAATGCTTTTAAAGGTGGAAATGATAGAAATAATGCTTTTAAAGGTGAAAATAGTGGAAATATTATTCTTAGAGATGAAGATAAATGGATTATATCAAGAGCTAATTCATTAGCTAAAGAAGTTGAAGAGGACTTTAATAAATTATTCTTCCATCAAGCTACAAGGAAAATAAACAACTTTATACTTGAAGATTTAAGTCGTTGGTATGTGAGACTTATAAGAGGAAGAACTTGGGTTGAAAAAGACGACCCTGATAAATTAGGAGCATATTATGGATTATACACAGCTATTGAATCATTGATTAAAATTTTAGCTCCAATTGCCCCTCATATTACTGAAGAGATATATGAAAATCTTGTAAAATGTGTAAAAAATAATTCAAAGTTAAGTATCCACATGGAAGACTGGACATATGATGAAAATCTAATAGATGAATCATTAGAGAAAAAGATGGATATTGGAAGAAATATTATTGAAGCTTCATCAAGAGCAAGAGATATTGCTAAATACAAACTCAGATGGCCTGTAAGTGATATAACTGTTGTATCACAAAGTGAAGATGTTCTTGATGCAGTAAAACATTTAAAAACTGTTATTAAAGATCAGTCCAATGCTAAAGAATTAATAACAGCTAGTGAATTTGAAAATCTTAAATTTATAGCTAAACCTAATTCAAAAACTCTAGGTCCACGTTTAAGAGGAGATGTTAGGTTTGTAAATGAATTCCTTTCAGAAAATGATGGAAATGAAATAAAAGCAAAACTAGAAGCTAACAGAGAAATTGAAGTTCTTATTGCTTCTGGAAATGATGATGGTAGTGATAAAATTATTATACTCTCATCAGAAGATATTTTATTTGAAAATGAACTTCCAAAGGATGTAGTCAGCTCTGAATTTGAAGGAGGAAGTGTATTTGTAAATACTCAAATGACTCCTGAAATATTATCTGAATCAATGGCAAGAGAACTTATTAGAAGAATTCAAGATATGAGAAAAGATAAAGACTTAGATGTTGAAGCTAATATATCTGTTAGGGTTCAAGCTAGTGATAAATTTAAAGAGATTATAGTTAATCAAATAGACTTTATAGCTAATGAAGTTAGAGCTCATGATATTTCATTTGATAGTATTTCTAAAAATGAAAATAATAATCAATACATCAAAGAATGGAAAATAGAAGGTGAAGAGCTTATTGTTGAAATCAGCTAATAACCAATTTTAAAATATAATATAAGATTTTAAAAATATAATATTTAATAAAAAATAATTAATAATATATTATAATAATAAATAATTCAATATAAATATTAAAAATATAATATAAAACAGTAAATAAGTATTAATATGGGGCTGGGTTTACCCATTCTAAGAGTAAAAAAAGAACAATTAAGAAAAAACTTGCCACTAATTTTAATGAACTAGAGGATTCTCATCCTCAGGATGGAAATAGCTAATTTAATTACAAAAAGGATGTTAAGTAACAAATTATACATATTACCACCTCCATTAAATTTAGAGGTCGCAACCAGACCTCTTTATACAATGCGTGTAAATCTCTGTTTTTTGAGATTTAAAGTAAAACCCAGCTAAAAAAAATATACAATAATTTTTGATAGAAGAAGTTCTCTTTAGAGAACCTCTATCAAAAAATGGAAGATAAATCTTCCTGTACACGCATTCCATAATGAGTTACTATCTGGATAAAAATAATATGTTATTACAAATATATAAGTTTTTTCATAATCTGCAAAAATTAATATAAAACTGGTGCAATTGCTATTGAAAATTAAAAAAAACAATGAAAAATATTAAAAAAAATAAATAAAAAATTTATTATTAGCTTAAAGCAAATAACAATTTTCACTTAGTTAGTAGGCCATTAACAAGATTCAATACCCCATAAGCCATTATAAGTGCTCCAACAACATTAATAAGAATAACTGGAAGTGGAATTGAAGTTGAAAATTCAATGAGTAACAAACCTATTATAAAAGCTATTATCCCAATTATTTTCTTACTATCAGATGCTATAATTTGTATTAAGTCTATAAGATTCAACACACCAAAAGCAATTAAAAGTGCCCCAATAATAAGTGGAATTTCGGCTGGAATTAGTGGTATTGAAGCTGAATAGCTTATTAATAAAATACCTAATATAAAAGATATCAGTCCAATTGCATATTTAATTTTCTTATCATCAGAATTCATAGTAAATATATATTTAGAAGACAATATATAATATTATTTATTAATAAAAATATTTTTAATAAAATAAATTAATTAAAACTATCACATAATCTATTAAATATTAAAATTATATTAAATATCTTAAAATTATATAAAAAAATAAAAATTATAAAAAAATATCTTTAAAATTATTAAAATTATTATAAAATACCTTAAAACTATATAAAAAAATAAAAATTATAAAAAAATATCTTTAAAATTATTAAAAATATATGAAAATTTATAAAAATATCTATTAATTATTAAAATTATTATAAAATGAATTAAATTATAAAAAATGAAGATAATTGAAATAATAAAATCAATTCATTATTTTAAAACAAAAAATTTAGGTGTCAAAATGACTTTAATGGATTCTGAAATGGAATATATCAGAGGAATACTTGGTAGAGAACCTAATGAACTTGAAGAAGGAATGTTAGACATAATGTTTTCTGAACACTGTTCATATAAAAGTAGTAGGCCAATACTTAAATTCTTTCCTACAGAAGGTAAAAATATAATTATCGGACCAGGAGACGATGCTGGAATGGTATCAGTTACTGATGATTTAGCTCTTGCGGTTGGAATTGAAAGTCATAATCATCCATCAGCTATTGAACCTTATGGTGGAGCTGGAACAGGAATTGGTGGGATTCTTCGTGATATTATATCAATGGGGGCCATGCCAATAGCCCTTCTTGATTCTCTTCGTTTTGGACCACTTGAAGATCAAAAATCAAGATATCTTTTTGAACATGTTGTAAAAGGTATTTCTGATTATGGAAATCGTGTTGGTGTTCCAACTGTTGGTGGTGAAGTTGAATTTGATGAATCTTTCAGAGCCAATCCTCTTGTAAATGTAATGTGTGCAGGAATTGTAAAAAAAGATAAAATTGTTAAAGGAATAGCTCCAAACGTTGGTGATGTTCTTTTGCTTATGGGAGGAATGACTGGAAGGGATGGAATTCATGGAGTAACTTTCGCTTCAGAAGAGTTAACCTCTAATAGTGAAATTGAAGATAGACCTGCTGTCCAAGTAGGAGACCCTTTTACGAAAAAAAAAGTTTTAGAAGCTTCTCTTGAAATCCTTGAAAAAATTGATGTAGCTGGAGTTAAAGACCTTGGTGGTGGAGGTCTTACCTGTTGTGTTTCTGAAATTGTGGATAAATGTGGAAATGGTGCTGTGGTAGACTTAAATGCAATTCCACTAAGAGAAGATGGAATGACACCATATGAAACCATGCTTTCAGAATCTCAAGAAAGAATGATTTTTGCAATTAATCCCAAAGATGTCAATGAAGCTTTTGCTATATGTGATAAATATGAACTACCAAAATCAATTATTGGAGAGGTTACTGATACTAAGCTAATGATAGTTGAAGATAGTAGTATTAATAGTAATGATAACAGCAATAATAACAGTGATGATGCTAATAAAAGTAGTCTTGTAGTGGATAACAATATAAAAGAAACTTATGGTAAACCAATAGCTAGTATGCCTACTGTTTTACTTGCAGATCCACCTTCACTTAATCGTGAAACAAGAAAACCAAAAAAGGATGAAAAATATATAGAAGTTGAAGACCCTTCAATCGATGAATCAATTATAAAAATACTCTCTTCTCCAAATATAGCTAGTAAAAAATGGGTTTATAAACAATACGACCATGAAGTTCAAGTCAGAACCGTTGTAAAGCCAGGAGACGATGCGGCAGTGCTAAAAGTAGATGATGAAAAAGCTGTAGTCCTTAGCTGTGATTGTAATAGTATTCATACAAAACTTTCCCCTTATGATGGTGGAGCAGGATCTGTAGCTGAAGCTATTAGAAATGTAGTAGCAATGGGAGCAGAACCTTATGCTGTTGTAGATTGTTTAAATTTTGGAAATCCAGAAAATCCAGAAATTCTTTGGCAATTTAAACAATGTGTACAAGGAATGGCAGATTTAGCTGAAAAATTTGATACCCCCATAATCAGTGGTAATGTAAGTTTTTATAATGAAACAGAAGGTGTTAAAATTAATCCTTCTCCTACTGTAGGTGTTGTTGGAGTATGTGACTTGAACAATGTTAGAACCACAGGTTTTAAAAATGAAGGAGATAAGATTATTATCATCGGAACTACATACGATGAAGTAGATGGTTCTGAATATCATAGAACAATCCATGGAATTGAACAAGGAGAAGCTCCAAAAATTAGAATCAATAATGAGATTGCTTCAGCAAAAGAAATTTTAAAATTATTAGATAAAGATCCTGGTGAATTTAAAGGTATTAAAAATAATATAACCTCTATCCATGATTGTTCTGCTGGAGGAATAGCTATTGCACTTAGTGAAATGGCCATTTCAGGAGGTATTGGAGCTGAAATTAACTTGGATAAGGTTCCAACTCAAGGAGAAATTTCTCTAAACAACACTTTATTTTCAGAAAGCCATGGAAGGTATATAATTACTGTAAAAAGTGATGTTTTAGATGATGTTTTAAACAGTATTAGTGTTCCTTGTGCATGTATTGGTGAAGTTAAAGGTGACAGTTTAAAACTATCCCAAGACATTAATTTATCTGTTAAGAGTCTTAAAAATGCTTATAATGGAGTTATTGAAGCATTCATGCCTTAATTTTAATAATAATATAATAAATAATAATTTATACATTTTATAATAATCTATTTAATTATAATAATCTATAGAATCTATAATAATATAATAAATAATAATTTAAATAAATTTATCATATATCTTAATTTAAAAATACATTTTATAATAATTTATTTAATTATAATAATCTATAGAATCTATAATAATATAATAGAATTTATAATAATTTTAGAATTTGTTTAATTAAGTAATTTAAGATTTAAAAAATTATAATAATTTAATGTAATTTAGAAAATATAAAACTAACAAATTATGCAGAAATTTAAAACAAATTATAAACAAATTGCATACAAATTGTGAGAATTTGATCTAAATTTTAATACATTATTAATAATTTTATAATTTATTATCAGCTAACAAAATGATAATATATTATAATAATTTATTATAAGTTAATAAATTGATAATATACTATAATAATTAATTATAAATTTATAGAATACGAATATATATGAGGTTTTCAATGTTTTTATCCGACTTAATTCCAATGTCAGAAGCTTTAGCTATTCTTGATGAAAATCAAAAAATTATGGAAATAGAAACTATCAATTTAAAAGAATCTTATTTAAGAGCTTTAGCTGAAGATATATCTTCTTTTCATGATTCACCACCATTTGATAAGTCAGCTATGGATGGTTATGCTGTTATAGCTCACGACACTTTTGGTGCTTCTTCTAATGTTATTAAAGAGCTAAAAATTATTGATCAAATTGGTGCAGGTTCTTTTTCTGATAAAAAAATCAAAAATGGAGAGGCTATTCGAATAGCTACAGGAGCTCCAATTCCTGTTGGTGCAGATGCTGTTTTAATGGAAGAATATACTATCACTGAAAATGAAGGGACACCTGAAGAGTATATAAAAATCCATTCTCAAGTTACTCCTGGTGAAAATATAGCTATTTTAGGTGAAGATATTAAAAAAGGAGATAGTGTTGTAAAATCTAATATTATAATTCGTCCACAAGAAATGGGACTTATTGCTTCTGCAGGTGTTAACTCTATTAATGTTTATAAAAAACCAAAAGTTAAATTGATTATTACTGGAAATGAACTAGTAGATCCTAGTAGGAAACTTGATAAAGCTCAAATAATTAATTCTAATCAGTATGTAATTGCATCTATGATTAAAAGCTGTGGAACTAGTGTAGATGTTAGCTATGCTCAAGATAACTTTGAAAAAGTCAAAGAAAATTTGTTAAATAGTTCTAATGAATATGATTTAATAATCACTACTGGTGGAACAGCTATCAGTAAAGGAGATGTGGTTGTTGATGCTGTTAATTCAATTGGAGAAGTTCTTTTCCATGGTGTAGCTTTAAGGCCCGGAAAACCTGTTGGATTTGGCATTATAAATGAAACTCCGATTTTTACACTTTCAGGCTATCCTGTAGCTGCTATGGGACAATTCGATGCACTTGTCAGAGGATTTTTGTTTAAAATGCAAAATATAGAATTCAATCCAAGGATGGAAAAAAGAGAAGCTGAAGTTAAAATTTATTCTAATTTAGGTCGTGTTGATTATATTCGGTCAATTTCTGATGATAAAAAAGTAAAATCCATATTAAGTAGAGGTTCAGGGATTATCCGCTCTATGGTTGAAGCTAATGGTTATATTATTGTTGATGAAAATCAGGAAGGAATAGCTAAAGGAGATATTGTTGATGTTCTCTTTTTTGATTCTATGAATTGGAATAAATAGTTAAAAAATAAACTCATAGATTCTATAAATTAAAAAAAAAAAAATAAAAAATAAACTCATAGATTCTATAAATTAAAAAAAAAATAAAAAATAAACTCATAGATTCTATAAATTAAAAAAAAAATAAAAAATAAACTCATAGATTCTATAAATTAGAAAATAGTTAAATTATAAATAATAGTTATTATATATATCAAACATTAATCAATTTTATTTTATTTAAAGAGTGAAAAAATGAATGCATTATGGTATTATGCAATAGGATTTGCAGTTATATGGATTGTTGCCTTAGTATTTAAAAACAAATTAGTAAATCATGGAGTAGAAGTTTCTTTTCCAACACTTATGTGGAAAACTAAGCGTCTTAGAGGATTTATTGATAGATTAGCTAATATTTCTCCACGTTTTTGGAAAGGGTTCATGAGTATAGGGCTGGTTATTTCTTTTGTGGCTATGATTTTTATGGCATACACCCTAATTGACTCACTTTCTAGTATTGCTCAGACTCCTTCTGTTTCTTTAGTTATACCTGGAGTTGAAGTTCCAGGGTCTCCAATTTTTATTCCATTCATTTATGGAATAATTGGGCTTGCTACAGTTATAATTGTTCATGAATTTTCTCATGGAATCTTAGCTAGAGTAGAAAAAATAAATATAAAATCAATAGGATTATTGCTTTTTGCAGTTCTTCCAGGAGCTTTTGTAGAACCCGATGAAGAAGATATGGAAAAAGCTAAAAAAATTTCAAGAATGAGAGTTTATACAGCTGGATCGGTAGCTAATATATCTCTTTTTGTAGTGGCATTTTTAATCATGACACTAATAAGCTCTTTTGTTATTCCAGGAACTTTCCATGAAGATGGAATTGAGATACAAAGAATTGTTGGTGGATCTCCAGCAGACAATATTTTAAAATCAGGCATGATAATTGAATCTATAAATGGATATAAAATTACTGATGGAGATAGCTATTTTAAAGCTGTTTCAAATTTAAAACCTGGTGGGATGGTTAATATAACGACAAATACGGGGACATATAATTTCACCGCAGGTAAAAATCCTAATAATGCATCTATTGGATACATGGGTGTTTCAGGAATAAAACATTACCAAATTGATAGTGGTGTAGCTAATATTTTTGGAAATCAGCTCCCATGGATTTGGTTTGAACTTCATGATCTATTTATGTGGATAGGTTTCCTTAATTTAGCTGTTGGTTTGTTTAATCTCCTTCCAATGAAACCATTAGACGGTGGGTATTTATTAGAAGAACTTTTAGATTATAAATTACCTGAAAATATTGTTAAACCAATTATTACTGTAGTATCTTGGTTTTTCATATTTACCATAGCTATAAGTTTAATATATAGCTTGGGAGTTGGACTATTTAGTTAAAATTTTATAGTTTTATTTTTAATATTATTTTTCTTTTCATTAGCTTTTCTTTATTTTCTATTAGGACTATTTTAGTTAAAATTTTATAATTTTATTTTAATATTATTTTTCTTTATTTTCTATTAGGACTATTTTAGTTAAAATTTTATAATTTTATTTTAATATTATTTTTTTCATTAGTTTTTCTTTATTTTGTATTTATTCTTTTTAAATAATTTTTAATTATATATTTTATAAAAAATATTTATAAATATAATTAAACATTAATATAGATATAATAATTAAATTTTGGTGAAAAAATGAGTGAAAAAGTTTCAATAGCTGCTTGCAGTGGAATGAGTGCATTAGGACTTATTGGAAGAGCTGCTTGTAATGATGTTGCATCCGAAAATGATGGCATAGTTTCAATATGTATAACAGCTACAGCCGCAGATAACAATAATTTTAAGAATATTATAAAGAAATATCCTATATTAGCTATTAATGGATGTTCTGATTCCTGTGTAAATAAAATATTAGATTCAAAAGGAGTTTCAGTTATAAAATCAATAGATATAGATAAGTTATTAGAAGACGATAATTTAAAAACAGCTGATCCTTCACGATTAGATTCAAACGGTGAAAAACACGTTGAAAATTTGAAAGAACTTATCTTGATTGAAGTAGATTCAATTTAATAGATTAAATAATAAAACTAGATTAAATTTCATATAATATTTAATATAATAATATAAATAAAGATTGTAATTAATAAAAACGATAATATGACTATAAAAATAGCTATTATTAGAGATGAAGCTATATTTGGAGAAAGAACTTATAAAACCATAAAAAAAGAATTTGAAACAAAAATCTTTGAAATAGATTCTCCAAAAGGAATATTTATAGATGAAATAGAAATAGATTCAGCTATTATAAAGAAATTATCTAAGTTTGACTTATTAATTACATATATTAAACAATCAGACATGAGTTTAGAACTTATAGAACAAATACATAATAAAGTTTCATGGATAATTGTAGGATTATGGAAAGGAGAAGGATTTAAAAATCAGCTTTTAAAATATAAAAATGTTTCAGTTCCTGATGCTATGTGTGAATTAGAAGACAATGAAAAAAATCCTGCATTTAGTGAATTTGTAAAAAAATATGGAAAACCTGAAATAAAAATAAATTGTCAAGGAGAGAAGATAGTTGAAATAGATGTTATTAGAGGTTCTCCTTGTGGAGCAACAGATTTTTTAGCTAAAGATATCCTTGGAAAAAAGACCAATAATCCAGAAAATATGGCAAAAGAAGCAGGACTTCGCATCCAGCATTATCCTTGTAAGGGACATAAATTACGATTATTTTCACAAGAAGAATCCCACAAACAAATAGCTTCCAAAGTACATCACGATGCTGTTAAAAAAGCTTTAAATAATAATAAATAGTCAGTAAAGCTGAAAACAAATGAAGAAATAATAATAACAACAACAATATAAAATTATAAAAATTAAATAATTATATAAAAATTATTAAAATAATTATATAAAAAGTAGTCATTAGTATACTATGAAGTTATATACTCGTGCATATTTTATAAAAATCTGTAAAAAAACTATAAAAACAAAATAAACTACTAAAAAAAATAAAAAACACTAAAAAACAAAATAATAAAAACTACAAAAAAAATAAAAAACACTAAAAAACAAAATAATAAAAACTACTAAAAAAAATAAAAAACACTTAAAAATAAAATAATAAAAACTACTAAAAAAAATAAAAAAATAAAAAATAAAGATATTAGTAATATCTTTCTAAAATTCCTTGTAAGATTTTAGCATGACGGCCTTCGTCTTTTGAACTTTCTTTAAAGAAATTAGTAGAATCTTCAATACCTAAAGATTCTGCTTTTTCAGCAGCTGCTCTTTTTTCTTGATTAGCCATTAATTCTCCTTCCAACATCATTTCAATGTTTTCTTTTAAAGTTGGTTTAATAACAGCATTCATTTCTGCAAATCTTGCAGCATGTTCTGCTTCTTCCCATGCTAATCTTTTAAATACTTCAGCTAACTCGCCGTAACCTTCTCTTGAAGCTTGTCTAGACATTGCTAAATATATTCCTACTTCTTGGGTTTCGCCCATAAAATTAGCTTGTACTTCTTTTTCTACATCAGTTCCTTTGGTAACTCCAATTTTGTGTTCATATTTTGGCATATTTTTTCTCCTTTATTATTTTTAATATATTCAATGAAAATTTACTAAAAGTTGCTACTAATAGCTATTCTAAATATAATTTTTTTTATTATTATATCTTTCTAAAAAATTATTTTATCTTTAAAAAAATATAGAATAATTAAATTAAAAAATTAATTAATATATCTTTCTAAATTATATAGAAAATATAATAAATTAAAAAATTAATTAATATATCTTTCTAAATTATATAGAAAATATAATAAATTAAAAAATTAATTAATATATCTTCTAAATATATAGAAATTATAATAAATTAAAAAATTAATTAATATATCTTTCTAAATATATAGAAATTATAATAAATAAAAATTTAATTATATTAAGGAAATTCTAATATAACTAACTTATAGATACTTTTAGCTTATAAAATAAAAGAAAAAGAAGCTAATTATAATTTTTTAGCTTCTTCTACTAATTTTTGACCTAATTTAAAGCATGTTTCATTTTCTGCTTCGTCAGGGACATAATATACTTCACAGCTATCTACAACATCAAAACCAGATTCATTTAATTCTTTAGCTACAATGTCTATAGCGCCGCCTTTTCCTCCCATTGAACCAAAAGTTACAGCTTTTCTTTTAATTCCTGTTCTATCATATTCGAGACCTTTCATATAGTATAATATATCTCCAATACTTGGGAATGGACCATTATTAATAGTTGGTATTCCAACAGCTATTGCTTTACTATCAAGAACGCTTTTTACAATTTCACTTCTTTCATCTTCGTGTAAGAAGAACATTTCTACATCATATCCTTCAGCTATAACTCCTTCAGCTATTTCATGAGCCATTTTTTGGGTTGAAAAGTGCATAGTGTCGTAAATAATAGTTACTTTATCTTTGCATTGTCCTGTAGCCCATTCACTATAAGCACCAATAACTTTCATTGGGTCAGTCCATATTTGTCCATGTGAAGGAGCTATCATCTTAATTTTTTCAAGTAAACCTAATTCAGTAACTTCTTCAAACTTCTTTAAAACAAGTTTTGATAGAGGTACTAGGAGGTTTCCATAAAACTTCTTGGTAGCATCCATTAAGACATATTCTGGGATTTCATGATCAAATCTTTTGTTGAAACATAAATGTTGACCAAATGCATCATTAGGGAATAAAATTCCATCTTCTACTAATAGGGTAAACATGCTGTCAGGCCAGTGGAGAAGGAATGCATCTAAAAATGCTAAAGTTTTTCCACCTAATTCTAAGGCATCTCCAGTTCCAACAGTGACAAATTCTGCTCCATCAATTCCAGAGTAATGTCTTTTTAATCCTTTTACAGCTATTTCAGTACAGTAAATTGGTGCATTTGGGTATTTTTTGTGAATATCTACTAAAACACCACTATGATCTTTTTCAATATGATTTTGTATAATCACATCTACTTCACCAGTTTTTCCTTCTTGTGCAAATGCATCATCAACACGAGCTAATAATTCTTCACTTGTGCCCGGATATGAATTATCAATTAATGCAACTTTATCTTCACCAAATACTAGATATGCATTGTAAGTTGTGCCATCTAATGTATATCCATGATATTCTCTTAAATCCCAATCAAGGACTCCTATCCAATATACACCTTCACCTATTTTCATTGCTTTTGCTTTCATATTTGTATCTCCTTTATTCATATTCTTAATTTTAAGATTCTTAAAATATTTCTTGAGCATATTTATAAAACTCATTTTTAACAACTCATACAATATTAATTTTTTTAATACAATTCGTATGTATAAAAACATATAGTATTATGACTTATCGTATATATAAATGTTGTTATTTTTGATTGTCTATTTTATAATGTACGAACTGTTTTAATTGTTATTATATGAAATTTTCTCCATTTATCTTTAAAATATTTAAAACATGTTTATATTTGTGTTAAAAGATTATTATTCTTTAATATTGTTGTTAAAAGTGATTAATTCTATTGTTTAAAGTTAACTAATTTGACAAAAGAGTTTTTTCTCCTGTAAGACTCGTGTATTACGTTTGAACATTTTTAATAGTTATATTGCTTGATAAAAAGAAAAGATTTATATACTTGAAATTACAAATTAAACAATATATCTTGTTACGAACAGTATTGATAATAATTTTAATATTTTATTTCATTAAATATTTATTTTAATAAACACTAATTTCACTATTTTAAGAAAAATAACGAACCCTCATTATATTCAAAATTTCAGTTATTATTATATTTTATTAATATTATATTTTTTTATTAATATTATAATATTTTATTGATATTATATATTTAATATAATATTATATTTAAATTATTAGAAAAATTATAGCAATACATAATAATTACAAGAATGAGTATATAAAAAATATAACTTTTATTATAAATTCTAATTAAAAAAAAATATCATAAATACCAATCAAATTAAAATTCTAATTAAAAAAAAATATCATAAATACCAATCAAATTAAAATTCTAATTAAAAAAAAATATCATAAATATAATTCTAATCAAAAAAAGGAGTATGTAATATGGAAATCACTAATAAAGTTGTTGGAGTAAAAAAACAAAAACCAGTCCAAATTTTTTCTAAAGGACACAAAGAAATTGGGGTGAATGTGGTTAAAAGCGATGTTAAACTTGTTATTCTCTCAATGTTAAGAGAATCTGAAATGGAGTTTGATGAAATTGTTAAAAACACAGGAAAATCAAAATCAACAGTATCTGTTCATTTAAAATCTTTAAGGAATGATGGAATTATTTCGTTTAAATTTGATCAAGAGGATCAAAGGAAAAAAATATTCTATATTAATTCTAAATTTTTAGGTGAAATTAAAGCACCAGAACCACTTGAGCTTGAAGAACAAAAAACAGAGTTTTTAATAAAAAATATAATAAATAAAGATTCTTCTGATAAATTTGATTTTTCTCGTCTTTTATTCCATACATTTAGATCCACTTTAATACAAGAAGGAATTAACATTAACCCCATATTATATGAAACTGGTCTTAGTATAGGATTAGCTTTATATAATCAGCTTGAATCTGATGATGCTAACACTTTTGTTAAAAATTTGCAAAAATTTTGGGAAGAATATGGTTTAGGTCGTATCGATGTTAATATTGGAGAACAAATTGAAGTCAAAGCTTATGACTGCTTTGAATGTGAATTACTTCCAAAAACAGGGACCCCTGCATGTTATTTAGATGCTGGAATACTTGAATCTGTTGTTTCATCATTCTTGAAAAAAGATGTAAAGGTTACTGAAACCAAATGTTACACAATGGGTGACAGCTGCTGTTTCTTTGAAATAGTGCCTGTAGAATAAAACATCCACGGAATAATTGTTAATTATCCTATATTTTTTTATTTTTTATTCTTTTTTAATATTTTTATAATTTTTATTCTTTTTTAATATTTTTTAATATTTTTATTATTTTTTATTATCTAATATTTTTTATTTTTAATTCTTTACTAATATTTAAAAAAAATAATATGAAAATTTAAATTAAAATAAAAAAATATAATCATAATGAGAAAAAAACTTCTCAAAAAAGAAATAAACTTCTCATATGAGAAAAAAACTTCTCAAAAAAGAAACAAACTTCTCATATGAGAAAAAAACTTCTCAAAAAAGAAACAAACTTCTCATATGAGAAAAAAACTTCTCAAAAAAGAAACAAACTTCTCATATGAGAAAAAAACTTCTCAAAAAAGAAACAAACTTCTCATATGAGAAAAAAACTTCTCAAAAAAGAAACAAACTTCTCATATGAGAAAAAAACTTCTCAAAAAAGAAACAAGCTTCTCATATGAGAAAAAAATATTACAAAAGAGAAACAAAGTTCCCAAATATATGAGTTGGAATTTTTGTAAATGTTGCTTTTTTAATTTTACAAATCTAGCTAAATAAACTCATTTTTTTAATTTTACAATTGTAGTGGTCAAATATGGCTTATTTTTAGGAAAACCATTAATTATCTTTTCATTTTCCATAGTACAATTTTGAACAGAAGTAATTTCTTTTTCACCATCTTGATTATGTATTATTTCTTCCAATTCTTCTGTATTTCTAGATGTCTTCATTAAAACAAAATTATCTCCCTCTTTTAAGAGTTTTTCAAGACGGTTATCAATTTTAGGAATCACCATTAGAATTTCATCTTTTTCAACTAATGGTTTACCTATACTTGAAGCACAAGCTGTAAATGAATTAATTCCAGGAACCATTTCTATTTCATAGCTATTTTTTAACCTTTTTTGCACATAAGAAAATGTACTATATATAGAAGGATCTCCTAATGTTATAAAAGCAACATCAATGCCATTATCTAAATAATCAGCTATTAAATTAGATGCTTCATCCCAGTGTTTTTCCAAGGTTTTTTTATCTTCTATCATTGGAAATACTGGCTCTAATATTTTCAAATCATTTTCACCAATCGTTTCTCTTTTATCTAAAACTGGTTTTATAATAGAAAGAGCTATACTTTCTTTTTCTGGAGATGATTTAGGTGAACAAATAACTGGAATGTTTTTTAAAATTCTTACAGCTTTTACTGTTAAAAGTTCACTGTCTCCTGGTCCTACTCCGATTCCAATTAGTTTACCTTTTTGTTTTGTCAATTAAACACCGTATTCATTGAATTTTATTATTTTACTATTATAAACTTTATTTTTATTCAAATAATACTTATTATAAAATTATTTGTATATAAATTATTTTAATTGCAAGTAAATCTTTAACTATAAAATTATTGTAAATAAATTATTTTAATTACAAGTAAATCTTTAACTATAAAATTATTGTAAATAAATTATTTTAATTACAAGTAAATCTTTAACTATAAAATTATTTTATATAAATTATTTCAATTACAAGTAAATCTTTAACTATAAAGTTATTTTATATAAATTATTTTTATTAAATAAGAAATTATTTATTAAATATTTAATTTTTTTAATAAAATTATCTATAATTAAGTAATTTGATAAATAAATATTCTATTCATCATATAAATTATAATTTTTTTAATGAAATTATTCAAATACAAGTTATTAAAATAATTAGATTTATTTATTATATATCTTATTTATATTATTAAAATAACTTTTTTAAAAATTAAATTATTTTTATATATTTAAGATATGTTCCTTAACAAAATAATTGTATCTTAACAAAAATTGTATAATAAATTAAAATTTTATATAATAAAAAAATTTTTAAATATGATAACAATTTTTTAAGATAACTATTATTTTTCATCACCACTAGCTATCATTTATTTATACTTCCATTACTAATATATTTTTGATGTCTAATTCCTTATTTTGCCCTGATTGTGGGATGATGAAAAATAGCTGTGTGTGTGGAAACTCAGGAAATGGTTCAAAATCGCATTATAACTCTGAAGAATATTATAATTCCAATAATTCTCAATCAATTCTTTCAGATAATAGCTTAAAAATGGAATCTGTTGGTATTCAAGAGACTTATTCTATTGAAAAGAATCTACTATCAGATGCAAGAGTTAAACAATTGAAAAACGAATTTCCAAATATTAGTGAAGAAATAATCCAAAACTTCCCATATAATACACCAAGAGAAGGACAGCTAGAAATTATCTCTGATATTGATGAAGCTATTGAAAATGGATATAAATATATCATTCTTGAAGCTGGTACTGGAACTGGAAAATCAGCTATAGCTACTACATTAGCTAAAATGTATCAGTCAGCTTATATTCTCACTATGACAAAGCAACTTCAAGCTCAATATTTCAATGAATTTGGATTTCCAATGGTTAAAGGTAGAGCTAACTTTTCTTGTTTAGCAGATAATTTAGATTCAACTTGTGATATAGGAACTTGTAAAACCACCCCAAATTCGAGAAATTTCTTTTGTAAATATGGAATATCAAAAACTCCAAATCTTACAGGAACTGAAGCTTTTGAAGATAAATTTGGTGTTTCAGTTTTTTTTCAAGACACTGATCACTGCCATTACTGGCAACAAAAAGCTAATGCGATTAATTCTCCAATAACTTTAATGAACTATGATTATGCAATACTTGAATTAAATTATGTAAAGCATTTCTCTCCTAAAAATCTCCTTATTCTTGATGAAGCCCACAATATAGAGAATAAGCTAATGAATACAATGGAGCTTACTTTATATAATAGAAGGCTTGAAAAAGATATAAAAAAGAAAATTAATCCTAGTATCCTTAAAGAAAAAGATCATAAAGATTGGATAATGGAAATAGACGCAATTAAAGATTCATATCGTGATATTGAAATAAAAGACCTTCCAAAAAATAAAGCGGATAGAATCAATTCAACTATAGTTAGGTTAAAACAAGTTAAGGAAAACCTTGAAAATGAACCTAGAAACTGGATAATTGATCCATTAGCTGATGGAGTTTCATTTAAACCACTTAGAGTTCATCATTATGCTAAAGATTACTTGTTTAAACATGGAGAAGTATGTTTATTTTTATCAGCTACAATTCTCTCCCATAAAATGTTTTCAAAATGGCTTGGTTTAAATCCCAATGAAGTTTATCACATGAAAGTAGATAGTCCATTTCCACCAGAACAAAGACCTATTCAGATGAATATCGCTGGAAAAATGTCAGCAAGTAGAATTAAAAGAAGTGCTCCAAAAACCCTTCCAATATTAGAAGCTATTTTGAATAAACATAGTAATGATAAAGGTTTAATCCATACCAATAGTTATAAATGTCAAGATTATATTATGAAAAAGATGCCTAATTCACGGCTAATTTCTCATACATCTGGAAATAGAGAACGGGTTTTAAATTATTTTGAAAAAAGTGAAGAACCTCTTGTTTTAACTAGTCCTTCTATGAGTGAAGGGGTGGATTTACCTTATGATAAGTGTAGGTTCCAAATAATTTACAAAGTTCCTTTCCCTTATCTTGGTGACGAACAAGTAAATATGAGAATGAAAAGAGATAGGCGTTGGTATGCTTATAAAACAGTGATGACCCTTATGCAAGCATATGGCCGTGGAATGAGAGCTGAAGATGATTCTTGTTACACTTATATTCTTGATGGTGATATAGACATTCTATTTAAAAGTCCAATGTATAGATCTCTAGTTCCTGAGTTTTTTAAAGAAGCCGTTGTTGAAAAAGATTAGATTTTTTCCTGTTATTCATGTTATTATATACAATTTCCACCCAGTGATAGTTTCCATTTCAACACCAGTTTGTCCTTGTTATTCATGTTATTATATACAATTTTCACTTCAAATATTAGATAAAATTTTAACTTCAAAAATTAAAAGTGAAATTTTATTATTTTAAATAAATACTATTTTTATAAAATAAATTTAATCAATTAAGAATTCAAAAATTCAAAAAACAGATTACATAATAGTCATAGCAAAAATTCACTAGCAATTATACTAAAAATAAATGAAATACTAGTAGTTTAATTAAGAAATAAAAAAGTATTAATATGATAAAAACAATAATTTATTAATGAATATGTTATAAAACTCATTTTTTTACAAATTATCAATTTTCTCAATTTTAATAAGCTAATTATTTTAAAAAATAAAAAAAATTATAGATTTTTTAGATTGAATAATATATTTTTTACAAAGTTTAAAAATAAAGAAATTTTTAAAATAAGTATATAAAAATATTCTAATTATAAAATTAAAGATTTAATAATAATTATATTATATATAAATCTATATTTTTATATTAAAAAAGAAATAATATAAGTATATAGAAATAAATATAAACAGGATAAATAAAAAGAAAGAAAATAGAAAATCATTGAATGAAATAAAACAAATAGAAATATATTAAAAAAATTTCAAAAAATTCTCCATAAAAAATAATTAAAAAAAATATTATAAAATATTATAAAAAAAATTCTCCATAAAAAATAATTAAAAAAAATATTATAAAATATTATAAAAAAAATTCTCCATAAAAAAATAATTAAAAAAAATATTATAAAATATTATAAAAAAAATTCTCCATAAAAAATAATTAAAAAAATTTCATAAAATATTATAAAAAAATATCTCTCAAACTAAGTTTTACATAATGAAGGAAAAGGTAAAAATGAAAGAAAGCACCTATAATGACGATGATATTAAAGTATTAAAGGGATTAGAAGCTGTTAGAAAGCGTCCGGGAATGTATATTGGATCAACAAGTAGTAGGGGGCTTCATCATTTAGTGTGGGAAATTGTAGATAATTCTATTGATGAGGCATTAGCTGGTTTTTCTGATATAATAAAAGTGTCTATAAATAAAGACAACTCAATTACAGTTATTGATAATGGCCGAGGAATACCAACTGGAATACATCCTAAAACAGGAGTTTCAACTATTGAAACCGTTTTTACAGTTCTCCATGCTGGAGGAAAATTTGGTGGAGGAGGATACAAAGTTTCTGGTGGATTACACGGTGTTGGGGCCAGTGTTGTAAATGCTTTAAGTAGTTTCCTAGAAGTTAAAGTTTATCAAAATGGTTCTATTTATTCAATGAGTTTTAAAAATGGTGGAAAAGATATTAATCCATTAAAAGTTGTAGGAGAATATGATGGAGATAAAAGTGGTACTGAAGTAACCTTTAAACCAGATAAAAAAATTTTTACTGAAACCACTGAATTTGAATATGAACTTTTAAAAACACGGCTTCGTGAATTAGCATTTTTAAATAAAGGCCTTAAAATCATTTTAACTGATAAAAGAAAAGAAGAAGAACTTCAAGATGAATTTTTATATATGGGTGGAATAAAAGAATATGTTAAATTACTAAATAAAAATAAAACTCCTATTAACAAAGATATTATCCATGTAGAAGGTGAAATAGATGATATTATCCTTGAAGTTGCATTACAATATAACAAAAGCTATTCACAATTATTATATTCGTTTGTCAATAATATTAATACCCATGAAGGTGGAACTCATGAAGATGGTGTTAAACAAGCATTGACAAGAGAAATAAAAAAATACGCTAAGAGTAAGAAACTCTTAAAAGAAAAAGATGAAGGTTTAGTTGGTGATGATGTAAGAGAGGGATTAGCAATGATTATCTCTTGTAAACATCCTAATCCACAATTTGAAGGTCAAACAAAAACAAAATTAGGGAATTCTGAAGTTAAAAAAATTGCATCAAGCATTTTTTCTGAAGGACTCCAAAAGTTTTTACTTGAAAATCCAAATGATGCTAAAATAATTGTTGAAAAAGCACTAGCTGCTTCTAAAGCAAGATTAGCTGCTAAAAAAGCTCGTGAACTAACTAGAAGAAAAGGTGGATTAGAACTTACAACCCAATGGGGAAAATTGACAGATTGTTCCTGTAAAGATGTGAAAAGAAGTGAACTTTTTATTGTGGAAGGAAATTCTGCTGCAGGACCAGCTAAACAAGGTAGAGATTCAAGAGTACAGGCAGTTCTACCAATTCGTGGAAAAATAATAAATGTTGAAAAATCTCGTCTTGATAAGATTTTAGCTAATGAAGAAATCAGGTCTCTTATAACAGCTTTTGGTACAGGTGTTGGAGATGAGTTTGACATTGAAAAACTTAGATATGATAAAATTATAATCATGACAGATGCAGATGTTGATGGAGCTCATATTAGAACCTTGCTTTTAACATTCTTTTATAGATACTTTAAGCCATTGGTAGAAGGTGGTCACATTTACGCTGCTCAACCACCATTATTTAAAGTAAGTCATGGAAAAACCAATAAATATGTTTTAAATCAAGAAGAACTTGATGATTATGTTAATGCCTTAGGTGATACTAAACATGACATAGGTAGGATGAAAGGATTAGGTGAAATGGATCCAATCGAACTTAAAGAAACTACTATGGATATAAAAACTAGAAATCTCCTTAAAATCGAAGTAGACGATGCAATGTTAGCTGATGAAACTTTCCAAATATTGATGGGAGAAGAAGTTGCTCCAAGAAGAAAGTTCATTGAAGATAACGCATTAAACGTTAGAAATTTAGATGTTTAATAGTTTTTAATAATATTGAAAAAATACATTATACTTATTAATACTATATATTTGATTATACAACAATTAGAATCAAAAGATTATTCATGATATATTAGAAAAATTGAGGAATAAAATGGAGAATGAAGTTGATAAAGTAACTAGGGTAAATATTTCATCTGAAGTAAAAGATTCATTCTTAGATTACTCTATGAGTGTTATTATTTCCCGTGCTATACCTGATGTTAGAGATGGTTTAAAACCTGTTCATAGACGTATTTTATACACTATGTTTGAAGAAGGTATGCTTCCAAACAAAAAACATCAAAAATCTGCTAATGCTGTTGGTGCTATTATGGGTCACTACCATCCTCATGGTGATTCAGCTATTTATGAAGCAATGGTTAGAATGGCTCAGGATTTTACTTATAGTAACCCTTTAATCGATGGTCATGGTAATTTTGGTTCAATTGATGGAGATGCTGCAGGAGCATACAGATATACTGAAGCTCGTCTTTCAAAAATCTCAATGGAAATGTTAAAAGACATTAATAAAAATACTGTTGATTTTATAGATAACTACGATGGTCAAAGAAAAGAGCCTGTAGTTTTACCTTCAAGATTTCCAAATATTTTAGTCAATGGAAATATGGGAATAGCTGTAGGAATGGCAACAAATATTCCACCACATAATCTAGGAGAAGTAATAGATGGATGTGTGGCTTTTATTGATAAACCTGATATAAATACATTAGAAATGATGGAATACATTAAAGGACCTGATTTTCCAACAGCTGCAACAATACTTGGAAATCAAGGAATTAAAAAAGCTTATGAAACTGGTAGAGGATCAATAACAATACAATCTAAAATCGAAATAGAGGAAAAGAAAGGTAAACATAGATTGATCATAAAAGAAATTCCTTATCAACTAAATAAAACAACTTTAATTGTTAAAATTGCAGAACTCGTTCGTGATAAACAAATTCAAGGCATATCTAACTTAAATGATGAGTCTACATTAGAAGGAATAAAAATTGTTATTGATGTGAAAAAAGGATATAATGTAAATGTTTTATTAAATAACTTATATAAGAAGACTCAGCTACAATCTAACTATAGTATCAATCTTTTAATGTTAGCTGATGGAAAACCAAAAACATTGAATCTCCTTGAAATTATTAATCACTATGTTCAATATCAAAAATCAATTATTATAAGAAGAACTAAATTTGATTTAGAAAAATCAGAAAAAAGAGCACATATTTTAGAAGGATTAAATATTGCTTTAGATAATATAGATGCTGTAATAAAGATTATTAAAGAAACAGAAACTATTGATGAAATAAAAAAGATTTTTGACAATGAATTTAATTTAACTGAAAAACAAAGTGTAGCTATTTTAGATATGCAACTTAGACGACTTTCAGGATTAGAAAGGAAAAAAATTAGTGATGAGTTAGACAAAGTCTTAGAGTTGATTGAAGAACTTAAAGGAATTTTAGCTTCTGAAGAAAAAATTTCTAATATTATTAAAGAGGAATTATTGGAAATAAAACGCCAGTTTGCTACACCACGTAAAACTATAATTGATGAGACAACCTTTGAATCAATTGAAGATGAATCTTTAATTCCTGTTGAAAACATTATTATAACTTTAACCAACAAAGGTTATATAAAAAGTATTAAACAAGACACCTACAGAACACAAAACCGTGCAGGAGTTGGTGTTAAAGGCATGAGTACAAATGAAGATGATTTTGTTGAAAATATGATTAATATGACCACTCACGATTATTTATTGTTTTTTACAAATAAAGGAAAAGTCTATCGTTTAAAAGGTTATGAAGTTCCTTTTTACTCAAGACAAAGTAAAGGTTTACCTATTGTGAATCTATTACCTTTGGACAGCGAAGAATTTGTTAATAGTGTATTAAAAATTAAACAAGATGAAAAATCTAAATATTGTTTATTTGCTACTGAAAAAGGACAGGTTAAAAAGACAAAAATAGAAGAATATTCAAAAATTAGAAAAACTGGAAAAATAGCTATTAAATTAAAAGAAGGAGATTCATTAATCAGTGTTAAAAAGACTAATGGAAATGATAATATATTTTTAGCTTCTTCAAATGGTAAAGCTATTCATTTTGCTGAAAAAGAAGTTTCAACTTCTGGAAGAAACGCTTCTGGTGTTATAGGAATAAGAATGACTGATGGAATCGTCGTTGGCTGTGAAATCACCAGCGAAGGGCAACAAATCTTAATTGTAACAGAAAACGGTTTTGGAAAGAAAACTAATGTTGAAGAATATCGTTTAGCTCATAGAGGCGGTAAAGGAGCTAAAGCATTGCAAAAAACAGATAAAACTGGAAATCTTGTCTCAATTAAAGCAATTAAAGGGGATAAAGATTTAATCATTGTTACAAATAATGGTATTGTAATGAGAATGCCACTAGATCAAACTGCAACAAGTGGCCGTGTAACCCAAGGTTCAAAACTAATAAGACTAAAAGACGGGCAAAAGGTAAGTGCAGTTGCAACAATTAATAAAGAAGAATAGTGAATATCTAATTTTTTTATTTTTTTAAAAAAAAGAGCGGACCTGGGGGGATTTGAACCCCCGACCTCGGGATCCGAACTAATATAAAAACCCACTAATTATATACCATTTCCGATATACTTTTCATGAATAAAGTAATACTAAATTTCTCAAATAAATTTATAATAATTATTATATTTTTAAGCTAATAAATTTTTATATCATATTCTCAACAAAAAATATTTAAGTATTATTGATTAAAATAGTATAAGGTATCTAATTGAATTGCATCTTATTAGAATATCGTTTATTTTAGCGAGGGCCTGTGGTCTAGCCTGGAATATGACGGAGGACTTCGGATCCTCAGGGCAGGGGTTCAAATCCCCTCAGGTCCGCTTTAATTCATTTTTACAATATATTTTTAGTGTATTATGAGTTTAATAGCAAGGATAAAAATACCATTCTTTTATTTATAATTTCTCATTTCTAATGGACAATATAGCTAAATACACTGGGTACAGCATATTAGGGAATTTATATATTCCACTTCTTGGAATATCCTGCTCTAATATTTTCAATTTCTTTGCTTTTTGTAAAAAATCAGGAAAAGCTCTTTTTTCTTCTTCATTGAGATGTTTTTCAAAATCACTCTTTTTAAAGGATATAATAGTGTGTTCTCCCATTTTAAGAAGTATGGACCTATATTTTGCACTGTAAATTGATGAGTCAATTTCAGGCTTAACAAACTTCTTACCTATTTGAATACCTGCCTCAAAAATCCCCTGAAGTGCATCTTGTTTGTCTATAAAACCATCTTTATCTTCCCAAAATACTCCATCCCCAATTTCTTGCATCATTGTAGGGATTCCTGCAGAAAAATCTATCATTTCATTTAAAGCTTCACTTTCAACTTTAACATTGACTTTATTGAATGTATCTTCAAAAAAAGAGGAAACTTCTGACCTTGTTAAAGGTCCTACTTCATATGACCTAAATATTCTATTGAATGAGGGGTTATGATTATACAATGTTTGTAATTTATCTGGGTATCCTGCTAACATTATTGCAATAGGGCTTTCGCCTCTAAAATCTGTATCAAGTGTATCAGAGAAACTTTTATACCATGTAGCAAATTCTGGATTTTTCGTCAAGCCGTTTATATCATCTACTATAATAAATACTCCTTTTTTATCATCAAAATCTTTTGTTAGCTCTTTTAAAAATTGAGGGAAGTTATCTTTAACAGATTTGATAAATTCATCACTATTAGGTCTTAATTCTATATTGGCTCCGAATGCTCCAGCACTTTTAATGTTATCTCTTAGTTTATCAAATATTTTTTCTGACCATGATTCAGATTCAATTTCATTCAATAATCTTTCTATAATTTGTTCTATTAAGGATTCAATATCGTGAACACTATCATTTACAACATGAACTCCTACCATCTTAAATTTTTTTTGAACTAGGTTTTTTACATATGTTGCTAGTGATGTTTTTCCCATTCCTCTTTTTCCAGTTATAAAAAAGTGTTGTGCATTTCCACTGATTACATTAGTCATATATCGACTAATATTTTCTATTATATCCATTCTTCCTTTAAAATTTTCTGGGCTTACTGGGTGTCCTGGTTGAAAAGGAGTTTCTCTCAAAGGTATGTCTTCCATTTTATCACAAAAATATTTTTATTGATTATAATGCTCTAATTAAAAAAACTATTCATGAATATTAATAGTCCTTTTATTATATATTTTTTGAAACCTTTTTATAATTATCTAAATTTAGGATTTAGTTAGGAATTTTTTCACTAAAAATTCACATTCACTACTCCAGGTTAAGATTTAGTTAGGAATTTTTTCACTAAAAATTCACATTCACTACTCCAGGTTAAGATTTAGTTAGGAATTTTTTCACTAAAAATTCATATATATTGTATAGAATATTGATTTTTGAGTTGATTTTTATTTCGTTTTTAAAAGCATGTTTTTATAAAATATTTAATTGATCTTTTCTCTTAAACAGCCCAAAATTAATAAAACATGTATTAATCTATCTATAATAACATTATTGAATAAATTTTCATTAAGTAATCCATGACTCACACGATTTCTTATATTCCACCCTCTAGAATCAGCCAAAAGAACAATTAAATATTTATGAACATCTTCTCCAAAAATCTCTGAAAAGATACTCTCCCTTAGTAGTTCCCCTAAACCTTTATAATGAAATCCTTCATAATCATTTATCTTTAATGTACTTATACTATTTATTTTAACTAAATTTCTAATTAATGCTTCTATTTGAGGAACTATATTATTAATTGCAGAAATTAAATCTCCATTAAAATAGTTATCTAAAGCCACATCGATTATTTTAATATTATCTTCACTAAAAATTGGAGATTTTGATACAAAATCAATTATATCTTCCTTTTTTACTAAATTATTATTTCTTATTTTATCAAATATAGATTCAATGAATATTTTCTGATAGGTTAATGAATTAGAAATTTCTTGAATAATATTACCCTCAAAATCTTCTTCTAAAGAACCAATTTTTGCCATTACAATTCCTTTACCATCGATTAACTGTTTTTTAAAAAGATATGAAAGAGGAGCTTCTTTTGAGAGTTTATTAATTCTATCTATAACTTCATCTTTTTTAGGAATAAAATTAAAAGCTATTCTATATAAAATTTTTTCAGAGCTTCCCTTAGTAAAGTAATTTATGTATTCATCCATTTCTTTCTTAGGAATTTCCACCTTGTGTTCGAATTTAGTCATTTCTTTAGGGGTTTTTGAACTTAATTTTTCTAATTGAGTTAATATTTCATGTGATTCATTAATAAATCCATAATCTCTATAAGTTTCAATAATATATTCTAATCTATATGTTTTTTGAAAAATATCTAAGTTTTTTTCATATTTCTGAAGAGATTTTCCTAAGTTCAGAATAATTTTCCTAACAAGCTTCTGATTATTCTTTTTTCTATAATAATCTGCAAGAGAAATTGCTAATTTTTCTAACTTTTGAGAATCAACATCTTTTTTATTTACTAATTTGAAATAATATGAAGTTAATTTTTCTAGCAAATATTTTTCATCATCATTTGAAAAATTAAATTTTTTATTTTTAGCTATAACTTCCAATGAAAATCCTGAATAAGGAATTATTTCAGTATCTATAATCTCTTCTTCCAATTTTATAATATCTTTTTCGCTCATGAAACTAAGATAGTGCATAGATTTATATGTTTGTATGATATATATTTATATGTATGATTACTATAGTTAATAATATGGATAAGTTTGTGATGCCTGAAGATTTTGCTTTGATGCTTTTTAGAAGTGTTCGTTGGGCAGATGGTGTTTATTGTCCAAAATGTAAGTCTTTTAAGATTTATAGTCGTGGACAACAGAGTGATTCCAATAGATATTCATGTACTGAGTGTGGAAATAACTTCAGTGATTTTACAAATACTCCTTTTGAGTACAGTAAAATACCTTTTGGTAAAATATTGTATATGTTAGTGCATTTGAAGTCCAAATCTGTTAATCAATTAGCTAAAGAACTTAAACTTCATAGAAATACTGTTGGAAGATATCATAAAAGAATTCGTGAATTTTTAGTTGAAAATAATGTTGATCCAACTTTTAATGGTGAAATTGAAATGGATAAAGCATATATAATTGCTGGAGAAAAAGGAGTTAAAAAAAACCCCTAGTTGATGAATTGCCTCGAAAAAGAGGTTTAAAAAAACGTGGTAGGGGAACTTATAAAACTGATAAACCTCCTGTTGTAACAACTGTCCATAGAGAAAGTAAATACACAACTTTTGATGTTGAAAAAAATCTTTCGAAAGATTTGGTTGCTGAAAAAATTGATAAATTCGTTGATAAAGGAGCAATGCTTTATACAGATGAATACAGAATTTATTCAAATATCAATGAACATGAAAAGATTAAAGATCATCTCACAGTTAATCATTCACAAAAAGAATATGCAAAAGGTAAAATTCATGTGAATACTTGTGAAAATCGACATTCGTTGCTCAGGCCATTTTTAAGAATGTTTCGAGGAGTGTCAAAAAAGTATTTAAAGGGTTATGTTATGATTAGCCAATATTTCATAAATTATAAAGAAGATGCACCAGATAAAATTCTAGAAACA
>Ga0082212_10000266_pt1 | contig 76723 bp, 58 predicted proteins | sample TergutNt197P3_FD_71548 | JGI IMG/M metagenome (GOLD analysis project Ga0082212, IMG submission 71548) | Neocapritermes taracua P3 segment gut microbial communities from Petit-Saut dam, French Guiana - Nt197 P3 | ecosystem: Host-associated > Arthropoda: Insects > Digestive system > Gut ...
CATATCAGCGAGTCAAGAAAAATGGCGGAGCAGCGGGAGTAGACGGGATGACCGTCGATGAAATGTACCCTTATCTGAGAGAACACGGAAGAGAACTCGTAACGTTAATGATAGCTGTCCTGTATAATAAAAACCCTGAAATTATTTCCATTTTGCTTAAAAATGGAGCGGACGTAAAAGCAAAAGACAAATACGGAAAAAGAGCCATTGATTACGCGCGGGAATATGATAAGCATAAAAATACTGATGCTATCAGGGAACTGGAAGAGGCTGTAAAATAGACAATGCACAATGTTCAATGTTCAATGAAAGACAAAAGAATGGATGTTTGGGCAACGTAAAAGGTTTTACGGGTAGGGAACGCAGCCCTCGGCGTCCCATGTCGATTAACTTTGGTTTGCCAAATAAGAAGGCGTGTATGGGACGCCCCCATGGGCGGGATCGCGCCGGTAACTTTGAATTGCATTATAGAAGGCCGTAGGGGCGGTTTGGTCTCGCTCGGTTGCCGCGCTTCGCTCGCAATAACGCCTGACCTTCGGTCGCTCCCAGTCGTCCTGACCTTCGCGGATCAGAGCTTAACATTTTTCAATCGTCGTAATGGCCTTTACACGCAATAATCCAAAGGCTTCCGCTATCATCAAAATTGTAAATCAATCTGTTTATCTGATCTATTCTCCTGCTCCATGCGTTTCGGTATTTCAAACGCTCTGGTTTACCAATTCCATCAGATAAACCATTTCGTTCAACATCCTTTATGAGGTCATTAATGCGTTTAAGAGTTTTTTTGTCCTCTTTCTGCCATGACAAATAGTCGTCCCACGCCTTGTCTGACCAGAGTTTATTCATCTTCTACCTCAATAAGCTCGTGGGCTTTCCCGTCGCCTCTGGCAAGTTGTTCCATTGATCTGTCAATCATATTCAGATAGGCGGCGTTCCTTGCAGCCTTCGTTAGCGAGTTATACTCATCAAGGCTTATAAGCACAACGTTTTTTTCGTCTTTACGAGTGACAATAACCGTTTCGTAATCGTCAGTCACCTTATCACAATAATCCTTAAGCTTGCTACGAATTGTAGAATAATTCACAGCTAACATGAAATCAATTCCTTTCATTTGTAAGTACATAGTATTGTACAATATTATGTACTTATATGTCAAACTGTTTATGTGCATATTTAAAAATGAAAAAATAGGATAAAATAAATGTAATGGCTTTTGTCTTTCATTTTCCATTTTCAATTTTCCATTTTATTTAACAGGAGGTACAGTGTGCAATGACGCAAGATAATATCAGATCAGGTAAATATATATGCTCCTGGTGCAAGGATATTGTACCGGAAGGCGCAGAGATTTGCCCAAAGTGCGGCTTAGTCGATTTTATCAGGGTCACAGACGATCAAACGATAGTCCCTAACGCAGAACTCGAGACGAGAGTGCGACTTGAACATAAACCGAAGGACAATATGACCACCTACAAAATTTGGGCGCCGGATACCGCCTTGTGGACGAAATGGGCGAAACCGGTATTGTTTGCAAGTCTAACATCATGGAAGGACGACTACGCGCTTGATATCCCGGAGATAGACTGGATAGCGTCAGCGCAGCGAGATACTATGGTTATTGTAGATTTACCGGGAAAAACGGGCGTCGAAGAGAGCCTTGCGCTGGCGCGGCTCGGTTTCCGGCCTGTCCCGCTCTATAACGGGGTGAACGATGAAAAGCCCGTAGCGATTACTAACACAGCAAATGTCAGCACAATAAATGCCGACGGCGCATTGAATGCCGCCGACCTCGAAGCGAAAACACCGAGGGCGACAGGAGAGACATCTGCTATGCTTGTCGATGCAAAAGAGGTCGCCGACGCGTTATATAAAGGCGCATACACGCTGGAAACACTGAGAATTCCCGATAACGCGCCGCCTGTGTTCATGCTTGACTCGCGCCGGATGACGGGCTTGAGAGCGCCCGGCAAGTACGATAACCGTTGGTGTATTTTTCAGCAGGACATGCCTTCCGCTTCATTTTTGTCGGAGCAAAGGATAAATAAGATAATTGTGCGGACGGATAAGCTGCAGGACGATTTGCTCCATATTTTATGCAGGTATCAGGAGCAGAAAATAAAAATAATGCAGAGCGTCGGCGACAAAGTCATGGATATGGTCGCGGCGAAACCTTCGTGGGCGAAGAGCCTCTTTTTCCGTTTTAATGTAATTTTGGGACTTACCCGGAACTTCGCCGGCGGTTTCGGAGGGAAAATACCAGAACCTGGGAGCGGCGGAGGTTAAGGCTAAGGAAACCTCTATGCAACTACTGGAAAAATCTAAAATGAGGAGGTTACGATGACTATGGATCCTAATCTTTGGATATATATTGTTGGGGGAGTTTGGATATTGTTAGTATTTAATTCTAATCTCGGAAGGGACCCGCTTATCCTATCTTTTATATTTTTAGCGGTGTTTTTGTATTCTATTATGATAAGAGGAAGTGAAGGCGGAGAGTTTCTTTGCGAATTTTTAGCGTTAGTTGTTTCCGCTTCTCTTCTGATTAAATTCTTTATCTCATGGTATGCTTCTTTGTCCATAACCCGGCAGCCGCTGGATAAATATGTGAATTACACGTTGAGATTACTGCCCGTAGTTTCATTTTTTATAATCATTGCCACTCTCAAGTCATGGGCTTCATTCGACGTTGTCGACAGTCCGTTTTATATTACTTTCTACATAGTTCTGGGGTACGCGTGGATCTATATCGGGTTAATGCTCTTGTTTATCTTTCTTGACATCTCCTGGCGCGAAGACGCTATAGACAATAATAACCGCGCAGCTGCTATAGCAGTCTCGGGCGGATTCATCGCATTGACCGCGATATACGCCGGGGCGAACATCGGGGACGGGCCGGGCTGGTGGTGCGTCGTCTACGCAGGAGGGCTTGGAGTAGTGGCCCTTATTAGCTTCACTCAGCTTGTCGATTCATTTACGAACGTGCTTGAGCGTGTAACCGTCGAACGTAACGCCGCGTGCGGGATACGGCTCTGTTTTTACTGGCTCGCATGCGGACTGCTTTTGGCGAGGGCCTGCGGCGGCGACTGGACGTCTTTCAGCATGACGGATATAGAGTTTGAGGACAAATGGCCGATAATTCCATTAACTTTGTTGATGATTATAATTGAACGCTATTATATCTTCAGGGAAAAATCGCAGAATCGTAGCGGCAGGAATAATGTCTTAAGTTCAGTAATTTGCGGAGCTGTCTTTATTGTATTTGCTATAGTCAGCCTCATTTTGCTGCCGCCGCTTCCCGTAAACCCGGTTTATCGCAACGCAGAAATTAATAATGCGTTAATACAAGCTGCCAGATATAACGAAAACTCTGAAATTACGGGCGCGCTTATTAAAGCACAATGTTCAATGGGGCTGTAACAAAAGCGGGCGGCTACAAGCCGCCCCTACAATATATTGTGTTCATGATACCGCTTGACCACTATATATTGTGGTTTGATTGATCATTTATTACTTTTGTTACAGCCCCATTGTATCCAATGATTAGGGAGGCGTTGCTCTGATATGGATGTCGATGTAACAAAAACTCTCCGGCTGGCGTCTATTCCCGACGATAAATACTCGGATTACCGGTATGACGTCATTTTCAAGGCTTATAAATGGGATCCGCAAGTTGGCGATCACAATACCGTCGCTCGGCATGTCGTACTGATGCCGCGCGAAACTGCGGAGCAGCTGGGGACATGGGCTGAACAACTGTCGATGGAGACTATGTTGATGGAGGAGGCGCTTATTAATAAATTCTCCTTGCCTTTAGCCAAAGAGCTGCGGTTGCCAAAAGATATTTGTAAAGCGCTCTGCCGACTGACATATGACCGCAATCGAAACGTCAGGCTCCTGCGTTTTGACTTCCATCCCGCCGAGACCGGATGGGCAATTTCTGAGGTGAACAGCGATGTGCCTGGCGGACTGGCGGAAGCAGCCGTGCTGCCCGCAATAGCATGCAAATATTTCGACCGCTACGTCCCTTACGAAAACGTCGGCGCCCGGCTTTACGAGGCTTTCAGGCCAAAAATTAAAGAAGGCGGCGCCATAGCGCTTGTCCACGCGACGTCGTATTCGGACGACCGCCAAGTCATGCAATTTCTAAGCGACTATTTCAACGCCCGCGGAATAAACACGCTCTTTGCCGCGCCCGACCATATCAGGTGGGCGGACAAAAAAGCGGTCAGCATTCTCGCGGGACGTGAAGGCGAAATTGACGGCATAATCAGGTTTTTCCCGCTGGAATGGCTCGGCAACCTGCCGAAACGCTCCGGCTGGCAAGGGTATTACGATTGCGAGACGGCGTCGTGCAATCACCCGATAGCGATATTTGCCCAATCGAAAAGGCTGCCGTTGATATGGGATAACTTGGGGCTCGATATCAGCGCGTGGAAACAGCTGCTGCCTGAAACAAAACATCCGAAATCAGTTTCGCCCAATGATGACGAATGGATATACAAACCCGCTCTCGGGAGGGTCGGAGAAGGAATTTCAATTAAAGAGGCGATAAAAGAAAAGGAATTGAAGCAGATTCGCAGATCAGTCCGCTGGCATCCGGGGAGCTGGGTGGCGCAACGGAGGTTCAAGAGCCTGCCTTTGCGGGCGGAGGACAATGAGTCATATCACTTGTGCATAGGCGTATTCACGGTTGACGGAAAAATGGCCGGATTCTACGGAAGGATAAGCCCCTATCCGCGAATAGACGCGAACGCGAGGGACATCCCGATATTGGTTTCAAAATAAAAACAAATTTTCATGCTGAACAATCCAGAAAACCAAAAAACGAAGAATAAGCAAAAGATGCTGGATTGCGCAGCTGAACCGCGAGCTGAAATAGAAGCAAAGGAAAAAGATTACTGGATTACTTCTCTCAAAAAGACGCTGGTATAAAGAGCGGCTTTACCGGGGCGCAAAGATAGACTCTTTTCATTTATCGTGGTGAACTCTGGTTCGCAATTTTTTTACTTTTAACTAACGTTCCCCAAACATAACGCCGATACAACCGGTAGAAGTCTAAAAAGGGGAGCGTTTTTTTATGCAAAGAGGTCTTTATTCGGCTTGCTCAGCAATGCTTGTTCAAACAACTTATCTTGACGTGGCGTCGAATAATTTATCAAACGTCAACACGGTGGGTTTTCGGAAGAGAATCCCTGTATGTCAGTCATTTCCTGAACTGCTCATGGATAGAGTGGAAAAAGTATCTGAGGATGGAGAGACAAAAATAATGACTGTTCCGACATTTCAGATGAACTTTAAAGGAAAGGTTCAAATAGGCGACCTGAGCTTTGCTAGCATCATGATGAGTTCTTATTTACCCAACACCGTCGGCCCCTACGCCGTCACTGACGCCCCTTTAGACGTGGCTTTGCGCGGGGATGGCTTATTTACCCTTCAAAATCAAAATGGCGATACTTATTATTCAAGGCAGGGAAGTTTCCAGATAAGCGGAGAAGGAAATATTGTAACATCAGACGGGATGATGCTTATTGCGGCAGGCGCCCCTGTAAACATTGGAGATAGCACAAAACTCTCGGTTAATGGCGACGGTTACATAATCGCGGATGGTGAAGCCGTCGCGCAGCTTGATATTGTTACTTTCGACTCTCCTTCTCTCTTGCGTCAAGTAGGACTTTCAGCTCTTTACGCTGAGACGCCTCTTTCCGGCCCTCCAACGCCTGTCAATGATCCGGTTGTCCTGCCGGGAACTCTTGAGAAATCAAATGTTAATGTTGTCGAGGAAATGACGCGTATAGTTGAAATTCAAAGGGCGTATGAAGCTGCGTCCAAAGCTTTGATGACTCATGATGAAACAGCTGTTAAGCTTATATCAACATACAGCAAGTAGGTATGAAAATTACAAACGGAATAAGTTTATTAAATAGGGGTGATTACTGATGCTTCGCTCTCTTTGGTCAAGCGCTTCGGGCATGATAGCCCAGCAGACGCACCTTGACGTGGTTGCGCATAATTTGGCGAATGTTAATACAACAGGATATAAACGTCAGAGGGCAGATTTTCAAGATCTGCTGTATCAGATAAATCGTGAAGTGGGGACTCCCGTTGATCCCAATTCTCAAGTACCTACGGGCGTTCAGGTTGGCTTAGGCGTGCGCGTGGTTGGAACTTCACGCATGATGTCCATTGGTAACCTTCAGGTAACTGATAATCCTCTTGATATTGCGATTGCCGGAGATCAGGGATATTTTCAGATTACAAGGCCGAATGGAGATATGGCATATACCCGTTCAGGCGCTTGGCAGGTAGATGCCGAGGGACAAGTTGTCAATCAGGACGGGCTTCTTTTGGAACCTGCGATAGTGGTTCCTGAAAATACTGTTGAGATAATCGTTCAACCTGATGGAAGGTTTCTTGCCCGCTTGAGCGGCGAGACAGCCCCTCAGGAAATTGGTCAAATCGAACTCGCTCGCTTTGTTAATCCTGCAGGTCTCCGCGCGCTTGGAGGTTCTCTTTTTGAGGAGACCCCCGCAAGCGGCGCTCCCATTGTGGCAAATCCGGGAGAGGACGGGATGTCCGAAGTACGCCAGAAAATACTTGAAATGTCAAACGTACAGATAGTTGAGGAGATGGTCGATATGATAATTGCTCAAAGAGCTTATGAAGCAAATTCAAAGACTTTGCAGACGGCGGATAACTTATTGCAGACTGCAGTAGGTCTAAAGAGGTAGATTTTATGATTATCGATAAAAATGCTATGAATACCAAAGCGCATAAACGCATACGAAGCAGAAGCTTTTCTCTGTCACGCTTTGCGGACGCATGTTTTGTTGTTTTTGTCCCTGTCAATGTAGAGAGTCCGTTTCGCCGGCGGCATATCTACTCAGGGTGCAAAAGCCGCATTGCGCGTGCTCGCAAAGCGCGGCTTCTGTTTCGTAAATTTGGTATTGCAAATAGAGGTTAACATGCGGTTCGGCTTGATGCTGTCCAAGGCGCGGAGAATCATTCCGCTCTTTTTTTTTGTATCAGTTCTGCTATTGTCGGAGATTACGGCAGTCTCTGCTGATTCTCCGGTATTGAGCATAAAGATTTCGGATAGCATTCGCACGGCTTTTAGCTCGTTTACCTTGTCCGAAGTTGCCGATATTGAAGGCCCCAGGGAGCCCTCCCGCATTGCCGGAATGCTGCGCTTTTCGGTGCCTGCTTCAAAGATCCTGTTACGGGAAAATGTTGTTAATACAATTCAAAAAAGCAGTATTGCAGGAGTCAGGATAGAATTAAGAATGCCTTCCGAGGTTTCGATTGAAGTTATTGGCAGCGTCGGGGAAACAGGCAAAAAAACCGAAGAAGAGAGGCGCGGCCTTTCCGATATTGTAAAAAAATTATCAAACTGGAAGTACGACGTCGATGCCGTTCCACAAGGGCAAATACCACAAGGCGTGTTGTCAGCCCCCGTTTCAATAGTTCCAGGTTCAGCGTCCGCAATTCTTAAATTTCGAGATAACAGAGGGCAAGAGCGTTCTCTTTCGGCGAGACTGACTTGGTATCAACCTGTCCAGATATTTAAACGTTCCATGAAAAGAGGGGAAATAGTCCGCGCTGAAGATATCGGAGAGCGCTCTGTAAAAATAGTGGCGCCGGGTGTTTATGCGTGTACGCCGGAGGAAGTGATTGGCAAGACTCTGCGTAAATCTCAGCAGCAGGGAGAAATGATTCTTCTAAGTTTAGTGGCGGATATGCCGATAATACAAAAAGGAAAGATTATTACTCTATTTATTGATACAGGCGGAATAATAATAGAGTCAAAGGGGGAAGCTCAACAAAGCGGATCTGAAGGAAATACTATAAACGTGAAAAATCTGTCAAGCAAAAAAATCGTTTCCGGCGTAATAAGAACTTCGGATCGTGTGGAGGTGCTTAAAATATGAAAAAAGTCGTTTTATTTATAATTTGTTTTGTGTTCATTGCCGTTTGTTTCGAATATGCATTTGCATCATCCCTCTGGAACGATAAAGTCAATTGGGTCACTGACAAGCGCCCAAGCAGCATCGGGGATATCATAAATGTTAGAGTTGTTGAAAGCACTAAAACGAGTGATGCAGGAAAAACTGATCTCAAAAAGGATACTGCCTCTTCGGTCTCGAACGGGTTAGGGATCCTTAATTTTATACGCGCTTTTGGACTGACAACCGCCGCCTCCAATAAAGGGGACGGTACAACCTCCCGCACTTATTCCGCCACGACCCTTATTTCGTGCATAGTCACAGACGTCCTTCCAAACGGCAATTTGGTTATAGAGGGGACGCGTGACCTTAAAACGAACGACGAGACGTTACAGCTTCAGATTATTGGAGTTATCAGGCCGCAGGATGTGGATGCCCGGAATCAAATCAGGAGCGACCTGATAGCCAATGCAGATATTGGGATAAAGGGTAAAGGGTCATTGAGCCGCCTGCAGAAGCCGGGGATATTAACGCAGATTCTACAGGCCATATTCTAATTTCAATTCCAAAATGAAACAGCAGTTTCACTATTGTTACGTATGATTTTTCGCCTGCATGAACGTTGAAAGGTATGATTATTATGAGAAATAGACTAATCCTGTTTCTGACTGTCTTTATAATATTATTTTCAAATAGCGCGTCATTTTCCGCCGTCAGAAACATAGCTTCTTCGCCGGTAAATCCCGAGGTGCGCATAAAAGATCTTGCGGATGTGGAGGGCGCGCGTTCAAATCAGCTTGTTGGAGTCGGAATTGTAGTTGGCCTTCAGGGAACCGGAGATAAAGCTCAAATGACCGCCCAGATGATGGGGAATATGATGCAGCAGTTTGGAGTAACTCTTGACCCTAAGATGCTTTCCACGAAAAATGCCGCTGCAGTCACCATAATGGCTGAATTACCGCCCTATATCAGAGAAGGGCAGCCGATAGACGTCATAGTAAACGCAATGGCTGACGCCAAGAGCCTTCAAGGAGGAACTTTACTTCAAGCCCCGCTTAAAGCGGCGGACGGAACGGTTTACGCGGTAGCTCAAGGACCTGTTCTGGTTGGAGGATATGCGGTGCAGGGCGCTGCGGCGAGCCTTGCAAAGAATATTGCCACTGTGGGAAGGATCCCGGGCGGAGCAATAGTTGAGCGCGGAGTGCCGACAGGTTTTTCCACCGGAGGCAAAGTTGCTTTGCTTTTGCGAAATCCGGACTTTACTACTGCTCAACGTGTTGCGGACGTCATAAATTCCACATTTGGCCCTATAGCTGCTCCGTCTGACGCCGGCAGGATCATTATGAACCTTCCGGGGGAATATACATCGGCGCCTTCCGCATTTATTGCAAAAATGGAAAAACTGTTAATCAGGCCTGATTCGGTTGCCAAGGTTGCAATAAATGAGCGTACAGGCACAGTCGTAATGGGCGGAGAAGTGCGAATCAGCGCCGTTGCGGTTGCGCATGGCGGATTAACGGTATCTATTAAGGAATCTCCTTCGGTTTCACAACCTGAATCATTTAGCCAAGGCGTTACAACTATTTCAAGCAACACTGATATACACATTGATGAAAACAATTCTAACCGCCAGTTGGTTGCGCTGCCTGCGACCACAACTGTCGGTGAGCTTGTGAGCGCACTTAATACCATTGGGGCAAGTCCGCGGGATGTTATAGCAATCCTCCAGGCTATGAATTTGGCCGGAGCATTGCACGGCGAACTCGTTAATATGTAATTGAAGGTGAAAAAGATGATGGCTATTGCAAATCATAATGTCAGGGCATTGAGAAGTTCAATTGATCCGGAGATGCACAAGACAAAAGAAGCTAAGGCTCTGAAGGAATCATGCCAGCAGTTTGAATCAATATTTATTGCGGAAATTTGGAAGAAGATGGGATCTCTGTCCCGGAAAATAAGCGGTAAAGAGGATAAGGACCGTCCTTTTGCTCAGATGGAGGATTTGGCTCTTGAGATGTCCGCGGAGGAACTTTCAAAGAGCGGCGGGATTGGACTTTGGAAGGTGTTATATGAAGAGTTGCTTCCGCAGATGGAAACTGATATGAAAAAAGGCGGAACTGGCGGGTATATTCCGCCTTTTATTAAGTATTAATTATAACAGGAGGTACAATTATGAAAAAAATATTCTTAGCGGTTACGATAATTATGGCGTTGTGCTTTATCCCGTCAGGCGCGTTGGCGGCGCCGGACGGGACGCCAGGCGACCCGTTCGAAATTTATGATGAAGACGATCTTAACGCGATACGAGATGACTTGGATAAATACTACATATTGAGCAATAACATTGACCTGAGCGGCTACCTCTCAAGCAGCGTGGAGGGCTGGCTGCCAATCGGAGATAATGACAATCCTTTTACGGGCGGTTTAGACGGGAACTCGTTTGATATAACGGGACTGTGGATAAGTAGGGATATGTATTATGTGGGGCTATTTGGGTATACGCTCGAAGCGACAATTGAAAACCTCAGCGTGGATATTGCGCCTCAAGGCATCAAAGGAAAAGAGTATGTCGGAGGTCTCGTTGGAACTCAAATGTCCGAGGCGGGCGTCAACGTCATAAATAACTGTTACGTCAATGGCAGCGTCAGCGGAGATTCTTACGTCGGCGGCTTAGTGGGAAGGCAGAGCTCTTTTAAAAGCGGTGACGCAAGCTGCAGTTCTGTCATAAGCAACAGCTACGCTTCAGGCGATGTCAAAGGAAATAACTTAGCCGGCGGTCTGGTCGGAGAACAGTCGGGAGCTTCAAGCGAAATCAAAAACAGTTACGCCAGAAACAGCGTAAGCGGAGAAAACAATACCGGCGGCCTGGTAGGCAGAGCTGAAGGCAGCATAACAGATTGCTATACTACCGGCAATGTTATCGGTGATATTAATGCCGGCGGCATGGTTGGAGAACTAAGTGACGGCAGCGTCAAAAACAGCTTTGCCACGGGCGATGTAGATGGTTCAGATAATATTGGAGGTATAACAGGAATTCTACGGAACAGCAGCAGCGTAACAAGCTGTTACGCTACAGGCAGTATCAGAGGGTTGAAAGAGATTGGAGTGTTGGCGGGTTCTAAAGGCAGCTACAGCAATATATCAAGCAGTTTCCGTTATAAGAATTCCACGCTAAACGGAGCGCCTGTCTCGATATATGACATGGATAGCGTGAATACCGGAAAAAATGGAGGCGTAGTGTCTGAGGATCAACTAAAGACAAAGCAAACGTATGTGGATAACTTGTGGTTGTTTGACGATTCCGCTGGCCCGTGGGTGTGGGACAGTAATGACTTCCCAAAATTGGACAATGGAATTGAAGGCTTTCCTTTTAACTTTTTCTCCGTGCCGGAAATAACTATTAATATACAACCGCAGCCGAACACTACCGTCTATGAAGGCAGTATTACCGGCAGCCTGTCAGTTTCCGCAAGCGTGTCAAATGGCGGGACGCCCACTTATCAATGGTATTCCCAGATAATAAGTATTAATGTCGGAGGCACGAAGCTTGAGGGCGAAACAAACGCCAGCTTGACGATCCCGATTGATTTAGAAGAAGGAACTCATTATTTTTACTGCGAGGTCGGTTCCACGGGTACGTCTCCTTTAGCCGCGCCCCTACATTCTATAGCGGCGAGAGTGACGGTAGAGGTGATAGAAATAACAGGATTGACCATAACGCCGAAACCAGCCGCGATGTCATTGAACGGAACGCTGCAGCTAAGCGTGGATGTAACGCCGCCCAATGCGTCGCATAAGAGCGTGAGGTGGAGCAGCAGTAATACGGCAGTGGCGTCGGTGAACTCGTCGGGATTGGTTAGGGGGCTGTCAACAGGCCCGGTCGTGATAACAGCGACGTCAGTAAGAAGTACAGATGTGAAAGATTCATTCACAGTGACGGTAACGCCGGACAAAATAGAAGTGACAGGAATAACAATAACGACGCCGAAGCCCGTTTCGATACAAAAGAACGGGACGCTGCGATTAGAAGCGGAAGTAACGCCGCCCAACGCGACGAGCAAGGATGTTGCGTGGAGCAGCGACGATCCCTCAGTGGCGTCGGTTAACGCGTCGACGGGGTTGGTAACGGGGATGTCGGTTGGAACAGCCAGGATAACCGCAGCGTCAGTAAGCAATACAAATGTGAAAGACACGTGCGAAGTGTCGATAACGCCGGATAAAATTGAAGTGACAGGAATAACTATAAGCCCGAAACCCGTTTCGATACCGGTGGGCGGGACAAGGCAGTTAAGCGTGGAAGTAACGCCGCCGGACGCGACGAGTAAGGATGTAACGTGGAGCAGCAGCGCCCCCTCAGTGGCTACGGTTGGCGAGACGACGGGATTGGTAACGGGGGTATCGGTTGGCCCAGCTGTGATAACCGCGACGTCAGTAAGTAATACAAATGTGAAAGATACGTGCACAGTGGAGGTTGGACAGATAGAAGCGACTGGAGTGAAGATAATACAGGAATATGATCTTATCAGAGTTCTCGAACAGATGCGATTACGAGTGAACATAACGCCGGATGACGCGTCGGATAAGAGAATAGAGTGGAGCAGCAGTAGGGAAGATGTGGCGACGATTAACGCATCGGGCATTGTGACGGGAGTTTGGGATGGCGAAACAACAATAACCGCTACGTTAATTAGTAATCCAAATGTGTTTGATACGAGCACATTGTCGGTAACGTCAGGAGAGATAGAAATAGAAGAAGTGACGATAGTGCAGAGCGCGCAGGAAACAGTTGATGTACCAATTGGTTTTGATTATCGGTTAGATTTGAAATTGAAGCCGGGAAACGCTACTATCGCCGTGGTATGGAGCAGCAGCAATGAAGATGTTGCGACTGTGAGCCAAACGGGAGTCGTGCATGGAGTGTCACCGGGACCGGTAATTATAACCGTGAGGTCTGAGAACGATGAAACTATAGTTGCTACGTGCAATGTAACTATAGAATCTGATCCAACGCAGGTTACAGGAGTCACATTGACGCCCGATACGGTTATTATAGCGAAAGCTGGCGATGGAATCAGGCTAACTGCTGAAGTGATGCCCGAGAAAGTGTTGAACAAGAGCGTAACCTGGAGCAGCAGCAAAGAAGAAGTGGCTGTTGTAAACCAAGGCGGATGGGTGACGGCAGTATCGAAAGGAAGCGCGAGGATTATAGCTACGTCGAACAGCGACGCCAGTGTTTCAGGCGTGTGCTCGGTGACCGTATTATCTTCGGGCGGAGGGGATGACAGCGGCTGTAACGCAGCAGGGTGGAACATGGCGTTTGTGATATTTGGGGTAATGCTGTTCGCTCTCAGAAAGGTAGAATAAATAAAGTATATGTAAGGAACTTAGTGTTTTGTGAAACGGGCGGTTCAGTAACTCAAGGTTTTCATAGCCTTCTTGAGCCGCCCATACATTCCTGTAGACCGCATTGCTGAAGTTAAGCATTTTTCTCAACAAAAAGAATGAAAGGTGTAAAATCATGGAAGAGAACCGTAAAGTCATTCTGGTAGTAGATGATTCGTCAGCTAATCTTCAATTGTGTAAAGGCCTGTTGAGTGGAGAATACGATGTTCGATTGGCGAAATCTGGGAAGATGGCTTTGGCGGCGCTTGCAAGGGTACGTCCGGATGTCATTTTGTTAGATATTGAAATGCCTGATATGACAGGGTTTGAAGTCATGGGTGAAATTAAAGAAAACCTTGAACTGAAAAATATTCCTGTGATATTCGTGACATCTCACGCCTCTGAAAAACTTATCGATAAAGCTGTGGGAAATGGAGCGGCTGATTATCTGGTAAAGCCCTTTGTCTCTGACCTGTTGTTGTCAAAAATCAGTAACGTGCTGCAAACTGTGAGCTGATGCTAACTTGCACATAATGAGAACGTATGCATTGGTAATAATAGAGCTCATAGTTGGTGAATAATCGTGCCTGATATGAAAAATAGAATTGACTCTCAGCTTGATGAATTGTTGAAATTCAACAATTATATGAAGTTGTTGATGGATAATACAAGCGTAATTTTCATGTTGCTTGACCGGAACGGGCATGTTCTATATTGCAGCGACAGTATTGCGGACATGCTGGAAATAAAGGGCGCCGACGAAATCATCGGCAAGCCGATACAAGACGTATTAAGTATTTTTGATAATAAAGCTCTTCTAAAAAGCAGCCATGAACTGCATGAGCTATTCTTGTCAGGCGAGGACAATTTCACGGTTGACTATACAATAAGCTTGCGAAAGAAGGGGAAACGTTACTTTCGGGCGTTTCAAAAGTTCGTGCAGAGCAGTGAAGATGGTTTTCGCGGAAGCATGCTCGTTTTGCGCGACCTCACCGACGAGCTTATTCAGGAAGAAAACCGGCAAATAGCGGAAAGACTGGAAGCTACTCAAATGCCATGCTTTGTGTGGGATGAGAGGGGCAACATGGTCAACTGCAATAAGAAAGCATTAGTTGTTTTCGGTTTGCCGGACACTCTAATACCCGGCGTCGATAAATTTTCATTCTCCGTCCCCAAATATCAGCCTGATGGAAGCAGAACAGAGACTCTCAGGCGGCAATTCATTATCGATACGATAAAAGAAGGCTATTCGCAAGTTGAAGTTGTGCTGAACAGAGCCGACGGCGCCCCTTTCCATGTAGATATAACAGGCGTCCGTATCTCTTGGCTGCATGGGCACAGATTGTTTGTTTATTTACGTGATTTGACCGAGATGAAAATCAAGGAAGCCGCAGCAAGAGAAGCAGAGGAGCGCATTAGGATTATGTTGGACAGTAATCCGCTTATTTGTATTCTGCGGGATGATAATAACAATATAATTGACTGTAATCTTGAAGCGTTAAAATTATTTGGCTTTACAAATAAAGAGGATTTAATTGCAAATTTTAGTAAGTTTTATCCGGAATATCAGCCTGATGGACAAAGAACTACAGCGGTAGTGGATAGAGCGTTTAAGAAGGTCACTAAGAATAACCCTTTAGAATATGAATGGGTGTTTCAGATGGGTAACGGAGAGCCGCTCCCGGTTAAAAGCAAACTTGTACTGATTTCCTGGAAAGGCGTTGACTGCTTTCTCTCCTACTCCCGCGATTTGCGCCAGGAAAAGGCTAACGAACAAATAATAAGGGAAAACGTTGAACAAAAACGTAAGCTGGAACTTCAAAAAGAGATGGCGCAGACCGCTTCCGAAGCAAAGAGCCAGTTTTTAGCCTCAATGAGCCATGAAATACGAACACCAATGAATACGATAATTGGCCTCTTGGATCTCATGCGCATAAATAATTTAGACGCAGAGCAACAGAACTACATAAAAGATGTAAAACGTATGTCTTCAGTCCTATTACAGATAATCAACGACATTCTTGACTTTCATAAAATAGAGTCAGGGAAGCTTGAGTTTTTACCCATACACTTTAACCTGTTCACGTTTTTCAACGACTTGGCCTCTCGTCACAAGTTTTTAGCCGAATCAAAACATCTTGCGTTCAAAAGCAACTTCGCTGCGGATTTACCGCGCGCGGTGCAAGGAGATGAGTTGCGAATAGGCCAGGTAATTACAAACCTGCTTTCAAACGCAATAAAGTATACCCGGAATGGTTATGTGGAGTTCAATGTGGACAGCGTTATTGAGGATGAAAAAGAATATATAGTCTTTACCGTTGAGGATAGCGGTATAGGTATAAAAGAAGAAGACTCGGCCAGTATATTTTATGAGTTTGAACAATTCGATTTGCAAAAGAACCGCGGAATAACAGGTACCGGCCTGGGACTACCCATTGCGAAGCGCCTGGCTGAAATGATGGGAGGGCATATAAAATTTCAAAGCGAGTACAACAAAGGTTCGGTGTTTTCTTTCTCATTGCCTCTTATCAAAGGTAACCTTGATAAAATTGAGTCCCCGGGCGAAATAAAGCGCGTTATGGCAGGACCGGATGCAAAGGTGCTGGTAGCGGATGATAATGCGGGGAATATCATAGTAGCCTTTGGCTTGCTTGCGCGGCACGGCATTGTACCTGATGAAGCAAGCAACGGGATACAAGCCGTTGAAATGGTCATGGCAAACAAGTATGATTTAGTGTTTATGGATCATATGATGCCCGATATGGACGGCGTTGAAGCCACGAAAATTATACGAAAGCTGGAAGGAGAGTATTACAGCAATCTGCCGATCATCGCATTGTCGGCTAACGCAATTGACAGCGCAAAAGAACTGTTTTATGGTTGTGGAATGAATGATTTTGTCTCAAAGCCAATTAACGGCAACGAGCTTAACCAAGCGCTTCTGCGCTGGCTGCCAAACGAAAAAATCTTGGAACAGAAATCAGAAGAGGAAATTCCTGCGACGCCTGACGAGGAACCCGTGTCATACAAAATGCTGGAAGAATTGGTAAAAATCAAGGACTTGAACGTTGCGGACGGGCTCTCGCGGATAAAAGGCGATAAGAAACTATATAGAAGCATTCTGTGGCAGTTCTGCAACAGCGCCGGCATGGATGTAAGCGCATTAAAAAAATATGTTGGCAGCGGGCAATGGAGAGATTACACCATCAAAATACATGGACTCAAAACCGTATTCGCCAATATCGGCAATCAATTCATGTCTGACTGGGCTTTAAGTTTAGAACAGGCTGCCATACGAGGCGATATTGATAAATGCATCAACGATACGAATAACTTTTGCAGTGCTTTGATACAGCTGAACCTAAGACTTAAGAGTACAGAACTGATGAAATCAATTTCATGCAAAACATATAAAAGGAAAATCTCTCCAAAAGAACTGAAACGTAATCTAAAACAACTGCTTTCCGCCTGCAGTGATTTTCATGCCGAAACAGCCGAGCAAATAGTAAATGAGCTATCGGGCGTTACATATAATACTAAAGTCGACGCATTGTTGGCGGGCATTCGCGATGTAGTACTCTCTTTTGATTATGACAAGGCCGCCGAGACTATCAATGAGCTTATGAAATCGCTGCAATCAACAAAATTATAAATCAAAATCAGGTAGCATAAAACAGCCGCCTTATTACATCGATATTACTCCATAGATCTATCCATACACCGGCAATAATTGTGTTAATTTCTTCATATCCTGTGCTTCCCAAGCTGTTTCCTGTTGCGGGCAGAGAGCAGCGTAAACTTTTTGATTGGGATTCCATACTTATTCTTGGCAGCATATACGCGTTTATTTTTTCGTCTCCTTCCAGCAATAATCCATGCGTTTTCAAGCTGCTGCAAGTTACAGGCGTGGGGTTGTCTACGGACGACAAAGAATTATAATTTCCAGTGAGCGGTAAAATCCCCAGACCTTGAGCTTCCGAACCGTCGGGATTGATGAATTTTTCTCCAAATACTAGCCCGGACGCTCCGTTTGCGAAGATAATCTTTTTATTTAAAACAACATTTTTCATTAATGCGGTAAAATTTTTCGCTGATCTAAATGAATCAATAGCAATGTATCCTAATCCGTCAGGGAAATAATACATATCGAAATTTTGCGACAATATATCTTCTGCCGTGATATAAAACACTTGGCAGCCCAAAGCATTGAAAAGCAGTTCAGCATTGTTTCCCTCTCCCGCCAGAGCGAGGCTGTCAATTATTGCAACTTTTGGCAATATGGCTTTCTGGAAACGCGATATGCTTCCTGCCGACGTCCAGTCCTGATTATATTTTCCTATTGCCTCGAGAGCTAAATAGTCTATCTGTCCCTGCAGTTGAGATATTCTGGATGCTGCGGCTTGTATTGAAAAAGTTCCTCTTGTATAAGAATCTGCGGATGATAAAGCTTCTAAAGTTGGGATGGGAGGTTCGAGTTCGCTTGGTATATAACCGAAAGTTGACCACCTGAAGTTTATCCCGACGTTATTCTCAAATAATTGAAATGAATGCTGGTCGAACGGATTGACGAATACTGCTCCGTCTATGCGTAAGTTATTCTTTTTTGATTCAAGAGCAGCGCAGATATCTCCAATTATTTTTATAGCGGGGCGCGGATTGTTTTCAGCGTAACAGCAAATTACGATAGAACAATCCAACATGGAAGCCAATTCTGACGCGGTTGAATCCGTATAACAGTCTTTAGTCGTTTCTCCTCTTACACCCAAATCGCAAACAATTACATTAAGGCAGTCTTGCCAGGCATTTGTCTCAAAGAGTGTTTTGACCATTTTGATGTTTGTGCAGGTCTTCAAATTTATTACAGTTATGAGATCTTCTTCAATGGATTGTAACAGGCATACATCAACAGGATTGTAGCCGCAATAAAAAATGTGCAGAGGAATTCCGCTGCGTTTCATTGCTGCTGTGAGAAGAATACTTGGAGGAACGAATCCGGGCTTGTGTTCTCCGGCAATTATAACTCTCGGAAGTTTCAACCTGCATCATCCCTTTGCATTATTTTGATTATTAACTTCTATGTAGTATTATAACGCATTGGCGGAAATTATTTCATCAATAAAATAAATGGAGGGCGGTAAAAAATGCTTATTGTTCTGGATGTGGGCAACAGCACAACGGTTATAGGGATTTACGATATGATTGAAACGAAGCTTTTGCACCACTGGAGAATAACTTCTCTTCGGCATACATCGGATGAAATAGGTCTGCTGTTGACTAGTTTAGTAAAATCGGCAGATATCTCCTCGCAGGATATTAACGCCGCCATCATGTCAAGCGTGGTTCCGGCCTTAGACAGCCCGATAATTGATGCGGTAAAAGACTATTTCAACGTTGACTGCATGAAAGTTTCAATTGAGCTTGATCTTGGAATTGAGGTGAAGTATTCGGCGCCTAAAGAAGTCGGAGCAGATCGCCTGGTGAATTCTGTCGCGGCGGTTTCAAAGTATGGAATCGGAAAACCTGTTATAGTTATAGATTACGGTACTGCCATAACTTTCGACGTCATATCGAAGGACGGGGCGTATATCGGCGGCGTGATATGCCCGGGGCTCATGACTTCAATTGAGGCGCTATTCGGAAAGACGGCAAAACTGCCGCAGGTCGCTCTCGAAGCACCTTCGTCAGTGATAGCCAAGAGCACTATCGAGGCAATTCAATCGGGAGTGTTGTATGGCAACGCAGGTATGACTGACAGGATAGTTTCAATGATAAAGGATGAGCTCGGAACGACGGATTGCCGCGTTATAGCGACCGGCGGACACTCAAGCCTTATGTCCCGTTACACGGAAACGATTCATGAAGTCTCCCCCTGGCTGACATTAGAGGGATTAAGGATAATTTACGAACGAAATGCCTGAAGAATACACGGAGAATTCATCTTACGAAACGGAAACATCAGGAGCGGCGAAGCTGCGGGAGCCGCGCGGGTCGCTCAGGGGCGCAACCCATACCGTTATTGAACGAGCTCGATATTCAGAAGACGGCGGGAAACTTGCTTTGTTGCACGGGTCGCCCAGGGGTGCGACCCCTACGGCTAATGAACGAGATCAATGTTCAGAAGACGGCGGGAAGCTTGCTTTATGGTTAGCTCCGCTGGCAGGCGTCACTATACCTCCTGTAAGGCTGTTCTTTTCGCGTCTTGGCGCTGAAATTACGCATACCGAGATGGTGAGCGCCTCGGGATTGCTGTACAAGAACAAGAAGACCAAGAGCATGTTGGAAATTTTGCCCGGCGAGTCGCCGGTCGTCCTTCAATTATTCGCAGGAGATGCGGATTCGCTTGTCCGAGCTGCTGATTTTGCCCTTGCCGTTTCTGAGACAAATAAGCTGCAAAACGGCGCGGCTTCGTTCTACGCCCTCGGAATTAATATGGCGTGTCCTATGCCGAAAGTGCAAAAACGAGGAGCAGGAGCAAAGCTTCTTGAATACCCTGAAATTGCTTTCTCTATGGTTAAGGAGCTAAAGAAAATCGGGCTTCCTGTTTGGGTAAAGGTACGCAAAACTCCGCAAAAAAACTGTTTGACAACATATCAGTTCATAGAAGGGCTTATTGAAGCCGGGGCGGATAACGTTTGTCTGCATGGAAGAACTCCTGCGCAGCGTTATGACGGAATTGCCGACAAAGAGATTGTGTGCGGCATAGCCCGGGCGTTCCCCGGCAAAATATCGGGCAGCGGGGACGTGTACGCTCATGAGGACGCGCGAGTTTACCTTGACGCCGGTTGCGTAGGCGTAATGGCGGCAAGAGGCGCGCTTGCAAATCCGTTTATATTCCGCAGCGACCCGTCGTATCCCCCCGCGAAAGAACAACTGTCGTTACTGGCGCAATTCGGGCGCGACGTGAGCGAGCTCGCTGGCCCAAGAGTAGCCGTAATTATGGTAAAACGCCTGCTTGCCGGATTGCTGAAGGGAATATGCGGCTCAGGCGTCTTCCGCCGGGAAGTGGCAAGGGAGCTTAACTATGAAAGGATAGCTTTTTTGATTGAGCAGGGAATTGCTAAAAACAGTGTGGAGTGTGGAGTGCAATGTCATTAAGTTAAGAGCAACCAGTCAAAAAACCTCTCGTCTTTGCGCCTCGGCGAAGCCGCTCTTTACGCCCGCGTCTCAGGAGGAGCAACGCGACGGAAGTGCCAGCGAAGCGATAGGTATTTTGCGGCGCGGCAATCCAGTGGTTTTTGGTATTTTGGTACTATCGTTTCATGGTAATCCAGCGTTTTAGTTTTTAAGTTTTTTTCTAATCCCTAATCCCTAATCCCTGTTGGTCGCACCCATGGACGACCCGTGCTAGTGATTTTGAATTGCTGATGTAAAGCGCTAACGGCGTAAGAAGCAATCCAGCGTTTTAGTTTTTTAAGTTTTTTTCTAATCCCTAATCCCTAATCCCTAATCCCTGTTTTTTATGTTAAAATTTATATAATCGCAATATATTTCGAGGGGAGCGTATGGGCATATGGAGGCAGAATTAATGCGTCAGAAAACGCAAAGTGTTGTCGAGCCTTGGAAAGGTAAGAAGGGCGGACTTATCCCGATTTTACAGAAAGTGCAGGAGGAACTTGGATATCTTCCGCTGGTAGCGATGGAGACAATTTCAGAGGAGCTGAAATTACCGCTTGCTGAGATTTATGGGGTTGCTACATTCTATGCGCAATTCCATCTCAAACCGCGCGGAAAGAATATCGTTCGCGTTTGTCGCGGAACTGCATGTCACGTGCGCGGAAGCCTTAAGATAATGAATAAATTCAAAGAAGCGCTTGGAGTTGAAGACAACGGTACGACAAGCGACCTGCTGTTCACCCTTGAGCCGGTTGCGTGCCTTGGCGCCTGCGGCCTTGCGCCAGTGCTTATGGTAAACACAAACACCCATGGCAGGCTTGAAGTTGATTCGGTTATGAAGATACTCAATGAGTATAAGTAGAGGAGGAATTCTACATGGCAAAGATAACTAATCTGGCTGATCTGCGCAAAATAAAGGAGACTGCCAGCGACCAGACGTCAGCTCGTTCGGAAGGACGCACGCGTGTTATCGTAGGTCTTGGTACCTGCGGAATAGCTGCGGGAGCAAGGAATGTTATGCAAACAATAATGGAAGAGTTGCAAAAACGCGGAATAAAGGATGTCTCAATTGAGACCACAGGGTGCATAGGAATGTGCCAGAAGGAACCGCTTGTCGACATTATTCGCGAAGGGCAGCCCAGAATAACTTACGGCCCGGTCAAAGTCGAGGACGCCGCGCGCTTGGTTTCAAGCCATATAGTAAACGGAAATATTTTGGAGGATATATTGGTAGGAAGAGCGGATTAAATTAGGAATTCGGAATTCCGAATTGAAAAGACAAAGACAAAGACAAAGACAAAGACAAAAGACAGACCGTAGGGGCGTTGCGTGCAACGCCCATGCGTAAAACCATGATAAACGCAATAAATAAAAATATCCGGTGGGAAATCCCACCGGACGTTATGTTATCATTCACAGGATACTCCTTTGGCTATCCAAAGGGAACGCCCGATCTTCCTGCATAAGTGAGTGTAACACAGTTATTTCTGGATTTCAATAACTCTACGGGTATTGTTCCAATACCGTCATCTTTAATGAATGCCCTTCATCCAGATTCTCATATGTTTTCATAGCATTCTTACGCCACTCCTGATCGTTGGCGTAATCCTTCAGATGTTTGCAGACCCCCGCAATATTATTGTAAATGGTCGCGGTATAGGGGTGTTCTTTGCCCAGTACCTTCTCGTATATATCTAAAGCCTTCTGATACCACTCATGAGCCTTGGCGTAATCGCCTTGGTTATCGTAGACCCCCGCAATATTATTGTAAGTGGTTGCGGTTGAGGGGTGTTCTTTGCCCAGTACCTTCTCGCGGATATCTAAAGCCTTCTGATACCACTCAAGAGCCTTGGCGTAATCGCCTTGGGTTTTGTAGACCCCCGCAATATTATTGTAAGTGGTTGCGGTATCGGGGTGTTCTTTGCCCAGTACCTTCTCGCAGATATCTAAAGCCTTCTGATACCACTCAAGAGCCTTGGCGTAATCGCCTTGGTTATCGTATACCCCCGCAATATTATTGTAAGTGGCCGCGGTATAGGGGTGTTCTTTGCCCAGTACCTTCTCGCGGATATCTAAAGCCTTCTGATACCACTCAAGAGCCTTGGTGTAATCGCCTTGGTTTGAGTATACAAACGCAATATTATTGTAAGTGGTCGCGGTTGAGGGGTGTTCTTTGCCCAGTACCTTCTCGCGGATATCTAAAGCCTTCTGATACCACTCAAGAGCCTTGGCGTAATCGCCTTGTTTTGAGTAGACCCCCGCAATATTATTGTAAGTGGTTGCGGTTAAGGGGTGTTCTTTGCCCAGTACCTTCTCACGGATATACAGAGCCTTCTGAAGCCACTCAAGGGCCTTGGCGTAATCGCCTTGTTTATTGTAAACAAACGCAATATTATAGTAAGTGACCGCGGTATCGGGGTGTTCTTTGCCCAGTACCTTCTCGCATATATCTAAAGCCTTCTGATACCACTCAAGAGCCTTGGCGTAATCGCCTTGGGTTTTGTAGACCACCGCAATATTATTGTAAGTGGCCGCGGTTAAGGGGTGTTCTTTGCCCAGTATCTTCTCGCATATATCTAAAGCCTTCTGATACCACTCAAGAGCCTTGGCGTAATCGCCTTGTTTTGAGTAGACCCCCGCAATATTATTGTAAGTGGTTGCGGTTGAGGGGTGTTCTTTGCCCAGTACCTTCTCGCGGATATCTAAAGCCTTCTGATACCACTCAAGAGCCTTGGCGTAATCGCCTTGTTTATTATAAACCGCCGCAATATTATTGTAAGTGGTCGCGGTTGAGGGGTGTTCTTTGCCCAGTACCTTCTCGCGGATATATAGAGCCTTCTGATACCACTCAAGAGCCTTGGCGTAATCGCCTTGGGTTTTGTAGACCCCCGCAATATTATTGTAAGTGGTTGCGGTTGAGGGGTGTTCTTTGCCCAGTACCTTCTCGCTGATATATAAAGCCTTCTGATACCACTCAAGAGCCTTGGCGTAATCGCCTTGGGTTTTATAGACCCCCGCAATATTATTGTAAGTGGTTGCGGTTGAGGGGTGTTCTTTGCCCAGTACCTTCTCGCTGATATATAAAGCCTTCTGATACCACTCAAGAGCCTTGGCGTAATCGCCTTGGTTATCGTAGACCACCGCAATATTATTGTAAGTGGTTGCGGTTGAGGGGTGTTCTTTGCCCAGTACCTTCTCGCTGATATCTAAATCCTTTTTGATATAGTGCAAAGCAGCAGGATAATTGCCAAGTGAATTATAAATGCCAGAAATTCTCAAAGTTAAAAGGGAATAGTCTAAACTTTTATCTTCTATATCGTAGAAATAATCAGCGACTGATTTTGCGTGTTGAAGTACAGGCAGTGCTTTTGTGAACACTTCTGTAACTTCATATATAAGAGCGCTCGCTAAAGATTTTATCAGGCAAGAACTGTTTTCGCATGTTGGTCCTAATTTATGCTTTATAACGGAAGCTAATACGGGGTGCATCGAATAACCATTTCTGTCTTCAAAGTCCGTTGATTCTTGCAGCCATCCTTTTTCCTGTAGCTCATTTGTTTTATCGAGATTTTCAAGCTCGAACCACTTTTTTGTGTTTTCCCCGCTCACTGCAAGTTGAGGCAAAAGTGAGAATAAACGAAGTATCTTTAGTTGCTCTTCGTCCGTTATGCCAGCTATATCGAACACTTTCAACAGGTGCTCCATAAATGTCTTTTTATAACTGTTCACATCATCTGCTTCATTATGTCCACGATCATGCTTGTAATTAATTTTTTCAGTGATTCCCGAAAGATCAAAGCCTTTATCATGCAACCTGATCAACAATTCCTCTTCGGATAACTTTGATGCATATTGCGTTTTACCAAGCAGCTCTATCGTCAGGGTGTGTCTGCCCGCCAGTTCTATTATTTTCAGTACTTTGTCGTCAGCTGCGCTGCCTTTGTTGCGGCTGTATATTTTGTATAGTTCGATACAATCATCCCTATAAAGAGGATCTATATCAATGGGCTTAATTCTATTGATCTCTTGAATGCGTGATGTAATCACTACCTTACAATCAAGTTCAAAAATCTGATCAATGTCCTTTTCAGAAAGTTCATCCGCATTATCGATAAACAATAAAAGTTTACTACCCTGTTCTCTTAAATATTTTTTCACGCGAAGAAAGTAATTATCGGGTTTCTCAGAATCGTCCAATTTTGGCAATTCTTCAATTTGATCATAAAATGTCATTGAAATGCTTTCATTGAAATTCAGCCACCCGATGGCCTCAATCCCGGGCAAGCCTTCCTTTTCGGCGTCATGAAAAAGGCGCCTGCATATCTCAGATTTCCCCATGCCCCCCATTGCGCTCAAGTGAATGCGGGATTCCTTTTCAAGTTCGTTTATAATCTCAGCAATTTTCTCATCTCTTCCGCAAAAGAACTGCGACGCAGGGAGCGGTTTTGACCTCGTAACACATTTTGCGGGGGTTGTCGGAGCTTTCTTCTCGTTGTCAACGATTTTTACAGCATTCGTACAATTCTGATTGTTTTGGGGTATTTCACAAGAAGGAAATAGAGGTTTGGTTCTTGGTATTTCTTTTTGAACACCTTCAAGAACTGCTTTTTTAGCTTCTTCCTCATTTTTATTAAACAAATCAATATAAATAATGGACTTAAGTAAACCTGTTAGTTTTACATCAGCAATTCTTATCGGAATCAATTTTCTTTCAGCTCCGGTAGGGTCAGAACAAAAGGCAGCTGTCCATTCTGGTTGACAGTATTCAGATTCCAAATAATGAGTGGATAAAACAATTATCGTTTTCTCTGAGTATTCAGCTGCTTTATGCATCTCCAAAGTAAAGTTACATCCGGGGCGAAAATCCCATGCTTGAATATAGGTTTCGTAACCATTTTCTTCTAAAATACCTGCAATCCATTTTGCATGTACTTCATCATTTTTGTTATAGCTTATAAAAAAGTCTTTTTTTACAACGGTAGGTTGCCTTATAGTTGCATCGTCGGCAACATAAACGTTTTTCTTTTCAAGAATTGTTTCCATAATTATCATCCACCACATATACTAAAATAACATCAGGAGAAAGCATTGTTGCTGCCAGTTTTGGATAGCTATGTTTCATCTTCGGTGTTTCTCAAATAATAGCATTAATTCGTTCAATTGAAAATATAATAACATCTCGCAACTCCATTTAAAATAATAAAAAGAGCGGGATAATCTCCCGCCCGATAACAATAATATTTTGGATCCAGGCGGGGTGGCCTTCCCGCATCTCCTACCCATAAATGGGGGCGACGGCTGCCCGTTCCGTCCTCTAGGATCCGTTATTCATATTTTTACTTGTTTTACTTGTTTTGTCAATACAGACACTTTTTTAAGCGTGTTTTTTGATAGAAATCTGTCAAGTTCTTCCTGTTGAATCGGATACATAGTCCGAGCAAAATAAACGCCATTTTTGCTTGATCTGACTGCCACTTTAAGAATTTCTCCATCGGGCATAATTTTGACGTACTCAATTGCGCCATCGCGATTCCCTACGTAATCTGGATTTTTGAGTACGCTTGAAATAACCGAATCAAAGATTCGACTATATTTTGCAAATGTAGCCGGATGATTTTTTTCAATGTGCTCTCTGTTGCTTTGCCCAAATAAAATAGGTGCAGATATTATCCCTAGCCCCAAAATGTTGATAACATCAGAGCTGATATTAGCAACTGCAGTTGAATTCTTCATGATAGCAGAGTTATCCAAGCAGCCAGTCTAAGGCGTTAATTTGCTTTATTCCGTTGTGCGTGGCAACGGGGTCTTCGTCTAAAGTCAGTAAAAATTTGGGGTTGTGGTCTCTTATGCTGTCAAGTGGTTTAAGTTCACGGAAGAGCGTGTTTTCATCGCGGACAGTCAGAGCTGCTTGATAATATTCGACGCCCCACTCGTTTGCGGCGATGAAGTCCACTTCCGAGCTTCCGACTTTTCCTATCCTCACGTCGTACCCGCGCCGCAGCAGTTCAAGATAAACTACATTTTCAAGCGCGCGCCCCATATCCGCTTTCTGCGGCCCCAGCAAATAATGACGGAGCCCCATATCCGCAATGTAGTATTTCTCTCCGGTCTTCAAATATTGCTTTCCTCTCACGTCATAGCGCCCGGATTTATATAGGATGAAACTGTCGCACAACGCGGCCAGATATGCTTCCACCGTGTGAACCGAAATCTTTCGTCCGCCGGAAGTCAGGGTATCCGCAATTTTCTTGGCGTTGCACAAATTTCCTATGTTGTCGAACATGAACCGTATCACGCTTTCCAGTACGGAAACGTCGGCTATTTTCTTCCGCTTGACCACGTCTTTCAACAAAACGGAAGAATATATGCCGTCCAGATACGCGCGAATATCCTTTGTGTTGCTTAGAGCAAGCGTATACGGAAAGGAACTGTTGGTCAGATATGAGTTGTATTTTCTCGATAAATCCGAGCGTTCGGGAAAGGTTGATACATATTCCGAAAAGGACAGAGGCAGCATTTTTACTTCCACATAGCGCCCTGAAAGTAATGTCGCGAGCTCGCCTGAAAGCAGGCAGGCGTTTGAGCCGGTTATGTAGACGTCGCAATTCTTTTTTATGAACAAACTGTCAACCGTTCGCTGCCATTCTTGGACGTGTTGTATCTCATCCAAAAAGATATAGTTCACCTTGTCCGGAATCAATCGTTCCTTGATGTAGCCATATAATGCTTTGCGCTCAGTCAGGCGTTCAAATTCGGCGTCCTCGAAATTAATTGCGGTTATTTGCCGCTCGGTCACGCCGCTTTTCAGCAATTCGTCGCGGAATAATTCAAGCAGCGTGGATTTTCCGCATCGCCGGATACCCGTGATTACCTTAATAAGCTGTTTATCGCGAAAACTGATAAGCTGTTTTAAGTATTCGCCGCGCAATATCATTTGTCATCCCTCCAACACAACTATATTGCCAAAATAAGGTAATGTCAATAGTATATTGCAACATAAATCAAATATTAAACAGAATATGAATTATATTGATTTATAATGCAAATATACATTGGACTGATAATTCCATTGGTTGTTTTTATATTAAAATGAGTTGTGCTCTTTGTGAAATAGATTTAAAAGAGGCGTCAAAATGAAATACGTTTATCCGGCTATTCTATATCCAGACGACGGCAAAATCGGCGTTACTGTTCCCGATTTACCCGGGCGCCACACATATGGCGAAGATATGGCCGACGCGCTGTTTATGGCAAAAGACGCGATAGAAATGTAGTTTTGGAACGCAGAGAATAATTCCTGTCCGATACCGCCCGAGTCTGAGTCGTTGCCGCTTGAGCCCGGCGAAATCCTCACGCTGGTTGCCGCCGATACGGACGAATACCGACAGGCGAACGAGAAAAAGTCAGTCAAGAAAACGCTGTCAATTCCACCATGGCTTAATTATCGGGCCGAGAAGGCAAACGCGCCGTTTTCACAAATTCTTCAACAGGGACTGAAAGAATTTTTGCATATTTTTCGATTAACCCGTATATAGCAGCCAGTCCAAAGCGTTTATTTGCCTTATCCCGTTGTGTGCGGCAACGGGGTCTTCGTCTAAAGTCAGTAATATTAAGGAGCGTTTTCCATCCCTGACTTAATCGAAGTCCAACCTTGTCCGGTATTTACCTGAACAACTGTATCAGAACCGAGAGCGTTCTGCAATTCCAAAGCAATTTCGTGTTTTTCGAGCTCACGCCTCTCTTTCCGCTCGTCGCCGTGAACTGCTTCCGAAGTAGCCTCGCCCGCTATCTTGTCGAATTCTTCATGCCAGTCGATTATGCGGCGAATAAGCGACAAGGGAATGTCTATGTTATCGTATGAAATCATTCGTCCCTGTTCGTCCAAAAGTCCGCTGCTGCTCAATTCGAAATCAAGTCGCACCACGGTCAGTCTGGACGTGTGCTCTTTTCTTGCTTCATCCTTGTCGGCAACGCGCTTGGGGGCGCCGCGATTTTCCAAATATGTTTCCGGGTTATCCCAAGAGTAACCGTCTACACCATAATATTTTGTCGGTATTTCTAATTCCAGGGCTTTCCAAAGCAATTCTTCAATGGAGTAGGAAAGTTTAAGATCGAATCCGGGATTTGGCAATTGCGATTTTCCTTCGGCGACAACGTATAATTCGTCTATTTGCCCCAAAAAAGTTATGGGATGCTCTATTGCCCTGTTATGCAAAAATACATCGCCTAAATGATGGCAAAAGCGCATAAATGGCTTTAAAGAACTGTCTTCATTTGAGCTTCCTGGAATACCGGCGTCATATAACAACTCGTTAGGCGCCGCTATAATCACATCCGCTCCGATTAGCTGTAAAATAATCTGTTCTGCTACTGACCGCGCGGCCTTTGTGGTGAAAACGACGCCAACTTTTTTACGTTTCCCCGGCGGTAAATACGTCATCAAATCGCACGCGCTGGCTTCAATGTAACAAATCGGAAAGTACATCATAAACGGATGCGCATAATTAGCAGGGGAAATCAGCGCTGCTTTCAATTCGTCAACATTCTCAGCGCCGCTCACTTCCATCAGGTAGCGAACGTATGAGGAATCTGGCGCGTATGAACAGATCCAGTGTAATTTCAAAAATCTGTGAACGCTATCGTGAAGCTCATGCTCCATATCAGCAAATTCGTAAACGGATTCTCCCAGTTCTTCTTCTAAAGATTCCGCTATGGGTTTAATTGCTTCCCTCCATGCCCAAAATATCTGTTCGTCATTTTTATCGTATACCCAGGGAACCGGATCGAACTCAATCATTACTCTTGGGAATGGAGCGTCAGGCAGGTCAATAAGCCTATGACAAAAATGGCGCCCTTCTGAATCATCGAACAACGGCAGCAATTGCGTGACCTCGGAAGCTTTTCTGAAAAAATCTATAAGGTGATCGGACGCCAATTTATTTTCATTCATGTGCTTCAGCAACACCGCGACAGGGACGTGCTCAGTTGCGCCAGATTCAAAACCAAGCTTGTAAAGAACAGGTCTTTCAAATATGCTCAAGCTCTCGCGGAGTTTGCTATATTGGTCTGTCGCCAAATTTAAGGCTTCGTCAGCATTCGTTCCTTCATGGATGAAGATGCGCTGCATAAAATCGACGGGTTCGACATATGGTTCATGTCGGCCTGCGGGCGGTTCCAGAAAACAAATAACGCTAACCCACGTCTTCCCGGGTCTCGGAAATCCTGATATGTACGCCAATATTTGTGATTTAAGTCCATAAACCGGCAATGCCCTCATCAATGAATTGATATCTATCATCGCAGTTCCCTCCCAACGTCAAAAAAGGACGATTTTTCGAAGTCCAATTATTATAACTCAACTTTCGCGAGAGTGAAAATATTGGGGAAAGCAAATAAACGTTGTCCATTCCTTCATGGATTTATTATCGGGCTGAGAAGGCAAATGCGCAATGTCATTAAGTTAAGAATAACATAAGAACAAGCACAAAGCTGTTTCGAATCCAACCCAGCCTTCTGCGTAATTTGTTTTCTCCATATACGATAGGCGCGTTAGTTCCAACATGAATTTTTGAATGGCTGGCTTTCCATAAATTTTTAACGCCTGTTTGGCCATGCGCGCGGCGTAATCGCGGACGCCGAGCGCTGCAAGGGCTGCTTGTTCATCTTTGTAAAGCGTGATGTATAGAGCAGGGCGCAGCCTGTTCGAAAGCGCAGTTATCATTGGCAATGGCGAGGCGTCTTGTTTCAGGTATTTGAGGCTTGAAATCACGTCTTCGGCTTTTCCTTGTGAGAAACCGTCCAGGAACTTCAGCATCGAGCTTCCTCCTTCGTCAAAGGAAAGCTGCCTCACCAACTCCAAAGATATCTGGCGCGGTCTTGAATAGTCCGCAAGTTTCACCAGTTCTCCCCGAAGCTCTTCCTGTTCGTCTATTGATTCCGCTAAAAGGGCGGCTGCTTCATAGGATATTGATACGCCCAATTCCTTAGATAAGCGAATAACCCAGTCCTTTCGCTTCCAAGGAGGAACTGCCTCCTCCTTTGCGGCAAATTCAATTTTACTAAGCGCAGATTGGGGGAAGACTTTTGCAGCGCCGCCGCCTTTGCCTTCAGCGGCGTAAACGCACACAACAACGCTATCTGCTTTGGCAGCGGAGTCCAAATACTGTTCCAGTTCCTCTGGAAACTCTCCTAAACTTTCAGCAGATTCAATTACAAAAAGTTGTTTTTCAGCAAACAGTCCTCCGCTGCGGGAAGCGGCCAAAACGGAACTCCACGAGACTTCCCGGACGTCAGAAGAGCTCGCTCCCGCCTTGGCGTCAACGCGGGAAGCATAAGAGTATCCGCGTTGACTGTAGGACGAAATATATTCAGCCAGCTGCCTCCTTTGAGCAATTCCCGCAGGTATAACGCACAAGTGCGGCATGTCTAAATACAGTGGCGAGTGGCGAGTGGCGAGTGGCGAGACAAAGGCAAAGACAAAGACAAAGGCAAAGTATTCATTACTACCCACTTGCCAAATTGAAAGTGATGAGTTCTTTGTTTTAAATCTTTCATTTTTTTAATTTGACTGCTATTACCCAAATTTGGGCCAGACTTTATCGCAATTATGTATCTTGTATTATCTTTATTTATTTCTAACAATGAATTTATTCTATTTACATGAAATTCATTGTTATTGTTATTGTTATTTATAAAGTCAGTCAGCTTCTCTCGCTCCACTTTGTTACCCCATTTCTAATTAATATGTTATGACAACAGTATTGGCTTTGTAGGTTTAATTTATTATTGTTATTAAATATTTCTGTTTAAATATATTAATTTAGTGCTATCAAGCTTTTATATGTCATGACGTTGTTCTGTCCATACGGTCTCCGTTATCAAGGTTGACCGTGTTGTTTCAGTAAGGGTGGCGCCCACGTTCGACCCACGTAATAGACATTGATTTGCCGGTCGTCAGGGAACCAATTAGCGATATCATCGTTATCGGCACGGTCCCGCTCACAGGTGCATCCCTATACGGTCTGATCTTTGGCAGTTCATAGTTTCTGGCACTGGGGCACAAGCCGCCCTACAAAACTACCTTTGGCAACTTGAAGTCTTTTGCCTTTCTCTCGCCACTCGTCACTCGTCACTCGTCACTAATTACAATATTCACGAGTTTATTCGGAACGCTGATTATCTTTGCTATTTCCTTGCCTTCAATTCGCGAGGCAACGTCCGGATGTTCCGTGACTCTCTTTTCCAGTTCGCGTTTTTCAAGCCCTGCCGGTAAAGTCAGCTTTTCCCTTACTTTGCCGTTTATTTGCACCACAATCGTAACTTCGTCAACTACAAGAGCGGCGCCGTCGCATTCCGGTATTAGTTCAGAATCAAGCTGGCTTGCATTCCCAAGCATCTGCCAGAGTTCGGATGTAATATGAGGGCAGAACGGGAAAAGGCAATTGAGAAGAACGCAAACAGCTTCCCTCATCAGTTTCCAATCGTTTGAATCGGAGGGCTTAAACGCATATATTGCGTTGACAAGCTCCATCATGCGGGCGACTGCGGTATTGAACTGTTTCTCTTCCACGATGTCCCTTGTCACGTCGAGTATGGTAGTATGTATTTTACGCTTAAAGTCTTTCTGAGCACTGCTCGCAAGCGAAGACACAGGAACTGTATCAGAATAGCCGGTAAGCCCGTCAAGGTTCTCTTCAACCGCCCGCCACACGCGATTGAGAAATCTATGCGCTCCTTCAACTCCCTGTTCCGACCAGTCAAGATCGTTCTGCGGCGGCGCTGCGAAAAGAATAAAGAGCCTTACGGTATCAGCTCCGTAACGATTAACTATTTCCGTCGGGTCGACGACGTTCCCCAGCGACTTGGACATTTTTGCGCCGTCCTTAATGACCATTCCCTGAGTCAGCAAGTTTTCGAACGGCTCGTCTACGCGCAGCATCCCGATGTTCCTCAGGAATTTTGTAAAGTATCTGGCATATATGAGGTGCATACATGCGTGCTCAATTCCTCCAATATATTGATCTACAGCCATCCAGTAGTCCGTGTCCAGCGCGTCGAAAACGACGTCCCGGCGTCCGGGGGAACAATATCTCAGGAAATACCACGATGAACAGAAGAACGTATCAAGAGTGTCCGTCTCGCGCCTTGCATGGGCGCCGCAGACAGGGCACGCGGTATTTACCCAGTCCGAAGCGGAGGGTAAAGGTGTTCCGCCGCCTGCAAGAAGTTGAATATCAAGCGGAAGTTCAACGGGGAGCATATCCTCTGGAATAGGAACTATTCCGCATTTATCGCAATAAACTATGGGGATTGGGGTGCCCCAGTAACGCTGGCGGGAGACGAGCCAGTCGCGAAGGCGGAAATTCACTTCGGCCGCGCACACTCCGGTTTCCTCACCCCATTTGATCATGGCGGGTATAGCGTCGCCCGTCCTCATGCCGTTAAATTTTCCTGAGTTGCAAACTATGCCGTCATCCACGAAGGATTCTTTCATAGTTTCCCCGTCGAGAACTTCCCCTTCAGGATTTATCACGGGGACTACCGGTATATTGAATTTTCGGCAGAACTCAAAGTCGCGCTGGTCATGCGCGGGAACTCCCATTATCGCGCCCGTCCCATAATCCATAAGTATGTAATTCGCAAGCCATATGGGGATAAGTTCTCCAGTAACAGGGTTTACACCGGAAATCCCCGTATCGAACCCAAGTTTTTCTCCTCCCGCTGCGGAACGTTCTATTGAGCTCTGGGCGGAACATTTTTCAACAAATTGAGTCAACTCGCAACATTTTTCAGGAGACGTTTTTTTCATGATTTCCTGAACGAGGTCGTGCTCCGGCGCAAGCGCTATGTAAGTCACCCCGAATATGGTGTCAAAACGCGTCGTGTAAGTCTCTATCTTCGCGTCAAGTTCGGGGACGTTGAAGCTGAGGCGGGCGCCAGTTGAACGCCCTATCCAGTTGCGCTGCATTGTCCGTACTCTATCAGGCCAGCCGTTAAGCTTGTCGTCTATATCGCTGTACAATTCCGGAGCGTAATCAGTTATGCGCAGGAACCATTGTTCGAGTTTTTTCTTTGTCGCCTGATTGTCGCAGCGCCAGCAGCGCCCGTCCTGTACCTGTTCATTTGCGAGGACCGTGGAACATTTTTCGCACCAGTTGACTGGCGCCATCTTGCGGTACGCAAGCCCTTTCTTATACATCTGAAGGAATATCCACTGGTTCCACTTGTAATAATCCGGCTGGCAGGTAGCTACGCGGCGATTCCAGTCATAGCTGTACCCCATGCGTTTGAGCTGTAGAGTCATGTGTTCGATATTATTCAGCGTCCATTTATTTGGATGAGTATTGGACTTTATCGCGGCGTTCTCCGCCGGAAGCCCAAAGGCGTCAAAACCCATCGGGTAAAGTACATTGAATCCTTTCTTACGCATAAAGCGCGCGAGCATGTCCCCCATCGAATAATTGCGCACATGTCCCATGTGAAGTGCGCCGCTTGGATACGGGAACATTTCGAGACAATAAAACTTAGGTTTGCCTATGCGCGTTTCGACGTAAAAAGTCCTTTCTTTCTCCCATTTTAACTGCCATTTATTTTCAATCGCCCCAAAATCATAAGCCATAAAAGCCTTCCTCCTTTATTGAACTTCAAAATACATGTATTTGAAAAGTCGGCGAGCAACTTTCACACAATTTCAAAAATAAGTAGTGATAATTCTCTGTTTAACTTTATAAATTTCATCGTTAAATCGCGGGACTCGCTCGCTATGTCGCATAACAGCGGTTATTATATACCAAAAATATGAATAAACAGGGCTCTGTTTCGTCTATAAATAATAAAACGCTGCACCTTCCTCTTAATAAAAAACACTAAAATTAAAAATTGATATATGGAGAGATTTATAAAACTATCCGAAAATAATGAGGAAAATAGTATTACCGACGGGGCATGAATCGCGGGTTGACTATGTAGATATTTACACAAACGGAATAAGACAATGCTTTCATTTTATAGCACACAATTGAAGGGATGGTTAAGATGTGGAGAAATCTAAAAATCAGTAAAAAGTTATTCTTGGGTTTTTCTTTGATTTTATTTGTGTTTTTGGTATCTACTTTTATGACATGGTATTACATCAAAATTGTGGAGGACGGAAGCATTTTGCTGAGCGACAAGATTGCGCCGGTGATGTATCAGGTTACTGAACTAAACAAAGATGCTTATGATGTTTTCTTAGCGATGCGTACCGCACAATACACGGAAAACCAAAATGATATAGCGAATTACAAGGCTTCATTAGCGAAAACATTAAAAGAGCAAGACGAAATGATCGCAATGAATAAAAAGGACCCGGAACTGCGCTCGCCGGCTCACATAAATAATGTTGTGGCGCCTTTATCGGTGAAGTATGTTGATCATGTGAACAAAATAATTGCCCAAATTGATAAAAAACAGGCATTGCTGAATGTGTTCTCTAAAACGGGTTTTGATACATCCACCGCCATGGATAATGTAATGATTAAAATCCATGATAACCTGAGAAAAAGCGTCTTAAAATTGAGCGACGGCGCCGACACAAACGGCGTACTTTCCTTGGTGGACGCGTTTGATCATGGCGCAAGGCTACTCGAAAAAGTCATGATAGTTCGCAGAGACGTCTGGTATTCAATTGCCATCGCACAAGCCGGCGGAGGTGTTGAGAGCATGCAAGAGATAGTAGTTAAAGTGAAAGAATTGCAGAGTGGGGTAGAAGAACTGAAACCATTTTTCGTCAATTCTAAGGAAGATGAAAAAATACTGGAGGACCTGATATCGGATTTCAAGGTATACGAGAACAATCTAATAGATTTCATGAATACATTTAAAGAACTTACTCAACTTCACAAGGATAGAGCGCCCATAATGAATTCTCTCAGTACCGAAATAAACGCCGCCACCAGCATGGCGGTCGACCGTATGGATAAAGTTTCCGATGATAACGTTGAATATCTTAATCAGGTTTTAATTATAATGGCAATATCGACGGCCATTGCCGTCTTACTTGCAATAGTTATTGTGCTCTTCATTGCGCGTAGCATCTCCAGACCGCTCAACAATATCGTCAATCTGGCAAGAAATGCGGGGGACGGCGACCTGACCATCAAAAAGGCGGATTTCAGGTACGATGGCAGGGACGAAATGGGCAGCATGGTAACGGCCCTGGCCGACATGATAGGGTCACAAAACACGACAATGACACGTGTCGTGGAGATTGCTAAAGAACTCTCGAACGGCGCAGGAGATCTTTCCGCTATTTCCGAGGAAACGAACGCGTCAATGGAAGAAATCAAGGCATCCGTCTCTCAAGTTAAGGTGCTGACTGAATCCAACGGTTCAGCTCTGGAGGAGAGCAACGCCGGAGTTGAGGAAATGAACGCCGGAGCGGACACCGTTGCACAATCGGCGACGGACAGCGCCGCATTTATCTCCCAGACGACGGAAGCATCCAACAAGGCCATTCAGACAGTACGCAACGTCATAGAGGGAATGCACAACGTGGACAAAAACGCCAAGGAAAGCGAAGGGAAAACACGGCAGCTGGTTTCGTCGGTTGAAAACGTCAGCAGCTTCGTTTCTGTAATCACAGGGATTGCGGATCAGACGAACCTTCTTGCGCTCAACGCGGCCATCGAGGCCGCCCGCGCCGGCGAGGTCGGGCGCGGATTTGCCGTCGTCGCAGAAGAGGTGCGCAAGCTTGCGGAAGAATCCGCGCAAGCGGCCAAGAACGTCAATGAGATAATTCAGGAGCTTCAGAACGGCGCGCAGGAAAGCATTAAGGCCACGACCGAAGCCGGTCGTCTCCTAGTATCTACGCTCGATCACGCGGAGCTTGCGCTGGACGAACTTAACAGTGCGCTGAATCAGATGAACAAAGCCAACGACTCCATCCAGAATATAGCCGCCGTAGCGCAAGAGCAAGCGGCATCCAGCAAGGAAGTGGCGACCGCTATCGACAATATAACAAAGTCATCGGTCAATATGGTCGGAACCGTTGAAAATATCTCGCGCGCGACCGACGAGACCGCTCAAGCCACGGAGGGAGTAGCAAAACAAGCGGAAGCCATGACTCAGTTTGCCAAAACTTTAACTGATATGCTCTCAATGTTCAAGCTGGAGGCGGCGCAAACCGGTAATACCAGGATGATTGCAGGAAGGTAAAGATAGTTATTAGTTAGGAGTTAGGAGTTAAAAGACAAAGACACAAAACGCTTCGGTTGCCTATAATTAGACGCGTAGGGGTCGCAGCCCTCGGCGACCCGTGCTAAAAACAATGAATTGCCAAAGACGAAAGAAATAATTCGACAATATTGGGGTTAAATCATATTTTGTATTTCAGGCAGCCTGACTGTTACAGAAAGGCTGCCTGTTTTTACGAATTCATCGACGTTCAACCCGGCATCGTTCGAAAATTTAGTGTAGTGTCGCGAAGGTCAGGACGACCGGGAGCGACCGACGGTCAGGACGACCTAGTGTCGCGAAGGTCAGGACGACCGGGAGCGACCGACGGTCAGGACGACCTAGTGTCGCGAAGGTCAGGACGACCGGGAGCGACCGAACCGCCCATAAACGAAAAACCTTTTGCATTATCTACATACATGTCTTTTTTCGCGTATTTCGTGTGGTTCGTGGTTAATGTCTTTTATCTTTTTCTTTTCAAAAAAATAAAATATATATTCCAAAAACAATAAAATGATGTATATTATAGAATTACATTAATTCTTGCGAAAGAGGTAAAATGTTCGTGCGTTCAAAAATAATTACAATAATTATTTCATTATTAATGGCAGCATGCGCTGTTTCCCCCGTCTTTGCGGCGAGTGAAAAGAACCCTTTTATGGACGTGCCGGAGGGCAGCTGGGTATATGACGCGATATCAAGGCTGGCTTCAGCAGGCATAATTTCCGGATATCCTGACGGGTTATACAAAGGAAAACAATCAATGACAAGATATGAAGCCGCCTCTGTAATCGCGAGGGCAATGACATATTTTGACAGCAGAAAAGCCGGCGCTCAGGATGCAGAGACATTGAAGAAGCTTACGGCTGAATTCAAAGATGAGCTTGACGCATTAGGAGTAAAGTTTGACAGTGTTGAAGGGGACGCGTCATTATTCACAGAACGGCTTGGAGGATGGAGATTTAGCGGCAGCATTCGCATGGATGCCGAACTTAGAGATACCGAAAACATAGGCGTCACGGGCAGCGGGAATATGGGATATACCGGTATTGGAGAGGGCATATTCAATGTAGAGCGGTGGTACGGGAATAAAAACGAATCTTATTTTTTATCGCAGCATCGCGTGTCTTACAGCAGCAAAGAGGACGCGCAAGTTCCTTCTCTTGACGAAATGTATTATTTCTATACGAGAATACCCATATATTTCGGAGCATTTTTAACTGTGGGAAAAGCAGGAGCGGAAGACCTTGACGCGCGTTTTGCCTATATAACCCCGGGCATGGGAAGATATTCCACATGGGGATGGTTTGACGGCGCCCCGCAACCAATGATAAAAATTGACGTGAACTTCGTTATTTTAAACTTTACAACATATATTGCTCATGGAAATGTTGACGGCGCAGGAGGAACGAAATACGACAGCGGAATATGGAAACCGTATTCTCCGGAAGCGTGGAATATTTTCGCAAATCTTGATGTAAAGCTCAATCAGGATTTTGGTTTCGGACTAGGCGCCCAGTATCTTATTCATGACGACTGGAATGTCGCGGACTCGACGATGACGGGTCAGGGCAAAGCTTGGGACAATATTTTCACTTCTTGGTTCGGGCTTGACTACAATTTATCCGATGGCGCGGTACTCCATGGAATTGTATATTACCAGAGGGCAGTGACCGACGATAATTTCTGGGGCAGCGGCAGCGTCGCGGATCGCCCCGACGGCGGGATAGCGTGGAGGGCGGCGCTGGATATCAATCAAAGCGTGCTGAAATTTACAAGCTTTTATGCGGAATATATGAGGGCGCCCGGCGGATTTTTCGCGCTGGATGGAATAGATAGCAATATATTATTAGGCGATGCGGAATACGAACCCGTTTCGTTTTTTGGCAACGTGACCAATCATGACATATCTATGTGGAAAGTGGGCGCTAATCAGAAATGGAACGATAAGTTCAGCTCATGGCTGTATTACGCCGACATAACCGGAAGCGCAGCCGACGGATATTCGCTCCTTGACGCGGGACTCCGTCAATATGGCGGCGGCTTTGAGTACGCGTACAGAAGCGACGTGATATTTGGATTGAACTATTTAAAATGGGAAGGAAAGGACGCCTGGAGCGACAGAAGCTATTCTCGGGTGAGATTTACAACTCATGTGTCGTTTTAGGCTTTTTTTGCATGAAGGCTGTTAACGCTCCTGCCGTTAACAGCCCCAAACTCTTAATTCAAAGTTCCCGATGCGCTCCGTACGCTCGTATATTTTATTGTCCCAGCTTTGCCCCATACGCTCGTCACATATTATAAGGTGGGCTTCCATTGCGTTGCTCCGTTCCGCGTAGCGCGCCGTCTGATCTATCCCCATTGATAAAGTACGGGCGGTATTGAGCGTTCTATCCCTTATCGTCTTCAGTTCAAGCACTATGCGCTGTTCTTTTTGCTCTCCACTTGCGGCATTCCCGGGGTAACGCCAGCGGACAAGAAGATCAACACGTCCGCGCCCAAGAGCGTATTCCCTGTCGATATATCCTCCTCCGTTCACTATTCGTTGTAAAAATGCCTGCAACAACAGTTGAAATCCAGCTTCTTTATAATCAAACCGTTCCAGCCAGCTTTCAGAGTTTTCACGGAAAAACTGTTGAAATTCGCGGAGCAGCTTGCTCATGTCCATTGTCCCGTCCCCGTTCACGTACCAGAGTTGCGCCGGCTCCGCGGACATATTATCCTGCATAACGGAGGTAAGTTCGCGGGGGATTATCTCTTTGTATATCTCATTTGAAATGACGAGCGCTCTGCCCAGTTCCGCTCCTTCCCTGCGAAGCAGGCCGAGATCAATAACGTATTCTATGTCATCAGCATGAGGAGCATTTTCAGAAGTGTCCTGCCAATTTTCTCCCGCTGCAATAGGCGCTATAACACGCCTTACTCTGGGTTCCCGCAGTTTATCCGTTAGTTGGTCCAGATGAGTTGCCCGGGAGATGATAATCTGGTTTGCGGCTTCCTCAATCATGTCAAGGGTTATGGGATTGCTGCGATCACGCCCTTCCGGCATTTCCGATGTAACCTGATTGGCCAGGGCGTTAACTAACCACGGTTGTCCGCGCGTCAGTTCCCAGACTTTTGTGTAGGCGTTTTCTTCAAATATCTGACCGGTTGCCTCGGTATGCTGGTGATATAGTTCGAGGATATCGCTCTCTGAAAAATTCCCCAAGCGTAGAGATTTTGTTTTGATGTTGAAACAACTTCCTCCTGTAATTATTTCCCCGTCCGATCGATGAATGCGATAGTCGCGGATATCTCGAACACCGCAAAGGATAACGGAAATGGGGGCGAATTTGGGGCGGGTCGCATAGGCGTCGCGCAGTTGGCGTAAAATTGAGACCAAGGTGTCTCCAACAAGCGCGTCTATCTCGTCTATGAAAAGCACAAGAGGTTTTTCGAGTTTTTCGCAAACGCGCGTTAGCATTGTAGAAAGCGCTTTAAGCTCCCCATCGACTTCGAGAATGGACGACACCCATTCGTATGGTTCGGGTTCGTCCAGAAAAAGTTTTAGTTTCTGTCCCAACTCGGATAGGACGGCCCGCATTCCTTTTTCAACATCGTTACGCGCCACTTGCGCGGATTCCACATTGATGTAGACGCAGCGATACACGCCTTCAGCGTTTATTCTCCGTACCATCGCCAGCAAGGATGTCGTTTTCCCCGTCTGCCTCGGAGCGTGCAAGACAAAATAACTGCGTTTAACTATCAGTCGTGAAATTTCCTCATAATTTATTCGGCGTAAAGGGTCGAGCGTATAGTGTATATCGATCTGAGCCGGCCCCGCCGTATTAAAAAATTTGTCTATCTTCGGTATGTACATAATAAGATCTCCCTCAGCGTTAAATGTAATCTTTAATTTGCATTTTGAAATTTTCAATTTGTAATTTTTTAATTTGTAATTTGCGCCGCCTTATTCATTTTACGACAAAGCGACGAGAAAGCCAACTGCTTAAGCTGTTGGATGGGATGGCTGTAACAAAAGCTGGCGACAGATAAGCAGGGAGTCGGCGAGCTTGCGAGTTGCATTGTTACTTCATCAATGTTACGAAGGGGCCTTATTTCATTGACAATAGAATAATCTTTAAAAAAACGCTTGACAAATCTTCACATTTTCTTCATAATATTCATCGTGCGTTGGAGTGTCGATGTATTGCGCATGAATTTGGATAAGACAGTGAATTATGTTTTGTACATTGACAATTTGACCTTGGCGGCAAATAATAAACAATGCTTTGATACGCTCGCGGTAATTCCAGATGGCAGGAAAGGCAGGTGCAACCCCCGGTAGCCAAAACGGACGGTTGAGCGTTGATAGGGCGGGAGATGTAAAAATGATTCAGATATGCGAAAGTTTAATGTAGCGCCATTATTTTGAAATGTAAGGAAACGAGGCAACTTCACTTTCAAAAATGGTGAGATATTTAGCCTTTGCCTGTCTTGGAAGCATTTTTGCAACAAACCCGCGTAATAGATGCAGCAAAAATGCAAGAAAAATACTAATCCAAGGGGGAAAATAACTATGAAAAAATTTGCAGCAATTTTAGCAGTAGCAGTTCTTATCGCATTTGCGGCGCCGGTACTTGCCGCGACCAATCCGTTCATGGACGTTCCCATGAACAGCTGGGCTTATGACGCAGTCGCGCAGCTTGCCTCCAAAGGCATTCTTTCCGGATATCCGGATGGCCTTTACAAGGGCAGACAGCCGATGACCCGTTACGAAGCCGCTTCCGTTATCGCCCGCGCCCTTGCTTATGTCGACATGACAAAGGCAAGCAAGCAGGATGTCGATATGCTGAAGAGACTCATAATTGAGTTCAAAGACGAGCTTGACGCGCTTGGCGTGCGTGTAGACGCGCTTGAGAAGGACATGAATCTGTTCAAGAGACGCCTTGGCGGCTGGAGAATAAGCGGACGCCTGCGTATGGACGTTGATTTCCGCGCGCGTGACGACTCCATGACCGGCCCGACTGAAGGAACTTCCATGGGCAACCTGGGACTTGGCGACGCCCGCGTGAATGTCGACCGTTTCTTCGGCGAGGATGAGAAGGCGTTCTTCCGTCTTCAGATGCGCGGCCGCAACGCTACCAGCCACAATGGGGACAGAGAGTGGATGTACCATTACTTCTACGCGAAGATCCCGTTCGCGTTCGACAGCTTCCTGTCGGTGGGCTGGACGGGAGACGAGCTCATTGATATGCGCTTCGGATTTGTGCCTGACATGAACGGACGTTACTATACCGGCGGCTGGTTCAACGATACCCGTAAGCCGATGATTATGCTTGACAAGAGCTTTGAGCTCGGCAGCTTCAAGGGCTGGATTTCACACCCGGATGTTTCTTACGACGGAGTTGGCAATGTTGGAAACGCGTGGGAAATTGTGGCTAACTTTAATTTTAGATGGAACGAGCAGTTCGGCTTCGGCATCGGCGGACAGTACCTTATTCAGGACGACTGGCGCGACAGCACCACCCGCGGAGATTTGTGGGACAATGCGTTCACCGGCTGGTTGGGCGTTGACTTCAACTTCACGGACAGCGTAGCGCTTCATGGAATTATTTACTTCCAGAGCAAGAGCGGCGCCGATCCTGATTGGGACGACAGCGGGAACGCATGGCGTTTAGCCCTTGACATTAACCAGGACCTTCTTGGCTTCACCAGCTTCTACGCTGAGTACGGCAGAGTTGGCGAGAGCTTCTGGGCTATGGAGGGCGTTGCCCATAACATGTTCGTATTGGGCGATCGCGATCCTTATGGAGAAACTTTTGGCGTGTTCGGCAGAAGAATAGCGTATGACGATATTTCCTTCTGGAAAGTCGGCGCTGCTCAGAAGTGGAACGACAAAGTGCGTACATGGCTGTACTACATCAGCGCAAGCACAACTGCTCCTGGTGGAGGAGGACTAAATGTAGACGCGGGCATGAGACAGTACGGCGTTGGCATAGACTATGCTTATAATCCTTATACCGTCTTCAGCTTTAACTACATGAGATGGGACGGCGTAGATGAATACGAGGATTACAGCTACAGCCGCGTCCGTTTCACCACTCAGATCAGCTTCTAATTTGAGCGCAACTTAATTAACAAACAAAGGCTCCCGCAAGGGAGTCTTTTTTTGTGAAATAGATTTTTGAGACATTGACCGATAATAAATACAATGCACAATGTTCAATGAAAGACAAAAGCAAAGACATTGAACATTGAACATTGCTTTTATGGCGATATAATATATTCGAAACATTATAAATTAGCGCAATATAATTCAAGGAGAGGGGCTTCGAAAATGAAACTCAGGACGTTTGTACCAGAGGATGTCAGCGGTAAGCGCGTGCTAGTGCGCGTTGATTTTAACGTTCCGGTAAAGAATGGCAAAGTAACTGATGATAACAGGATACGCGCTCATGCTTCAACAATATCGAAACTGCTTTCGGCCGGAGCTAAAGTTGCTCTTGTATCTCATTTCGGGCGGCCTAAAGGTAAGCCGGTTCCGGAAATGTCTTTAGCGCACATAGCGCCCGACGTAGAAAAAGTCTATGGCGTAAAAGCAAAGTTTGTGGACGACTGCATATCGCCGCTGATTCGCGCGGAACTTGATTCTGTGTGTAGCAATGAAATTGTGCTGCTTGAGAATGTCCGATTTTACGATGAGGAGCAAAAAAATGACCTTGAGTTTGCAAAGAAGCTTGCAACGCCCTTTGAAGTATTTGTAATGGACGCTTTCAGCGCGTCGCATCGAGCTGACTCTTCCACCAGCGCTATAATGACCATTCTGCCTTCTTACGCCGGAGACGTCCTTGCCCGTGAAGCCGAGATGCTGGGCGCGGTGAGCTCGCAAGACGCAAAAAAGCCTTATGTGCTTATTCTCGGCGGCGCGAAAGTAAGCGATAAGATAGGCGTAATAGAGAACCTTATGAAGAAAGTTTCCAAAATATTGATAGGCGGAGGTATGGCATATACTTTCCTTAAGGCTAAGGGTTTCAAGATAGGCGCCTCCCTTTGCGACACGGAGAAATTCGGTTTTGCGTGCGACATGCTCGAGAGCGCTGAAAAATTGGGAGTGAAGATAATTCTTCCCGTTGATAGTATAGTTGCGCCTGCCTTCGATACGAAAAAAGAGGATGAGACCAACATTATTGAGGGCAATATCCCCGACGGGTTGATGGGGCTTGATATCGGCCCGCAAACTCGCAATTTATTCCGCAAAGCTGTCAGTGAAGCAAAAACTGTGCTTTGGAACGGCCCCATGGGAGTTTTCGAGAATCCTATATTTGCGGACGGAACAATGGCGGTTGGAGAAGCAGTGGCTGAATGTACGGCAGGCGGCGGGACGACCGTTGTCGGTGGAGGAGATACTGCAGCTGCCGTAATTCAATTTGGGTTGGCGGACAAAATGTCTCATGTTTCAACCGGCGGAGGGGCAAGCCTGGAATTCTGCGAAGGAAAAGAACTTCCGGGGATAAAACCACTTATAATATAATAGGGGCGAACGAACATGAAAAAGATATATCTTTATGGCAATTGGAAGATGAACATGACATGCGGGGAGACAAAGGATTTCTTCGCGAAAATGTCCCGGGCGCTAGAAGACGAGTCAATTTCCGGGCATTTGGGAACAGAACTTGAGATAGCGGTCTTCCCCGCCTATACTTCCATTGCGTCGGCGATGGCGGGTAAGGGGCGCGTTATTGTCGGCGCCCAGAACGTTTATTTCGAACATAAAGGAGCTTTCACCGGTGAAGTTTCAATACCGATGCTTTCGGAGCTTGGCTGCACGCATGTGATAATAGGACACAGCGAGCGGCGCCAGATTTTCAAGGAAAGCAATGAGTTGCTCGCGAGCAAACTAAAAGCCGTTCTTGACGCCGGGCTCACTCCTGTTTTCTGTTATGGCGAAACGCTCGAAGAGCGGGAGTCCGGCGAGACGTTCAACGTATTCAGGGAGCAATTGACTCAAGGGTTAAGCAAGTTGTCAAAAGATGAGATAGAGAGGATAATATTTGCATACGAGCCGGTATGGGCAATAGGAACGGGGAAATCCGCCACGTCAGAGGAAGCTGAAGATGCATGTAAATATAGCAGAGAACTCATTTCCAAGCTTTCAAACGGCGCCGAACGTATTGTTATTCTTTACGGAGGCAGTGTAAAACCTGACAATGCAAAAGAATTACTTTCAATGCCGGACATCAACGGAGCGCTAGTAGGCGGCGCCTCATTAAAAGCCGAGTCATTTCTGGATATTTACAAGGCGTATGTATAGTGTGGAGTGTGGAGTGTGAAGTGTGGAGCGCAATGTCATTAAGTTAAGCAAAAAATACATAAGCGGCTTAATTCACACGTCTTTGCGAGCGGTTTCATCGCGAAGCAATCCAGAGTCTTTGTATTTAGTTTTTAAAGTTTCTACTGGATTACCATGAAACTATAGTACCAAAGTACCAAAAACCACTGGATTGCCGCGCTGCAAAAAGACGCGGCTCGCAAAGACGTTAATTAGGCAAGTTTCGTTCACTGTGGCGAGTTTAACTCGTGACCATTGCTTCGTTGCAAAAAGACGCTGGCGTAAAGAGCGGCTTCGCCGAGGCGCAAAGACGTATGGACGCGCTATCAAATTTTATTGGAGATGAATATTTATTAGTTTCTTTTCACTGATGCCGTTTGGCGTCATCGGGATTGCTTTATATATATGTTATAAAGTATGGAAAACGTTCGGCGTAAAACCGGGAATTATATGGGCGTTGCTTTCCGGCCTAATTATTTTTTGGTGGGTAGCCGTTCCGAGGATATTTGAAATAAATACTCCCCGCGCGTTTTCTATTATTGGATATCTATTTTTGCCGTTCACTGTTTTTCTTTTCGTGCTCATAATAATTGCGTCATTGGTTAGTTTCACTCTTTGGTGTTTTTTGAGGGTGAAATTTGACGAAAAAAACAAATTCCTATTCATGATCATAGTTGCTGCCGCGATGGTCTGTTACGGATATTACGAAGCGAAAGACGTCAGGACGCGGGAAATTTCCGTACCCGCGGATAAACTGCCGGAGAACGTTCAGGCAATAAGGATAGTGCAAATATCAGACCTGCATATTGGGAGAGATTTTGACCCGGACAGATTGGTCAAGGTTATAAAGATAGTTGACGCGGCGGCGCCTGATTTGATTGTTCTAACGGGAGATATTGTCGATAGGGGAATGATGAGCGAAGATTACTATATAGAGAAGCTCTCTTCCATGAAAGCGCGCCTTGGCAGATTTGCTGTAACCGGTAACCATGAACTTTATTCGGGCGTAGACAGGGCAGTCGGGTTCATGCGAAGGGCGGGTTATATTGTATTGCGTTCGGAGTGGCGCGATATTGGGCCGTTAGTTATAGCGGGCGTTGATGATAAAGGAGGTTGGGTATTCAGTGAGCAATATGATGGCTACGATCTTCTTTCGACTCTGCCGGAGGACGCGCGCCGAAAATTTGTCCTGTTTTTAAAGCACCGGCCTCAAGTTCACCCCGGTTCCATAGGTTTATTTGACCTTCAGCTTTCGGGGCATACGCACGGCGGTCAGATTTGGCCATTGGTATATTTAACTAACCATTTGCATGGAATTAAGCAGGGGCTTTCGGTTTTTGAGGGCGGCGCATTATACGTGAGCAACGGAACCGGACATTGGGGACCTCCTATACGTTTTTTTACCCCTCCTGAGGTGACAATAATAAATGTCGTCAGAGCACAATAGACTTGACGGAATTAAATTTATAAAGGCTTTAGAGAGCTTTCAACTCCCGGACGACGGACGGGTCGTAGTTGCGGTGTCCGGCGGGGCTGACTCTGTAGCGTTGCTGTGGTTTTTCAAGTCTTTCTGGAGCGGAGAGATTATAGTTGCGCATGTCGAGCATGGGATACGCGGCTCTGATTCGCGCGAAGATGCTGAATTCGTGGCTAAATTGGCTAGAGATTGGGGCGTTGAGTGCGTCATCGGACATTTCGACGTCCCCGCGCAAGCCGAAAAAGGAGAATCAATAGAGATGGCGGCGCGCCGCGTCAGGTATCGCTTTCTGGAGGATATGCATGTGAAGTATTCCGCATGTGGAGTGGCTTTAGGGCATAACCGCAACGATACGGCGGAGACGCTGCTTTTGAACATTTTTCGCGGTACGGGTTTGCGCGGGATGGCTGGAATACCAAGACAGAGGGGAGCGTTTTTTCGCCCGTTGCTTGGGTTTACAAGGGACTCACTGCGTTCTGTACTTGCGAGAAATGGAATAGCGTGGCGCGAGGACGCTACTAACGATGAAAACTACTACCTGCGTAACAAGCTCCGAAACATCATCATTCCACAAATTGAAGAGGCTGTGAATTCTCAGGTTGTGGAACACCTTGCGTCTTTATCGGAGGAGATGAGCTTCTGGAGAGAGAAAGAGGAACAAATTGGAAAGGATTTATTCAGTTCGCTTTGCCATGAAACACCAACTGGCGAAAAAACTTTCAGTATAAAAGAAATTCGTCGGCAGAGCGCGTCGGATATCGGGATCCTGATGCGTGAAGCCGGTAGAATGTTAAATCTTAGAGCCCTAAGCAGACATAGGATTGAGGTTTTATCCGATCTTATCAGGCGTTCGGGGAAGTTCGCTTTCCAATGGGAAAAAAACGCGACAATTTACGCGGAAGATGGAGAGCTTGTGTTTGTAATAGAAAAATAGTGTAGAATATATGTCCTGTGGGCAAATATATATTTGATTTTTTTGACTGCTGAGCAGGAGTGAATAATGGATGAACTACAAGATAGGAGACATCCTTTTTACGAGAGAACAAATATCGACTCGCGTCATTGAGCTATCTCAAGAGATCAGAAAAGATTTTATAGAATTTCATACGGGACAAGAACTTCTTATGGTGGGTATATTGAAAGGGTCTGCGATTTTTATTGCTGACCTTGTTCGCGCACTTGGTCAAGACATTGACGTACGTTTAGATTTTATGGTTATTTCGTCTTACGGAAGCGATACAAAGTCAAGCGGCGTCGTTCGCATAATAAAGGATTTGGACGCATATATAGAAAATAAGAATGTGATAATAGTTGAGGATATAATTGACACGGGATTAACTATGTCTTACCTGCTGAGCATTCTTCAAAGACGCGCTCCGTCAAGCCTTAAGGTTTGTTCATTGCTAAACAAGGAAGAACGGCGCAAAGTTCCGGTATTTGTTGATTATTGCGGTTTTGAAATTCCGGATAAGTTTGTTGTTGGATATGGGCTAGACTATTCAGGGAAGTGGAGGCATCTTCCTGATATATGTGTAGCTGAACCAGTCTAGAATAGAAAAGGCGGTGTTTTATTTTTGGGACGCATGGTTAAGAATTTAGGTTTGTATCTGATAGTGATTATTATAATGGTTCACGTTATTAATAATCTCATGAATCCAACGACTTTACAGCAAGAATCTCAGAAGTTGTCATACAGTGATTTTATTGGCTCGCTTGAGGCTGGCAGAGTTGAAACTGCAATGATTCAAGAGGATGTCGTCAAAGGTAAACTGGTAGGCGGGAAGCAATATTCTGTATACGTAGTGGATCCGGGCAATATAGCCGAGCTCGCTGCGAAAAAGGGTGTTGTTGTGGAAATTGAACCGCCTGAAAAGACTTCATGGTGGGTATCCGTTCTTTCATCATTGTTCCCTACTCTTTTAATAATAGGTATTTGGTTATTTTTTATTTACAACATGCAGGGAGGCGGAGGACGCGTGATGTCCTTCGGGAAGAGTAAGGCGAAATTATTTCTTGATAATCGCCCAAAAGTTACGTTTAAAGACGTGGCAGGTTGCGACGAAGCCAAAGAAGAATTACAGGAGGTAATTCTATTTCTTAGAGATCCGACCAAATTCCAATCGCTCGGGGCAAAAGTTCCAAGAGGCGTGTTAATGCTCGGCCCGCCCGGCACCGGAAAAACCCTTCTTGCACGCGCGGCGGCGGGAGAAGCCGATGTCCCGTTTTTCAGCGTGAGCGGCTCCGACTTCGTTGAAATGTTTGTGGGAGTAGGCGCCTCTAGAGTAAGGGACCTTTTTGAACAGGCAAGAAAGTATCAATCCTGTTTAATATTTATTGATGAAATGGATGCTGTCGGACGTCAGCGAGGCGCCGGGCTTGGCGGAGGCCATGACGAGCGCGAGCAGACATTGAATCAGCTGCTTGTCGAGCTTGATGGTTTTGATGATACGACGGGAATAATATTAATAGCGGCGACGAACAGGCCGGATATTCTTGACCCCGCACTGTTGCGTCCCGGGCGTTTTGACAGACAGATAGTGGTTGACAGACCTGATGTAAAGGGGCGTGAGGAGATACTCAAAGTTCATGCCCAAGGTAAAAAAATCTGTACTGACGTTGACCTTGATGTAATAGCGCGCAGGACTCCCGGGTTGGTTGGAGCTGATCTTGCGAACCTTATAAACGAGGCGGCGCTTTTAGCCACAAGGCGCGGATGTCCGTGTATCGCGATGGAGGATTTTGAAGAGGGTATTGACCGGGTTATTGCGGGGCCTGAGAGAAAAAGCAGGCTCATAAGCGATAAGGAAAAAAGAATCATAGCGTTTCACGAAGTTGGGCATTCCCTCGTGGCAAAACACCTCCCGGATAGCGATCCCGTGCATAAGATTTCGATAATACCGAGAGGACATGCTGCGCTTGGATACACTTTGCAATTGCCTGAGGAAGATAGATTCTTGATGTCAAAAAAAGATATGCTTGGAAGAATCAGTATACTTCTTGCAGGACGGGCGGCTGAGGAGATAATCTTCGGAGATGTGACGAGCGGCGCCGCAAATGACCTTGACCGGGCTTCCCGGACGGCGCGTCAAATGGTAATGGAGCTTGGAATGAGCGAACGTCTTGGATTGGTGAAACATGGGCGCAAGCATGAAGAAGTATTCTTAGGCAGGGACATAGCGGCTGAGGACAGAAATTACAGCGATGAAGTGGCGCGCGCCATAGATCAGGAAGTAAAGGAAATAATTGACGGCTGCCACGAAAAAGCGCTTGAAATATTGAGGAATAATGAAGAAATGCTTCGCCGCATAGCTGATGTTTTACTTCTGCGCGAAGTGCTTGATGGAACGGAATTTCAAAAACTTGTCGACGGAGAAGAACTTCCGCCGAAAGAAGAAAAAGTAACCGAACCGGTAATTGAAGCAGAGCCTGAAGCAGTACCTGAAGCAGTACCTGAAGCAGTACCTGAAGCAGTAATTGAAGCAGAACCTGTAACTGAGCCTGTAGCTGAAGAACAATGATCAATGCATAATGCACAATGTTCAATGAAAAGACTTAGACTAAGACTAAACAAAACAGAAGACTCTGGATTGCTTCGTCGCTACGCTCCTCGCAAAGACAATCTTTTATTTTTCATTGAACATTGATTAAGGAGTGTTATTTGTGACAAAAAAACTATTTATATCTATATTGTTGTTATTATTATGCGCATTCTCCGCATTTGCGCATAACAACGAATATGTCGAAGGAGAAGTAATTGTAGTAATAGATGATTCGTACAGTTCCGCCAAAAGCGCTTTGGCTTTTAGCGCTTATTCTGAAGAGTTGAATTCTATGGCTCTATCTTTTGCGGAATCAGTTGGCCTTGTCTCATTGGGGACTTTTCCCGAAATATCAAGGGTATCCGGCGGCAACATGGTTCATCTAAAATCAGAGACTAAAAGTACTGAGGAATTATTGCAGGAACTTATTGATAATCCAAATGTGAAAAGCATCCAGCCCAATTATATAAGACGTCCGTTTATCGCTTCAAAAGCTATGGTTGGAGACCGCGAGTTTTCTGATAGCTCGGAGAATGCTATATACCCTAATGATCCCTTATTTGAAGAGCTCTGGGGAATGATGAATATTGGAATGCCGCAAGTTTGGGAATACAATACAGGCAGCGACAATGTATGCGTTGCAGTGATAGACACTGGAATAGATTACAACCATGAGGATTTAAGGGACAATATGGCAAGGGATTCTCTCGGGAATTACGGAAGGCGGTTTACACTTGGAACTCAAAGCGATAACCCAATGGATACTTTTTGGCATGGAACCCATGTGGCGGGAATAATAGGGGCAGTCGGAAACAACGGCGTGGGCGTTGCAGGCGTTAACTGGAGAGTAAAACTGCTTGCAGTGAACGTTATGCCGAGGGGAGACGCTATAGATACGGACATTATTGCGGGCATAAGTTACGTTCTTGCAGAAAAAAAGGCGGGACTAAATATCCGGGTTGCAAACATGTCTTTTGGAGGCTGGTCCATTCCAGGGCAGCATCCAGAATATTTACCACTCGGAAGGGCGATAAAATCGTTGAGCGATGCCGGTATATTATGCGTTATGGCTGTCAGCAACGAGGGGCAGAATATAAGTAATCCAGTCGGAATTTTCGCTGGGAAATTAGTATATCCAGCGTGTTTCAAGTTCGCAAATACCATTTCAGTAGGTTCAATAAACTCTCTCGACGGTAGAACCTCAAATTCAGATTACAGCAGCGCATGGGTTAATATAGCGGCGCCCGGCGAGAAGATCTACAGTACGATATTAAATAACAGGTATGGAACAAGCGCGGGCACTTCGATGTCTGCGCCGCATGTGGCAGGCGCAGCCGCGATTCTATGCGCGGCCTATCCAAATGAAACAGCTGGTGAAATAAAAGAACGTCTACTAAGGGGCGCCAGAAGCGTAGAGAGCAATCAATCTTTTTGGGAAAGCGGACTTCTTGATGTTGCAAGAGCTTACGGAGTTGAATCGGAGTCTGAACAGGATGCGCTCCTGGAATCCGTGAGTATAACAGGAGAAAATAGTGTTTTTGTCGGCGACATTTCCGGCTTAAGCCATACAAAATTCCCTTTAAATACAAACGGGTATTTCGAGTATTTGTGGGAATCCAGCGATGAATCAATTGCTCTGATAGAAGGAGCAAATAACCCGTCGGCAGAGATAAAAGGAATTTCAAACGGTTCTGTTACAATAACTCTTTCGGTGACACAAACTCTGCAGAATGGAACAAAAACAACGAAAAGCGATTCGGTCGATATTTCAGTGAATAAAAGATCCTCCTCAGGCTCGTCGTGGGGATGTAATTCAGGATTATTTACAATAGCTTTATTGCTTGTGTTGTCTTTTTTAAAACGCGTAACCGGGAATTAATGCTTGTATTTCGCGATACGGAGTTTGTAGAGCAGATAGGATCGGGAATGAGCCGTATTATAAAAGTATATGACAGTTGTAGTGCTCCCTTTTGAAGAAGCGTTATCTTGCCAAATGACGTAATAAATGGCAAGTTAATTGGCAAGATAACAGACCAGTCAAGAACAACCCAAACAGGACGCCCAAGCCTCGCAAAGCGCAGGCAACGGGCGTCTCCAAATATTTTAACCGAAGTTTGAATTCTTTAATATATTAACAATTAACATTGTAGCTATTATAATAATAGTATTTTGTCATGCGTACAACAACATGTTATTCAGCTAATTTAGACTAATTTCAGGAGGCTTTGTATTAATGAAAAGTAATGGAAGAAAAATGGCGGTCACTACGACACTGACACTGATAATTGGTTTTTTCCTTGTTTTCAGTGTTGATGCGGCTGTTGTCACAGCTACAATTGTAAACGATCTGGAGGGCGAGGAGATAACAGCTATTGCGGCTGGCGGCGCTCACACATTGGCGCTGAAAAGCGACGGCAGCCTGTGGGCATGGGGAGAAAATAGTCATGGGCAGCTAGGTGACAGCACGAACGAAAACCGCAACGCGCCTGTCCGCGTTGGAAAAGCGAATGACTGGGCTTCGGTTACGGCTGGCGGCGCTCACACAACAGCGCTAAAAAACGACGGCAGCCTGTGGGCGTGGGGAAATAATAGTTGTGGGCAGCTTGGCGAAGGCATGAACACAGGCCGCAACACGCCTGTCCGTGTGGGGACAGCGAATGACTGGGCGGTGGTTACAGCTGGAGGCATTCACACATTGGCGCTAAAAAGCGACGGTAGCCTTTGGGCGTGGGGAGAAAATATTTACGGACAACTGGGCGACGGCTCGAACACGGAACGCAACGCGCCTGTCCGTGTAGGGACAGCGAATGACTGGGCGGCGGTTACGGCTGGAGGCGTTCATACATTGGCGCTAAAAAGCGACGGCAGCCTCTGGGCATGGGGCAACAATTATTCCGGGCAACTGGGCGACGGTACAAACACTGTCCGCAATGCGCCTGCTCGTGTAGGAACAGCGAACGACTGGGCGGCAGTTGCGGCGGGAGGCGATCACACATTAGCGCTGAAAAGTGATGGCAGCCTCTGGACGTGGGGTTTCAATTATTCCGGGCAACTGGGCGACGGTACGAACACGGAACGCAATGCGCCTGTCCGTGTGGGGACAGAAAACGACTGGGCGGCAGTTGCGGCGGGAGGTTACCACACATTGGCGCTGAAAAGCGACGGCAGCCTTTGGGCTTGGGGTTTCAATTATTACGAGCTGGGCGACGGTAAAAGCACGAAATGCAATGCGCCTGTCCGTGTGGGGACAGCGAATGACTGGGCATCAATCGGGGCGGGTTATGAGCACACAGTGGCAATGAAAACTGACGGCAGTCTCTGGGCGTGGGGAGCGAATTTTTATGGACAGGTTGGTGACGGGAATACTTCCCGCAACATTCCGCTATGTGTAGGGACAGCGAATGACTGGGTGTCAATCGGGGCGGGTTTAGAGCACACAGTGGCAATGAAAACTGACGGCAGTCTGTGGGCGTGGGGAAGTAATTCATATGGTCAGTTTGGCGACGGATCGTACACAACTCGTAACATACCTGTTTATATAGGGACAGCGAATGAGTGGGCAGCGGTCACGGCGGGCGATTATCATAACCTAGCCATAAAAACGGACGGCAGCCTATGGGCATGGGGAGTTAACTGGTCTGGGCAGCTGGGCGATGGCACGAACACAAACCGCGACGCGCCTATCCGTGTGGGGACAGCAAACGACTGGGCATTGATTGTGGCGAGTCATTCTAATACTGTTGCCCTAAAAACTGACGGCAGCCTCTGGGCGTGGGGAGATAATGATTTCGGGCAGCTGGGCGATGGCTCGAACACGGAACGCAATGCGCCTGTTCGTATAGGGACATCAAATGACTGGGAAGCAGTTGCAACGGGCGGCCCTCGCACAATAGCTTTAAAAACGGATGGCAGCTTATGGGCATGGGGATATAATAATGACGGGCAGCTGGGTGACGGCACGAGCACGGACCGCAACGCGCCCGTCCGGGTAGGGACAGCGAATGACTGGGCGGCGGTTGCTACGGGTGTACATCATAACATAGCCATAAAAACGGACGGTAGCCTGTGGGCGTGGGGATCGAATAATCACGGGCAGCTTGGTGATGGCACGAACATGGATCGTAAAGCGCCTGTCCGGGTAGGGACAGCGAATGACTGGGCAGCGGTCACGGCAGGCGATATTCATACCATAGCCCTAAAAACGGACGGAAGCCTGTGGGCGTGGGGAAATAATATCGACAGTCAGCTGGGCGACGGCACGAACATGGAGCGCAACGCGCCTGTCCGGGTAGGGACAGCGAATGACTGGGTGAAAGCAGCGGCAGGCGGTTATCATAACGTAGCCTTAAAAACGGACGGCAGCCTGTGGGCTTGGGGAATTAATAACAGCGGGCAGCTTGGTGACGGCACAGGTCCGTTGCATGTTTCACCTTTTAGAATTACACTTCCGAAGAGCAGCGTGGACGCCGCTAAATCATCAAGCGGCGGAGGGTGCAACGCGGGCTATGTATTTACAGCATTCATGCTTTCTCTGCTTCCGTTATTACTCAAAAACAGGAAGTAACGCGACGGCGTCACAATACACAAACCTAAACGGGACGCCCAAACCTGCCAAGCGCAGGCAACGGGCGTCCCCATATATTTGCAATTATCTTCACGCCACTGCTTCCCCCATCTTATAAACACTTGATATCACGGGCGAACCTAAACGATATGCCAAGCCCGCCGGGGAATCGCAGTCCAAAACTACAAAATCCGCTTTTTTGCCCGCTTCGAGGCTTCCGACGTCCCGTTCTTTGCCTATCGCGCGCGCGGCGTTCAGAGTACATGCCGTGAGAGCTTCGTCGCCCGACATATTCATTCCTAATACTCCCAGCATGAAAACAAACGGCATGGATTGACAGTAACATGAACCCGGGTTGCAGTCCGTAGCAAGGGCTACCTTTACGCCCGCATCTATCATTTTTCGGGCTCTTGCGAAAGGTTTGCGAAGGCTCAGCGCGGTTGCCGGAAGAAGTACAGCAATAGTTCCGGCTCTTGCCATAGCTGATATCCCTTCGTCCGACGCCGCAAGAAGGTGTTCTGCGGAATGCGCCCCGACTTCAGCGGCGAGCGACGCGCCGCCCATAGAATGCACTTCATCGGCGTGAATTTTAAGTTTAAATCCTGAAGCCGCAGCCGCATTGAGCATTCTGCGGCTTTGTTCAATTGAAAAAACGCCTTCTTCACAGAAGACATCGAAGAATTTGGCAATTCTCTGATGTTTAACGGCTTTTAGCATGTCGTTGATTACAATATTTACATATTCGTCAGGGTTGCCCTTAAATTGGGGCGGGACGGCATGGGCGCCCATGAAAGTCGGGACTATGTCGAGCGGCATTTCACGCCCTATCCTGTCTATTACGCGCAGCATTTTAAGCTCAAGCTCTGTGCTGAGCCCGTATCCGCTCTTTATCTCAAGCGTAGTAGTCCCGTTTACGAGCATTTGATTTACTCGAATTGAGGATATTGTGAAGAGCTCTTGTTCCGATAGGGATTCCACGCTGCGTACGGACGAGAGAATTCCTCCTCCCGCCTTGAGGATGTCAAGATATTCTTTTCCTCCGAGGCGCATATTGAACTCGGACTCTCTCGTGGCGCCAAAACATGAGTGCGTATGCGAGTCAACAAATCCCGGTATAACTGTGGCGCCACAGAGATCTATTTCATGAAGCCCGTCCAGCAACAAACGCTGCCTGTTATCCATCTCTCCGACTGAAACTATCCTTCCGTTTTCCACTAAAATATAGCCTTTCGGATACAATTCAACATTGCCCTGCGATGTCGGAGTGAAAATACGAGCGTTAAAAAAAAGTTTTCTGATCATCGTCAATCCAACCTTCCTATAACTGATTCAACGGCGTTTAAAAGTCCTTCTCCATACATTAGCGAATGCATTTTCATGATAAGCGGGTGCAAATACTCATCTTTTTCCAGGAAATGTATATGTTTGCGTATAAACTGATGCGCGGCGAGAGTCCCGTCTCCCGGTTTATATTGGGGCGTGAAGTCAAGCGCCTGCGCTCCCATCAGGAATTCTATTGCCAGAACTTTACGGGTATTGTCAAGTATTACAGAAGCTTTCCTTGCGGAAAACCCTCCCATGGAGACATGATCCTCCTGGTTTGCCGAAGTCGGGATTGAATCGACGCAGGACGGATGGGCAAGCACCTTGTTTTCAGAGACTATAGCTGCGGAAGTGTATTGAGGGATCATATACCCGCTGTTGAGCCCGCTGTCGGAGACGAGAAAAGGCGGCAAATCAGAAAGGGAACTGTCAACAAGCCTTGCTTGGCGACGCTCTGAAATGCTCGCAATTTCAGCCATGGCTATGCCAAAAAAGTCCATGCAGAGTGCAATTGGCTGACCGTGAAAATTACCTCCGCTCAACGCTTCCCTATCATCGGGGAAAATAAGAGGATTATCCGTCACGGCGTTAATTTCTATCTCGATATTTGAACGAATGAAATCTATAGCGTCGCGGCTTGCCCCGTGAACCTGCGGAGCGCAACGCATTGAATAAGCGTCCTGAACGCGGTTATGTTTGTAGTTTTCAATTATTTGGCTGTTGCTCATTATCCGTCTCATATTTGAAGCGACGTCTCCCTGCCCTTTATATGGGCGAAGCGCGTGAGTGCGCGGGTCAAACGCATATGGAACGCCATGCAGCGCCTCAATTGAGATTGAGGCCGCAATATCTGCGAGTTTTGCAAGCTTAATCCCGTCGATGACGCAAAGAGCGGCTATCGCCGCCATCACCGCCGTTCCATTATTGAGCGCTATTCCTTCTTTTGCGCCAAGCTTCAACGGCTTGAGTCCGGCGGCGTGAAGAGCCTCGCCGGCATTCACTTCGCGTCCTTTGTAACGGACATTTCCAATTCCAAGAAGCGCCACGCCAAGATGAGAGAGCGGGCAAAGGTCTCCGCTCGCGCCGACTGAACCCTGACAAGGTATCAAAGGATGTATTTCCGCATTTAGAAGGTCTATGAGTCCTTGCAGAGTATTCAAACTTATGCCTGAAAATCCGCGCGAAAGAGTATTGATACGCAAAAGCATTATTGCCCGCGTTATCTCCTCCGAATAAGCCTCTCCTATACCGCAGGAATGGCTTAACAAAAGATTTTCCTGAAGCTTACTCCTGTCCTGCTGAGAGATTTTAACCGAGGCGAGCTTTCCGAATCCCGTAGTTACTCCGTAAACAATCTCGTCCGATTTACTCCACTCGTCCACAATAGCGGCGGCCTTTTCGACCGCTGCAACCGCGCTTTCGCTTAGCTTAACCTTGGCGCCTCCTCGAACAACTTTTACTATGTCGTCAAGGGTCAATGACATTCCTTCAAGGATTATTTCTTTTTCAGCCGTCAATTGGATCACTGCCTTTATTAATTTATGTTTATGGTCTCTCTATTATACTACCAATATAGACGTTAATTCTCCTATTTGAAATGTTTATACTTTAAAGCGATAAAATTATAAACTATTTTTCATTTTATTGACATATATGGTAATATAGTTTATTATTGTGCGACAATGAAAACAAGGTGATGAAATGAAAGAAATTCTTAAGGTAAACAGAGGCGTGGTGAAAATAGGGGGAGCGATTGGGAACGACCCGTCAAATCTCTTAGAGGAACTTGCCATACGGGTAAGAAACGGCGAAAAATGGATATTGGTTCATGGGGCGTCGGGTCACATGGAGATTATTTGTAAATCATGCGGGATAGAGCCTGTTTATGTTATGAGCCCAAGCGGATACAGAAGCCGGTTTGTGGGAGAAAGAGAACTCGTTCTTTTTGAGGCGGCGTGCAGCAGTTATTCCGTCGAGCTCGCGTGGAAGCTCGGAAAGCTCGGAGTTGGGGCGATACCTCTATATCCGAAATTGGATGTAACGGCAAAAGCAGTGCGCAAGGACAACCTGCGTTCCGTGGAAAATGGAAAAGTGCGTATTCTACGCGGGAATTACAGCGGTTCAGTATGCGGGTTTGAACCATTGCCAGTAATCGAGGCATGGGATAATGACCTTCTTCCGATGCTTCCTCCATTGGCCTCGGATTCTTCCGGCAACAGCCTCAATGTTGACGGAGATCGCATGGCGGCTGCCGCAGCATCGGCTGTGAACGCCGATGTATTGATAATATTAAGCAATGTTCCGGGTATGCTGCGCGATATAAGTGACCCGAAAAGCCGCGTGGAAAGAGGGAGCCTGGACATGTGGAGCGAACTTGAAAATCTTGCTGCGGGAAATATGAAGAGAAAGCTTCTCGCTGCGAAAGAAGCTCTTGAGGGAAATGTTGAAAAAGTTATATTAGCGGACAGCCGCATTGATAAACCAATATACAACGCGCTTACGGGAGGAGGAACAACATTATGTCGAACATCTATGGCGGACGGGGGCTAGAAATATCGAGCGGCATAGGAGCGGAAGTAAAGGACAGCTCGGGGAAATATTATATAGATTTTTTATGCGGAAACGGTTCAGAGTTATTTGGGCATTGTCATCCGGCGCTTATGAAAGCGGCGCATGAAGCGCTGAACTACCCGTGGACATGTTCTCCGGGTTTGCAGAATACAGCAAGGGATGGTTTCCGTAAAATCCTATCAGGGTTAATGCAAAACGGAAAGGTTTTCTTGTGCAACAGCGGAACCGAGGCAATTGAAGCATCCATAAAGCTTGCCATAAGCATAAGCGCTGAAAGAGGCAAGCGTAAAAAAATAATAGCGCTGAGAAGAGCTTTTCATGGAAGAACAATGGGCGCCCTCGCGATGACGTTCAATCCTGTCTATAAAAAATCGTGGTCAGAATTCTTAATTCCGGTGCAGCATGTAAAAATGGAAGAAGCCGCCGACGCAATTGATAATGATACCGCTTTCGTTATAGCGGAGCCGATGCAGGGGGAAGGCGGAGTGTTTCCGATGAGCGAGGTTATTGCCCGCAATATCACAGAAAAATGCAAACGTACCGGAACTTTAATCATAGCGGACGAGATCCAGTCGGGCTGGGGACGTTGCGGCGCTATATTGGCAAGTCATGACATAGGGCTTGAACCGGATATCGTGGCATTGGCAAAAGGAATCGCGGGCGGTCTTCCTATTGGGGTAGTCGTTTGGAAAGGAGAAATAGGCGATTTCCCCGCGCGCGGACATGGTAGCACATACGGAGGAAACCCTGTTTGCGCCTCGGTGGGAATTGCCTCCTGGCAGCTTCTCCTACAGGAAAAACTACCTGATAGGGCTGTGACGAACGGAAATACGTTTGTATCTATGCTGAGAGAGATAAATTCTCCGTTCATAACTGAAATAAGGCATAAAGGGCTGCTTATAGGGGTAGAGCTTACGCTTAAGTCGGAGCCGGTAGTAAAAGCATTACAGGATAAAGGAGTACTTGCTCTTCCCGCAGGGCCGCAAGTGCTACGTTTCCTTCCCCCGTTTGTGGCGGAAGAAAGACATTTTAGAGAAGTCACGCAAATACTTAAGAATACCTTAGAGGAAATAGAGCCATAATATGGAAAAGAACAAAGAGATAGAATTACTGACGCGGTTAGTCAATATAAAAAGCGAAACATATAACGAAACTGAAGCATGCGAACACTTTGCGCGCGTTTTACCTTCGTTCGGGTGGGGTTCTATTAAAATTGATGAAGTTGGAAATGTAATAGCTCAAAGAGGCAACGGTTCAAAAGAGATTATGCTTCTCGGGCATATAGATACCGTTCCAGGAGGCCCTCTAGCGCGAATTGACGGAAACGTGCTGTGGGGAAGGGGCAGCGTGGACGCAAAAGGGCCACTATGTGCGCTTACCGTTGCAGGAGGCATTGCCGACATTCCGCCGGACTGGAGAATTACGTTGATAGCAGCTGTGGGTGAAGAAGGAGATTACCCCGGAGCGGTTCACATAATCCCAAAATACTCGCCCGCAGGCTGCATAATAGGAGAACCTTCCGGCACTAGTGGAATTACTATCGGATACAGAGGATTTCTCCGCGCTAAGCTACATGCGCGGGATGAAGGAGTGCACCGTAGCAGGAGCGCGGGGCCGATAACGGCAACGCTTCATGCCGCATCTGACATAATGCGTATGGTTGAGGCTAAGGATAAGCCGGACAGGCCGGTTATTGAACGCCCATCGGGCGCTATCATGTCGATGCTCGGGAAAGAAGAGGGCGCGCGCTCAGCATTGATAGATTTAGATATCAGGCTGCCCATAGGAGCTGATATCGAAGGATATATAAGCGCTTTAAAGGAGATATCAAATAGCAACAATGTCCAGATTGATATCTTATCTGCGATGCCGGCGTACTTAGTCGATAAGAACAACCCCATGGCAAGAGCGCTGCGCATAGCAGTCCGCAATGAAGGGTTATCGCCGCGCATTTACGCAAAAGGCGGAAGCGCGGATTTCAATCTGGCAGCCGACTGGCATTGCCCTATAGCCGCATACGGGCCGGGAGACTCAAAACTTGACCATACGAATGAAGAACACCTTGATCTTGAGTCATATATGACCTCAATATCAATACTGAAGAACGGAATTGAAAGATTTGTAAAGAGTTGCGAGTGGCAAGTTGCGAGTTGCGAGTAAAGCAAAGACAAAAGGCAAAGGCAAAAGATTATAACCGCGAACCACGCTAAACACGCGAAATAATACCAAAAATTGCGAGCACAATAACCTTGTAGCGGCGGATCTCGGCGATGGCAAACTTGCAAAGGCGACAGATAGACCTTGCCCTCTTCGCTCGCGTGCTTAGTATTGAATACTGGAAAACTATGTTCCTCGCTATGTTTTCGGCTCGACCCTTGCCTACTTGCCAGGCGCGCTGCGGCAATAACTGTAAGATGCATCCCTACGGGATGCAAAAAATTAATGACAACGCTTTCTACCAAAAGATGCATCCCTACGGGATGCTGATTTGACTAACGAGTAGGCGCTGTAACTTGCAATAATGGCTACAGGTTTTAAAAAGTGACTTCGCATCAAATTCACCTGAGATGCGAAGCCGCTTTTATTCTGTTGATCCCGCTAATATAGCCATTTGTTGTGCCTCTAAACAGCCAAAGTTAAGAGGCGGCAGATAAGCAGCGAGCGACACTAGGTCTTCCTGACCGTCGGCGTCCCGTGCCGATTGCTATGATATCGTCAATAAACCAGACGACCGGCAAATCATGGTTTCAAACACGGGTCGCCCATGGGCGCCACCCCTACGCGTATAAAACCGGCAACACAAAGCATTTGGCGCGGGCGGCTACAAGCCGCCCCTACAAAGCTAAATTTGACAACCCAAAGTTTTTACTTTTGTCTTTGTCTTTCCTAATCCCTGTCTTTTCTAATCCCTGTCTTTATCCCTCTCTCCTCCGGCGTCCCCGGAATGAGGTTGTCGCAAATTGCGGCGCAGAGCCCTGCCACTGCCATCTGAGTTTTCAAGAGAGCCCATATCATCCCGCCTAAAGTTGTCACAAGTTCGTTTGCTCCCTCCGGCATAAATACGGCTTTGTTCGCGTCGACCCATCCCGGAAGTCCCTGAGACATAAGGAACGCAAAGCCTACTATCAGGATATTTCTCTGGCTGCTCATATCCGCCCTCATAAGCACTTGAACGCCAAGGGCGCCTATCGTTCCAAAGAGAGCAATATAAGCGCCGCCAATTATGGCGCTCGGCATTGTGGCAATGAGAGCTCCAAGTTTCCCGACGAAACTCATTAAGATGAGTATGACGGCGCCGGTTCGGACGACGTTTCTTGAAGCAACGCCGGTCAGGTTTATGAGCCCGATATTTTCAGTATACGACGTGGTGCCGACGGCGCCGAAAATACCGCCTGAAAGCGCGCAGCAAAGCCCTTCCGCTCCTATTCCGCGCGCTATCGTTTTTTCGTCTGGGTCATCCACTCCGCAGGAATAAGAACACGAGTGATAGTCTCCTATAGTTTCAATCATAACGGCAAAGAATCCGGCAAGTATTGCGCCTATTGCAAGAGCGCTGAATTTTGGAATGCCCCATGCCCACACCGATGTCTTGAAATCCCGGAGCCATGCTGCCTCATTTACAACATCAAGGTTAATATAAGCGGGGTGCTCTGCAACAAAAATACCGGCTTTTGAAAGTCCGAAGCAAACAAGATAAGTCATTACTATTGCGGACAATATAGCAAAAATATTGGCAAACTTATTTTTGCTTACAAGGCTGAAAAGCATTATCAACACAACTACTGAGAGCGACGCCGGCCAATATTCGGATGCCGAACCAATGGCGACGGGAGCGAGTGAAAAGCCTATCGCCATTATCGTTGGGCCAATAACTACCGGAGTTATTAATTTGCGGATATGTCCGATAATCCCGGAATAGCCCAAGAGCGCGAGGACAATTCCCCCCACAATAAGAGCTCCTCCGAGATACTGCATGGTGACATCCGGCCCCTGCGCCCCATACACTCCTATTATAGTCATGACGGGCGGGATAAAACTGAAGCTTGACCCCTGAACTATTGGCAGCCCTGTGCCAAGCTTCGGATGAGTCTGGATAAGGGTGCTTATCCCCATCGCCAGATAAACGCAAGATATAAGCAATCCTGTTTCGAGCTTATCCATACCCATAGCAGGGCCAAAAATCAAAGGGACAAGAGTAGTTGCGCCGAACAGAGTGAGAACATGCTGGGCGCCAGCCAATATCATTATTGGAAATGACGGCGTATCTTCAATTTTGTAAATAACTTTTTTTGCCATTAACAACGACCTCCTAACAATTTTCTATATAAAAAAAGCCGCCTTAAAAAGGCGACGTTTTAAACAAATAATCTCCATATTTCTTGTATAAAATAAGGAAAAAATAAGAAGGGCGATTTGTAAATCGCAACGCTGAAAGTTGTACGCTCCTTAAATCTCATCTTTTCCTCCAAGATTTTACTGAATTATGTATAGGAGCATATCACATAAGTCGATATTTAACAATTATAAAAACAATTATGAAATACCGATAACCAAAAAAGCGTTTTGTGTTGAATAATTCAGCTTAATAATGTAAATTATTATAGATATGAGATATAGAATTAAAGAATATATTTGAAAATAGAAGAGGAGAGTTGTTTGATGAAAATTAGCAGAATTATTGTTTTAGCGGCTGTGTTTTTGATTTGCAGTTTAGGCGTGGCGTTTGCGTCGGACCCGGACTCGGTAGTAGTGGAAAAGGAAAGAGGGCTCATTGATTGGTCGGAGAATTATATCGAAGCAACGGGCATGGCGGTTGCTCCAAAAAACACGCAGGGAGCTCAGGCAAGAGCATTAGCGAGGAGAGGCGCCATAGTTGACTTGCAAAGGAATCTTCTTGAGTTTACGAACGGAGTACAAATTGACGCAAGGACAGTTATGGATGACTTCATGGCTGAGGACAGGGTGCGTTCCGAAGTGCACGGCTTAATTAAGGGCGTCGAGCTTCTTAAGGGCGAGTGGGACGGAGAAGCTTATACCGTAACGGGCAGAATAAAGCTTGCTCAGCTGCGCGTAATAGTAGCTCCGAGCATCCCTCGGGATAAAACTATTATTGAGATTGAAAAGAAAGAGCCTGCCCCTAAAAAATCGAAGCATACGGGGTTGATAATAGACGTGAGGCATCTGCCCCTTGTCCCCGCGATGACGTTCAGGGTGTTCGATGAAGGCGGAAGGGCGGTTTACGGAATGGAGTTCGTCGATGAGGACGCATTCTTACAGTCCGGCATATGCTCATACTATAACAACATTAATTATGCCAAGGGAGAGATACACGTTGCTCCGAGCCCGATTTCCACGAAGGCAATAAGGCTCTCGACCGGTAATGTCGATATAGTTATTCCGAATTCTGCAGCTTCGCAGGTTCGCGGGAGCTCTTACGATTTCCGTAGAGATTGCAAAGTAATAATAATAGTTAAGTAGCGGAAACGGCAGGCTATATTCATGAAAAAGGCTAAAAGACATATCCTGTCGTTTATAGTCCTGCTTTTAATTATAAGCCTCCCGGGAGTCCCGGCGTACAGTGCAGTACAGGTGAAGGGCGAGCTTATAACCGTAGAAGCAGAAGGATTTGCGCCAATATTAAACGGCGCTAAGAATGCGGCGAGAGAGGAAGCCAAACGAAGTGCGTACCGCGACGCTTTGGAGAAAGCTCTTGGAGCTTATGTGACAGGAATAACTGAAATGCAGAATTACGAAGTGGTGAAGGATAAAGTCTTCTCTCAAACGACCGGCATTGTAAAAAAAATTGATATTGTAACAGAAAAAGTCGGAGAGGACGATATACTATACATTACGGCTATTTGCCAGGTTGGACAGGCGGCATTGGATGGAATTCTCGGGCCCGCAGTGCTTGACGCATTGGGAAATCCGCGCGTGATGGTGTTGCTGGATGAAAGGATTGAGGATGAGCCTTCATTCCTCTCGACGGCGGAAAGCGAAGTCTTGCGGGTATTTGAGAAGGCGGGATATCTTCTTGTCGATTCCGGACAGTCATCGCTGCTAAAAGACATAGACCTGAACGCAATTCATGCGAAGAATGACCCGGAAGCGTACCGTCAGTTAGCGAGGGATTTTCAGGCGGATGTGCTCATATACGGCAAGGCTTATGGAAGCTCGTTTGCCCGCCAGAGAATTGAGGGAATCAATATATACGGCGTGAGGAACACCGTTCAACTGAGGGCAGTGCTGTCGAATACTGCGTATCAACTTGGCTCGGAGACGTTTGAGGAGAAGAGCAAGGGGGTTTCAGTAGAGGATGGAGCGATAAAGGGACTCAAGATAGCGGCGGCGATGGCAAGCAAAAGCGTAGTGAATAAGATAGCATATGCTTTGATATCCGGTTCAGCGGGAGGAATACCCGGAAGAACGGTAAAAGTAAAAATATCGAACGTTTCGTTTAACGAGGCGAGAGATCTGAAGGAAAACCTTCAGGGAGTATCAGGAGTTACAGGAGTATATCAGAGGCTGTTCAGGGATAGAAAGCTCGAACTGGATGTGGTGTCGGATAAGACAGCGGAGGACATTGCTTCAATAATATCTGACCTGGGCTTTGAGATAAACGACTTGTCCTCAAGTTTGGTAGAAGGTACAAAATGATAAACAAATACTTTAATAACGGCAATATAGACATTATGAACGCAGAAAGAGCGCCCGGCGTCAATACTTCAAGATGGCTTCTGTTTCTTGCCCTCAGCATTACGCTTGCTTTTCTGTTGATATCATTTTCATCCGCTTCTGTTTTGGCCGCTCCTGAAATATCAGAAGAACAGGAAGAGCTCGCGTCAGATATAACGGGGCTTCACAGAACGAAGAATTCCGGTCGCGTATTATGGGAATTGAATATTGCGACAGCGAGCGGAGTAGCCCGCATTCCGGAGGACACGCCTCAGGGAAGGCTGCTTGGCAGGCGGGGCGCGCTGACCGATGCGAGGCGCAACCTTTTGATTTTGCGCAAAAAACTTTTAAAAGACCCAAATTTTGATGGAGAAAATGCAAAAAAGAATAGCGTATCGGGTAAAATAGCTGGAGTAGTGATTCATTCTGAAAGAATAAATAATAATCTTTACTTTTTACAGGTTGATATACCCCTTGATAAGCTAATGGAAGGAGTAGTTGAAATTGAGATTGAAATTGAACAGTAATTTCCCAAAATATCTAATTTTCGTGTTAGTATTAAGCTCTCTTCTTATTATGAGTGCTTGTGCGCTTGCTGACATCCCAAAGAGAGGCTCAATAGCGATATTGACGAGAGGCGTGTCAGAGCAGCATGCGGCGTCTGTGGCGTCCATTCTGACGAGGGAACTAATTAGAAGTGGATACAAAGTGGTAGATCCTGATACGCTAGCTGCAATTAGGCGAAATAAGGCCGCAAGGTTAGCGCTCGACGGCAATGTTGACGCTATTATGAAGCTTGGGAAGCAGTATGGCTTCAGTACGATGATAACAGCTGATCTTGAAGCCGGAAAACCTGTGAGAAATGAGTTTGATCTTTATACAGGGACTTCGTCTATCGCTATAATGGTGATGAGTTCCGGCGGACAGATGATCTACGCGGATACGGTGATGGGAAAACAGGTTGGCTACACCCGCGATGAAGCTGCGCAGAAATCAATAGAGGCGGCGGCAAAATTGGCGGTAAAAAGAATGATGGAGTGAGCTGAATGAAGAACAGAATTGCTATAATTTTAACGGCGCTTGCCTGTTTGTTTTTAATATGTGGAAGCGCGACCGCTGCGCCGATGTTCGAGCGTCCGAGATTAGCGGTGCGCGAGTTTCAGAATAAGACCGACGGCAGGGTACCAACTGCCGCGATAACTGAGATGATGACAACGGAGCTTTTCAAGACCGGTTTGTTCAACTTGGTTGAGAGGGAGAGATTGGATTATATAGCGGATGAAATCCGGCTCGGACAGTCGGGTTTGGTCGATCAGTCAACCGCGCCGGAAGTTGGTAGAATAAAAGGCGCCGAATACACAATAACGGGCGCCGTAACGCTTTACTACTATAATTCAGGAGGCGGCGTGGTTTATTTACATGGAGTAGCCGGAGGACTGCTTTCAAGAACTGCATATGTGACTCTTGATATACGTATAATTGACAATACCACGAGCGAGGTTGTGTATGCGGCGGTGGAGCAGGGAGCTTCCAATCAGACCATCGGCGGCGCTGCCACGGCGTATGGCGCTTTCGGCGGAGGCAAGACCGGCGGAATATTGGCCGCAGCGACGCGAGCTGCTGTCGTGAAGCACGCGAAGACGATGAAGGAGATTTTTTATTAGATTCAAAAGAGGATGTGACTCTGCGATTTGTATGGCATACAAAAGCTTGTTTTAAAACAGCCGACTGAGTCGGCGCCCCTCCATAGAAGGCGTCACCTTCTGAGGAGGGGAATTGTTGCTGTTACGATGTAGTGAGGATGATGCAGAATTCAAACAGAATATAGGGGGGAAAGCCGTTTAGCTTTTATTTGCAGCCTTCACTTTAACCGTTGCTTGTTACAACCTTTGATTGATAAATTATATTTTGAGCAAATACAAATTAGGGGGTTAATGTTGAATGAAACGATTTATTTCATGTTTTGTATTTTTGCTGTTGCTTATCATGTGCGCGACTCCGGCGATGAGCGCTCAGTCAGATCGTATAAGAATTGGAGTGCTTGGTTTTGAAAGCAAGGCGCATGGAGTTTCTCAGCGTCAGGCTGAGATAATAACCGATATTTTTACGAGACAGCTTGCAAATTCAAAAACTATAGCAGTTTATGAACGCGAACAACTTGCCAAAGTCGGCTCTGAAATAAAACTCAGCATGTCCGGATTGGTCGATATGAACACTGCAATTGAGGTCGGAAGAATTGTTGGAGTGAGGTATATACTGCTGGGCTCAGTAACAGAGCTTAGTCAAAAAGCTTCCGGCGGATTCATTCCTATTATGGGAATCGGAATAGGCGGAACTACCAGCGAAGCGCGCGCGACGATAGATGTAAGGATAATAGATACTGAAACCAGCGAGATAAGGCTTGCCCTTTCAGAAACGGGGTTGTCGTCAAGCTCTTCGAGCGCGGTGTCGTTCCAAGGGGTAACTTTTGCAGAGTCCGAGTTCGGGGGGCTTGAAGCGCGGGCGATAGCGGACGCCACAAACCGTTTAGCTCACCAGATACGCTCAATTCTTGGAGGAGAAAGCTCTCATGTCGTTTCAATGTCCTCCGATGGCGTAGTTATAGATGTGGGCTCGACCATGGGCGCCAAAGAGGGTTCTCTTTATTTAGTATATGCCGACGGAAAAACAATTCGCGGAATGAACGATGAAATAATAGGCCAGGAGAAAATATCTCTTGCGGTTATAAAGGTAAAAGAAGTTTCTGGCGCACATAGCACGTGTACCGTAGCTCCCCCAAGCGATTCAAAAATGATAAGGCGCGGGGACAAAATAGAACCTATAACTGCTGCAAAAGCGAAGAACATGAAGTTCGCCACCAGCAGGCCAGCTGCTTCAAGCGGAACGTTTGAACAATTATTTGGAGATGGCGGCGCCGCTGGAAGCCAACCGGCGACTAAGACAGGAAATGCTACTGACGACAGGCTTGCCCAAATTTCGGGAGGAAGCAGTTATGAACAACCTGCCGTAACTCCGGTTCGTTCCGGCGGAAGAAGGGAGATTCCCGGTTTTGACCCTGATAACTCGACTGACGCAAAAGTAATACAGACTTACGACATGGACCCGGGCGATGCAAATATGCTTGGTATAAGGCATCGTAACGCGATGAATAAATATAACGGCAAAAAATACAATGATGCATACGCTGATTTTTGCGAGCTTGCGGAAGAATACAGCGGGAATTATCTTGATGCTTACTGGGCTGGAGTGGCTGCCGAAAAGCTTAAGAAAAAAGATGAGTCTCTTGAATGGATTGATTTCGCGCTTTCAATAAACCCGGACTACAAACCTGCGGCGGAATTCAAGAGAAAGACGTTGAAAAAATAGTAGCGAGTGGCGAGTAAAAGACAAAGATAAAAGATATTATGGGGTAAAAATTAATGATATAGGCAAAAACAATTGTAGGGGATGCATTTTTCCGCTTGCATGTTGGAGATTAATCTTTATGTATAAGGAGGCAGTTTTGTGATGAGAAAAAGTTGGATTTTATTGTTGTTCATGGTATCGGTTCTGTTTATTCCATATTCGGAAGCTTTAGCGGGTCCTATAGACGGAACGTGGAGGATTGAGTCGGGAAGTATTGAGGCATTATCCGATGAATATTACGAAGGATATATTGATACCAATAGCGTCAAACCGCGCGAATTTCCGATAGTTATAGTAGAGCTTGAAGGAGAGAAATATGGCTGCCTGGTAAACAAAGGCAATAACGTAGAGTTTAATTGGAAGCTTACATCGCACCCAGGCTTCCATTTTGAAGACGACCTTAGCGACTTCCCTTATTTTGAAAATCTTGAAAAAATCTCCGAATATGAATATTGCGCATACGAAGAAGGCGCCTTTGCTGAAATTGAGCTTTTGGACGACTCGACACTGAAGGTTACAATAACAATAGACGTGTCGCTTGATGAATACTCTTACATTGAAATGACTTTTAGCCGAGTAAGCGACGATACCGGAGGCGGCGGAGGCGGAGGCGGCGGAGGCGGCGGATGCAATTCTGCAGCCGGATTATTGATAATGCTTCCGGTTCTTTCTTTGTTCGCTTTCAAAAGGAAAAAATAATCTAAAAAAATACATTAAATCCGCCTCTTTTTTCTTGTTGAACGGTTGAACAGGGGCTAATATTGAAGCGGGGCTGTAACAGTACAGAATGGGACAGCCCCAAAATAAGCGATAAAAATCTCATTTCCGCTACATTGGAAATGAGATTTTCCTTTCATATGGGAATTCAATAGAATATGGACTATTTTCATGGTAAAAACGCCGGAGATCTATAGATGTACAAATTCAGTGCATATGGGTCGCACCCATGGGCGACCCGCGCCGGAAAATTTCGGGTTGCCAAATATAGATCACTGCAGGGGGCTGTAACAAAAGCTGGCGGCAGAATGCCGCCCCTACAACATATTGTGCACACAATACCAAACAACCACTATATATTGTGGTTTGGCTAGCCAATATACTACTTTTGTTACAGCCCCCGTTGTCTTTTGTTTTTCATTGTTCATTGAACATTGTGCATTGTATTTAATGCGGGTTTGGCGGCGCGCCCCTGTATATTTCCAATTCAGGCATCTGTTCAATATGTAAGCTCAGCCCTTTTTGTTCGTCATTATTGTATATATACTTGGTTTCCCCTATTATATAGGTGTTTTTATCCGCCAGAAGCTTATTCGCGCCCTCCTCGTACCCAACCATTTCATAGATGACTTTTTGCCGGACATTAGCCTTCATGACCGGGGTAAAAATGTCCATCATCGCAAAACAGTACGCCATGAAGTCCGTCGTTCCTTTATCGCCACGCGCTGAAATTGATACTGACGTAACGATTTTACTTTCTTTGCGCGCGGTTATTGAGAAACTTATGTTCTCATTATTGTTAATATTGTGATAAGTATCCTCCTTTGTCCCGGACTCGAGAACCAGTTCCTTGATTAGCAACGAATCGGCGCTGGCGTTTTGCATAAAGGTGTTAAATTTGAGCAGGATATCGTCAGGGGTAAATTCTACTGCAAAATAATCCTTTAGCGTTACTTTTTCCCGAGTTTCTTCTGAGGCGTTGCGCTCGGAAAGCGGGTTGTCGGGCGCTGAGATCCGGTTTGCCGCGTATAACGCCGCAGCGATTATCATTAGCGCCACAGCAGCTATGCTGATTGCTTTCTTGCGTGACATTCGGGCGCCGGTTTTTACAGGAAGTTTCCTGCCGCAGCCAGAACATTTTTTTGCGATGCCGGTTATGCTGCCTTTGCAGAATGGGCAAATATGAGTTTCCATGCTGTTACCGCCAATCTTTTTATATATAAGTAGTCAAAGCTTGCGCTCATTTTGAAAGTCTCGTTAAACTTCAGCGTAAAAAAGCGCCAAAAATAACGAGACTTACACTTGGGACACGAGAGATCTTATTTGAGTGGGCTGTAACAAAAGCATGAAATTGTAAATCAAATCGCAATATATAGTTGCTATCTTGCATCATGAACACAATATATTGTAAGGGCGGCAACTACCCCGTCGCTTCGCGCCGCTGATGAAGAAACTAAGCAATCGATACAGCTCATTTCTTCGCTTCGCGCCTGCTTACCCTCCAAAGGAGGGGAATTGCCGCCTGTTTTATTACAACCCGCTAATTCTAAATTAGCCTTTTCTCCTGAACCACAATGCCGCTGCCAATATAAGCGCGCAGAACATGTAGCTCGCGCTCGCCGCTACGCCGTTGCACCCGTTGAGGCAGCAGTCGTCGTCATCGACGATAACGATGCTATCAAGAACAGAAACAAACGATATATTCGGGACAGCGAATACATCTGTTGGGTTGCGTCCCGGGTCCGCCTGGAATTTTAAAAGCGCTTCCCGAATAACCTTAGCCGCTTTAAACGCCTCATCATGGGTCTTCATCAAGTACTCCGTGATGAATTTTTTGGCTGTTTCCGGCTTTTTTGCATACAGTTCAAGCATTTTTTCTTCTACCTCAGTTTGCTCGTTTATGAGCTTCTTTACGTATTCCGTCCAAAATTCCCGTACAGGCCAGCCAAAGTGCTCCCTGTTCTTGCGGCATTGCTCGGAAAGATCGTGGAAGATCCAATACGCGCTTTCGGAGTCATATGTATGCGTATTAGAATTGAAGTCCACTGTTTCTTTTTTGAAATATGGATGCGTATCGGTTGCGAGGCCATAAGTCGGCAGCCAAAGGGCAAACTCGGCCGGTCCCATGGTAACCCAGCCCCGCCCACCGATCTCGGGCGGATAATTCCCCGGTACCTCGTAGATATGACACGAAGTCGAGCTGTTGGCGCCGAATGTGGTTATTGCGCTGCCGCGAGAATCACTTTCCCGTCCTTGAGCGTTGTATGAATTACTAGCCCGGCTTGAGTCGACATCGACAACAGCCCTTCCGGCAACGCCGCTGATTGCGCTGAAATCGACTGGAGGAGCGTTCTTTGCTCTGTCTCCAATCACAAGCATAACATCAAGTACGCTTATAAGTTTGTCCGGCTTGACGTACATTTCATAATTTGGACGCGGGTCTTCAGGCCAACGGGTGTTTCCTCTGTCTATGGGAGGGATGTTGAGCGATGGAGTGAAAACCTGGTGCATCCACCAACGCCGGTAAGTGGAACCGGTAGAGGTGGGGTTGCTATAGGAAGCCGAAATATGTACCTTGGCGCCGGTAGTACCTTTTGGCACTACTTTGTTAGTGGCAGTATCAACATATACGGTCACAATATCCCCGCTTGCAGGCGTATAGCCAGGCTGCGCCTGGTAGTTTGCCTCCACTTTTTCCAGAGTGGTATATATTTCTTTGGAAGCGCGGTAATTCGCTTTATCATTGATATCAATGGCGCCGTGAACTTGAAGATTCGCAATGGCGACAAATTTGTCGTCAGGCACCCTCGACGCCACCCATTGGTGACCGCTTAGAAGCTCAAGAACCCATACGCCGGTTTTATCCCCCATGCTGACTGTGCCGAATTCGAACGCGCCTTTTTCTTCCATGATCTGCGCAGTTAGTGTCAGGGCGTCTTCCACAGAATCGCATTCAGTTCCCAAAATAAAGCCGATGTTGCACTCTTGCCAACCACCATTCCCCGCGACCGCCGGGGTAGAGCTTGAGGGAAAGCCGCTATACCAAACAGAGGGCATTGCGGGGTCAACAGCTAATATTTGACTCTTAGGGGAATGTGTGTGCGTCCCGGTAACGGAGAACCCCTTTTCGTTAATGCCGTGTTCATCCTTAAATTTAAATCTGCCTATACGACTGCCGGCGCCCGCCAGATGCGCATATGCTACATGCTCCATATCGCAACCTGTAATATACTTGTAGGAATCGTGCCTATATTTGTGCCCAAATCCTTCGAACGGATCTATCCATGTCTCCCCTGCTTTAATGTACCCGGCAGGCCTCACAACATATATCTGTGCGGCATGAGGGTCGTAATCGTCGGTACGGCAAAAAATCGCGTTACCGTTTGCAGAGGCGTTTTTCCCTATGGCAATTCCGCTGCACGCCCAAGAAACCGCGGGGGACAGCAAAAAAATCCAAAGAGTAATAATCGCCGTAATACTACGTATCCATCTTTTGTTTAATGCTTGCATTCTTTTACACTCCTTCCAAATTCTACCAATAAAGTCTACTAATTAATTATACTTTTACTACATTTTGCATACTAAGCTGTTATTTGCATCATATCACCTCGCATATACCAATAGCGCGTACTGAAAAGCTTTGAAACGACTTTAGCAGTAAACATATTAAATATTAACATATTTATCGTTTCTTCGGTTATTAAAAATTAAAAGATTTTGAAATAATCTTTTGGTTCGCTGACAACATTTTTTGTTGTAAGCTTTCCGGGCGGCATAAATTAAACAGTTTTCATATCGCAGCTACAATATAATTATTTCCGAAATATTCAATGTACTTGATCAGTGAGACATAAGACAAAACGACGGTGGCCGTGTTGTCATTCGGATGCACTCCCAACAAATTGTCGCCCTTAAGGTCTGAGTCCAGAATTAGAATTACGGAATGCTCGGCGTCGTTTATTATCCCGAGGGGAGTTACCTCCCCCTTTTTCAGTCCGAGATATTTCTGTAACCGATCCTCTGAGGCGAACGAGAGGCGCGAAGCGGAAATACGCGCTGCAATCTCCTTTAGATTTGCTTGTTTGTCCTTACGAATTGAAATCAAGTAGTGCTTGTTTCCTTTGTCGTTCCGGACAAATAAATTTTTACAGACGCTCACATCTTCAAAAATCCCCAACGAATCCATTTCTTCAATGGTGTAAACCGGAGGATGTTCAATAACTGAATAACTTATTTTCAACTCGTCAAGCTTGTCAAACACTAAATCTCTTTCTCTTATCAATTTGATTGCCTCTACAAGAACCAATACCGAAAAGGTTTTAAGCCTGGAAACGAAAGATCGGCCGCCCGCCTGATCTCGCTAAGACATGGTCAGGTCTCACCTGAAATCTTATTAGATCCCTCGTCTCCAACGCTTACAAAAGCTTCTCCCGCTCTCATGACGATGCGCGGGAATAATTCTGTTACGGGATTCGAATCATCGTCCCCGTTCTGGATCTCTCCCGCTCGTTCAAACAAGCACACGAACTGTTCCAGATCAAATCTCTTTGGTGAACGATTATCTGATAACGCCATTCCCCGGCACAGCGCCTTGAAAGAACGCCCTTCTTCCGTGTCGGGAACGCCTTTGAGCCAATATTCAAGCTGTGTCTTCATGGGCGAGTACATCTCAACGTAAGCAGACTCTTCTTCCGCTTTCAGTTTCCATATATCCGCCCATGCGCTGCTCGCCGATATCGCCGTAACGAGAAATACTAAGAGAGAAATACAACGCCTCACAATTGCTTTTTTCATCTCACTATATCAACTATGCATGTTCCTACGAAAACATTTCCTGCGGGGTCTTTGCCCTCAAGCACCATGTAGATAGAGCCGGGATAAGTCATTTCCGTCCATTCCTTTTTCGACTTGAATGAAACCACGAGGTCATTTTTCTTGTTTTTGTTTACATCCAGCATTTCGCTCTCGATAAGTTCGCCGCTAATATTCTCCAGTTCCTCTCCCGGGAATGCCGGAGTGAAACGCAGCGCGTCCTTATCAATTGCGTTTACGTCGATTTTCCCGCCTGCAAGAAGAGCAATTTTCACGACATCTTCTTTTGCAAAGTTGACACGCTCGCTAAGCACTTGAATTTTAATGCCCGCAAGCTTGGCGGATAAGTCTTTGGCGCCCTTCACCGCTTTGGCGGCCTGCTGTTCTGTGTAGTCGGCCATTGCTTTTTTCCCTGCAGCTTTATTCCTTGTATAGGAATTCAAGATTCTTCTGTCAACAGCCGCCTGTTCCTTCGCCCAATCCTTCTCCAATTTGTCGCGCCAAGCCGTAATTTGACCAATTACACTGCGATACTGTGGATCCGCCAGGTATTGAAGCTCCTGAAAAGCCCACCACGCGCGAGAAGGGTTATAGCTAATGTCCGAAGCTTCCGGCGAGAAGTGCGTAGCCCTGCCAAGCTTTGGTTCAATCCAGCCAAAAGATGCTGGAACTTTCTCGCTTCCTACATACCAGGGCACAAACGGTGAAGTGCAGGGGTGTCCGGTCGTTTTCCACATGACGGTCATCGCCGGGTTCTCACGAAGCTGAATAACAACGCTCTCATGCGTGCTCGGCGCGCATATAACGCGGTTCCTCGTTAGGTGGGGAGAAGGAGCGCTGTCGGTCGTCAAATCGTCACGCGTTCCGTCATAATGTGTGCGCAATACTCTCTTAACGTCGTCTATTCCAATCTTTTTATCAGTTTTGAAAGAGAAAGGCAGTTCTTGAGTCTGATCGAATTCTTCGCCGGTCAAAATGGAAATGCCGTGTGCGTGCCTTAACAGGTTGCTGGGATGGCGGAAATACTCCGGCCTCTGGTATGTAACGGCGAAGTCGAAATCCGAGTAATCGCCTTCCTTCGCAGGCTTGTACCAGCCGCGCATAATCGCGTACTTAACGAGACCGGGAGAGGTAATGTAATTCTCTTTGTCATTGAAGTCAATCTTGCGAATGATGTAATGGTTCGGGATAACGAGGACTTCGTCGTCCGGAACTCTGCGGGCGGCGTAATTTTTGCCGTTGACTACCTGCAGAACCCAAGCCTCGTCTTTATCCGCTATCTGATATGAACGTCCGGAAGAATCGTATCCATATTTATCCAACAGTTCAACAGCGATTTCAACGGCTTCCCTTGCGCTCTTCGCCCGTTCCGCCATGAAGCGCCGTATGCCGTGCTTTATGCCGCCATAAGAAATCTCAGGAGCGGTCTCGATCGACGGCCAGCAACTGTTGCTGACGATGGCAACGCCCCATTCATTTATAAAACCGTCGCTGAAAGACGACCCCGGATACGGGGCGCGCGTTTCCGTCCAAAAATAGCCCCAAGTCTCCTCCACTTGCGGAATTTTCGCATTGGCGCCTTCCAACACGACCAACTCTCCAGCCGCGTGTTTTGCCCTTGGCACATAATACTGCACCATTATCAAAGGAGGATCGTTGTCCTCATTATGCCCCAATAAAACTTCACCTGTCGCCGAGGCGTTCTTGCCAACAATAACGGCGGTACACGCTCCCGCAACTTCTGCCAATGATGATGCAATCATCACAACCAACAATAAAACAGCCACATATTTTCGCATAAAATTTCCTCCTTCAAATTTTTGAACTAACCCGTACCAAAATAAATGCCGGCTTTTCTTTTTTTATCGGTTTTTTTTTGTATGTCCTTACGGTTCTACATATTGGCGCTAAAGATCCATAAGTGCGCAGTTATTCTCAATTCGAAGCTCCGTGCCGAATGGTTTGGACAAAGAAGCCAGATACTCCAGAACTTCTTCTTTATCGCTTTTTATGATTGACGGCCATCCTTTACGGCTTCGTGGCTCCTCCATGTGCAGAGTTATCGGGTGTAAGCATATCCGCGCAATATTACCGTCGACTGCGGTCATTCCGGCCATTACCGAACGCCAGATATTGGGCTGTACGACATATCCCCGCGTTCCGTCCTTGCTTCTGTTGGACATATACTGTCCCACTGTGGACAAATTGGACATGGAATGTTTTTCGTAAGCGTCGGCAGGCTGAATGGCCACCGTCTCCGTTTGAAAGATGAAATTACCCAGACTGTAAAAAATTGGTTTGCCGTTATATATTTCAATTCCCCTCAGCTCATGGGGACCATGCCCGATAATCGCATCCGCCCCTTTGTCGACACACAATCGTGCGAATTCCTTTATAAAATCATCTAACACCGTATTTATTTCCCCGCCGTATAAAGGTATGAGTGTTACACCGAGGCTTTCCGCTTCGTTTGTAAATGCGAAAGTTAGCTGTATATCCCGCGCTATGCGTGAGTAGTCTTTGAAAATGATGGTTTTTATATTGCCGCTTTTCATACCTTGCCGGATTTCGGTCATCCCCGGCCTGTCATCAATGGTTAGGCCGCTGTACCCGTTATCAATATAAACCGTTATATTATCGTGGCCGTGTTCCCCGGCGTATTGCCGGAGGAGGGCTTCTTGGTTG
>Ga0082212_10000267_pt1 | contig 75952 bp, 64 predicted proteins | sample TergutNt197P3_FD_71548 | JGI IMG/M metagenome (GOLD analysis project Ga0082212, IMG submission 71548) | Neocapritermes taracua P3 segment gut microbial communities from Petit-Saut dam, French Guiana - Nt197 P3 | ecosystem: Host-associated > Arthropoda: Insects > Digestive system > Gut ...
GCATGCCATACTCCCATTGTTTTTAAGTGCTCCCTGTTGTTGTCGCAGGCATTGCGGGTTAAAAAGGAGTTTTTAAATGTGCCAAGATGGAAAACAATGTTTTTGAGCATAGTTAAAACTCCATAGATTAAAATCGCATGTACTTAATATGTGCCAAATAGTTGTTGCAATAATAAGAATATGCTCTAAAGTAAGTATATATTTCTAATGTTTTGCGTTCAAGTGTTTATGTGTTTCTTGAGCTAAACAGTATGCAGGAGTATATTTCTGGCATGTTCGAAGCGTTATAGTATTCTCGTATACGGTTGATAAAGTGGCAATGTTTGGCCCGCGCAAAGACAAGTACAGGTAGTTTTTTGTCGCTATTACTTATTTGATCAAAAGTCCGTAGCGGAATACCGTCCTTATATTTCAATAGGTTAGGCATAAATTGTGCGTCGATTAAAATAGCTCGTGGCTTACTTTCAGAAAAAGTGTTTGTAATACTCATAAGCTACGCTGGCCCCCGAGAACAACACCTCGCGGTTTTTCAATAGCTCAGCTGTTTTTCTAACTTTGGCTTCGGCATCTAACTGAGCGCTCTTCCACGCGGTTTCAGCGAATGCGTGGTTTGTAAGAAAACGGGCGCGATCCTAAATTGTTGCCGATGTTGTGGCATATAGTGTTGTTTCGGTGTACCAAGCGGAGTGGCAGCCTATGTAGAAAGAATAGCCTAAATTTTCCCGCATCAACATCAAGGGAATTTGCAAAAACTGTTCGTCGGAATGGTAGATGGATATCTGCAATTTGGGACGATGTTGGTGGATAGTTTGTATGGCGCCCTGTAAAACCTGCATCTCGGCATTTTCCACATCCAAGGAAATAAGGTCGCAATGTTTTCCACGATCAGCTAGATATTCGTCAAGCGTGACAGTGCGGCATTCCTGGCTACAGGAGCTTGCTTGTTCCTGTATGGTAGAACTGGAATATTTGTTTTCGATGTGCAACGTTGCTTTGGTGGACCACAGGCCAAAATTTTCTACGGTTACATTGGGAAAGAAACGTAGATTCCTTTGAGAAACAGCAGCGTTTGTCGGTTCGGGCTCAAATCCATAAACTCGGCCGCCAGGGCCGACACACCAAGCTTGAGCCGAGGCGGACCTGCCAGCCAGCAAACCTCCAACACAGACTACATCACCCAAACCAGGGCTGACTAATGGGTGATGATATTTTCCATACTCAGCCAAGGGTAGCCAACCAGCATTGCCGGTGACGCGAACCTTGACTGCTCGTAAAAATGTTTCCCGGCTTTCAGCGTTTGCAAGCCCGGCATAAATAGAGCATATTTCCGCTATATGGTCCTCGAAATAACCAGGTAAGGCTTGGCGTTGGGGTCTGCTTTGCACTGCGGCAGCATCAATGCCGCATACAAAAACGCCTTGGCTTCGTAATAGACGAACCATGTGGTTAAAATGGAAGTCTTTCCACCAGTCCATGGGATTTGTAGGTGGGGAGGTATATACGCACAGAGGTCGCTTATCGCCAAGGATATGCTCAGCAAGGGTAAAAATATGGACGCGATGGTTTGCCGCGATTTCGTTTTCCATTTTTTTTCGATCTGTCCCATGCCAATCCGCAAGGATGAAATGTGGAGGTGATGAGGCTTTACGGATTTTTTGCGCATAATAATGTAGGGCTTCTTCAAGCGTACGCGTGAACGTTACTATTGCGGTGCGCTCCAAGTCCACATCGTCAATAATCGGACGCAGTATAGCCAAGCGGGAAAACTGCTCTCGAATTTTTTCCCCCAGTGTTTTTTTCACCAATAACTCCTTTTTTGCAGATGGTAGGGATTATGAAAATATCTTGTGCCGCCGGGCCTCTAATATTGGCAGTTCCAATGATAGTCGCCAGATCTATCGCATGGGTTGGGCTGGGAAAGCGCAGAAGGTATTCAACTGGGTGTGATCTATATGATATCAAGATCTTCATATAGCTTTCTCATACGCAAGGCGAATTCTGTCTTTGCATAATATGAGATGCCATTAAGAGGAATAATTTTTATCGGCGCAGTGGGTAGAAACAAACCACTTTTTTTAATGTTCTCATAATAATCCAGCTGACCGTTTTCACTGGCTGCAATAAAAAGGCAGGCTGATTGTCTTTGGTTGGCCAGTTCACATAGTTGCGACAGATCTACGCAATTATCAAAACGGCTTTTGAAAAAACTTTCCAGGGCAGGCGCAAAACGTTCTTCGCCGACGACGGCAAAAGGATTTTTTTGGCCTCCCGGAAGATGTAACAGCAAATCAGCTATTTTCCAGGCAAAGATACGCAAAAGTTCCGGCGTGGTTCCGTGCACATGGCGTTCACAGTTTCGGCATAACGGATACTTTGAAAAATCCTCTTTCCATAATGCTTGGATGAAATTTGTATAGATAGGTCCGGAAAAAATCTCTTCCAAGGACGACTGGCGCAGATTCCCGAGTACAATATGATTGTCGAAATCCTGGCAGCAAGGCACCACATTTAGATCCCAGGTTACGTTGATCCGCGTGCCAAAATCTCCCCAAGCTACACTGCATGGAAGAAGGGTCGCTCGTTTCCGTTCGATGGGGCCTTGGCCTGAATGGCTGGAAAGATATGTATCCTCGGCCCGTACTCCCGGATATGCGCTGACCTGTGTCCTGAATGCGGCCGCCTGCTTCGCATATTCGGCAGCATCAGTAATTAAGGAGTTTTCTTCCAGATGCAACATTCTGACACGCAGTTTCCCATTCAAGCTCTGGCGTGTTTGGCTTGCCAGAAGGGTGGCCAGGTTTTTTTCCGCCAGCGCGAATTTGTCCACGCCATGAATGCTTTGATATGTCTTTCTGTTGTATCCGTAGAAGCTTATTTCTATTTCGTTAAGGCCGTTTCCCCACAGGGCGTCGAAATAGGCTTCCTTCACCGGAACTCCCAACGTGCTTACGAAAGCAAGTTTTGCTTTGGGCCATGCATGCCGGAACAGGGCTACTTTTTCCGGAAGCTCTGTATCTAGTAGCGGTTCGCCCCCGTGGTGCAGAAGAGCTACGCCGGAATAGTTTTCTACTTGCCGGGTAAGCAGCGCGATATCCTCCTTGGACATCACGCCTTTGGCTCGCTTTGCTTTATGCGAGACGCAACAAAAACAGCGATAGTCGCAACGAGCGATGGTTTCAATCTGCATACTACGCCAACGCTCCGACAGATTTGGCAGGGCAAGAGGGCGCAGAATGTGGCCAAACGTGCCTTCCGGATGTTCTTGTGATGTATTCAGTCTGGAGCCGATAAAAAAGTCATCGTCGTAGCGCTGGACTGCATCAAAGGAGGTTTTTACTCGTTGTAACCAAGTGCTTTCCATTAGTCTGGAAAAAAAGAATCCTTTATGCAAACCGGGATGCCGCAAGAGGTATTTTTCGAGGCAATGTTCAAAACTCTGGTGCAATGTTTCGTTTTCATCACGCCGACAAATGCTTTCAAAATCCAGCGAAACAAGTTTTTTTTCTGGAACATTGTGCTTGCTGCGCAATTTTGCCACGACCAGTTCTGCCGGCCTGCAAGCGATAAGCAGATAGTCGAAGCAGTATGCATCTATGGCTGTGGAACAGGTGACAGGTTTGTCCATAAAGGTAGTAGGAACGCCTGTGCGTTCATCAACGAACGCCAGGATTTTCATATGTTTTGGATTTACGGCCGGCATAAGTTCCTGACTCATGCTACCTGTGCCAAACCATAGCACTGAAATTGGTTTTATTTTGCTCATTCTTCGTTTCTATAAAAAACAGCGGACTTGTTTTCTGTCAGCAGGTTTTCCACCAAGCTGTTTTTAATCCGCTCGCCAATATGGCCGTCGTAGCCGGAAAAATACCGCGCCCATACGCGCTTTCTGGTATCAGCCATCATATCCGGTTCTGGATTTTCCAGAATACGGAAGAATTTTTTTACATCATCTAAACCACGCCCGTGATAAAAAGCCGAAGCGATATCCGCCGCAAAGGGTTTTAAGGCGACCTCCAGGTCTTGAAGCAAGAGAACCGGCTTGTTCAGAAAAGCCATTTCAAACATCAATGAGGATTTTTCCGTGACAAAGGCGTTTGCCATGGCCAGTAGCGGCTGATAGGGGCCGTCATACAGAGTCATGTTGGGACTTTGCTGAATAAAATTTTTTACTCGGTCAATATCTCCATGCGTTGCTAATCTGAGTCTCAGCGCATCGCGTACAAAAAGCGGATGTAGGGTTACCACAGTAAAAATATGATTTTGCTCTTGTAGCCAGGCGAACATTCTTTCCAGTTCCGCAAAAGGAGGCGAATGCGTACGGCCCGGATCAGAAATCCCATCAGTCCAGAAGTGATGCACCTGCCAAGCCAGAATTGGTCTGCCTGCCGCCTTGTGAAGCAGCGTTTTTGGTAACCGCAGGGCTTCCTTTGCCGCATAGGCGTCGAATTTGGGGCTTCCCAAAGCGGATACATGAGCGCCACCGGCAAGGCAGTGTGTGAAGAATCCCTCCCTTATATCCGGATGCATAACGAAGATTTTCCAGGCGAACAACTGCACATATTGCCGGTAATGCATCATATTCAGATGCGCGTCCGGCAGGTCTGGATTGGTTCTTGGCTTATCGTACTCGATGCCGTAAGAAATATAGACGGGCCTGATGCCATGCTGTCTGATGAAATTGGTTTTAACTTTGGCAAAGTGCAGGTATACGCCATTGTAGGGGAATTGATATATGAGAAAGTGAGGTTTTTCCGCATACGGATCATAGGCATCATAGGTGACATATGGAATGTTATACGTTTCAAGATAGGTCTTAGCGTGATCCGAAGGTGGATATTGTGGGAGTTCGCCTTCCTTCCTTTCCAAAAAAACGATCTTGGTGTCAAAGCGTTCATCCGCCAGGCAGGCTTGATAAAAGGAATTCCACGAAGACCAGTAGAAATCACAAAAATAAAGAAAATGCGCCCGGATTTTCTCGCCTGTCCGAAGTGGTATACGCCGCAAATCATGTTGTAGATTGACTGTGTTTATATAGGTGCGCAGGGATTGTTCGTTGTAGTTGCGCAGTTGCTTTTCCAGGGCTTCGTAGGTTTCAGAGTTCAATGTAAGATGATCTGGTTTTATTTTTTGTGTATTCGAGCGATGGCGGTTTTTATGATTTTTACCTGAAGCCAAGCGCGGCATATTCTTTGTGTCTCCTCTACCTGATATTAATAGCCGGATTACCCGCCATAAAGCAGCCATCACGGCAACCCTTATAAATAAAAGCTCCAGGGGCTATGACATTGTTGTTGCCGATTTTGGCTTTGGCCAATACCGAGCTATGCACGCCGAAGGAGTTGCCTGAACCGACGACGGCTTCCCCTAAAACTATGGAGAACAGGCCGAAAAAATTGCCGTCGCCTACTACGACGTCGTGTCCGAACACCACGCTGCCGTTCAGGTAGTTGGCGTTTCCGAGGCGCACATCACAGGAGAAATGGCAGCCATGGGTCACAATATTGGCTTCTCCCATCTCAGTGTCGTCTGGGATATGGGTAATCGGGTGGATAAGGTTTACAAAGCGCGCGCCCCGTTCTTTCCATTTGGCAAAGGCTTTGAGCCGCAAATCAGGAGAACCTATGCCTAATACAAAAACATCGGTTGGCGCACAGGTATAATTGTCGTCGTTGCCAAGTTCCAGGTCAGACAGTTTCCCTAAATCTCCCCTGTAGCCCTCAAAAGCCAAAAACCCTTTAAATCGCAAGGCGTCTCCCCATATGACGCGGGCCAGCCAGTAACATTCTTTGGCTGCGGACGAATTGCCGATTATGACAAGGTTTTGTTCCATTAATGTCTAATTGTAAAAGCCTAAGCTGTGTTTTTTGTGTGTAAATATGTGAAAGTAATGTTGTTGTCTTGTTTGCGGATAATGCAGTCAGACATTAGTAACGCCCGCCGTCCATTACGATGGTTTGACCGGTTATCCACCTGCCCGCGTCGGAAAGCATAAAAACCGCCATTTTCGCTGCGTCTTCCGGTTCTCCAAGCCCCAGTGGGTAGGATGCCAATTCTTTTTCCCTCGCTTCGTCGGAAAGAAAGGACAAGTATGATTCGCCCATCGGGGTGCGTACCACGGCGGGAGCCAAGGCATTGACCCTAATTTTTTGCGGAGCAAGCTCTTTGCTGAGCACGGCTGTTGCTGCCATGAGAGCGGCCTTAGCTCCGCCATAGGCCGCTAATCCGGCTTCTTTGGCAATGGCGGCGGCTGAGGAAAAGAAAACTATGGACGAGCCAGCGCCGACATTATTGCGCCTGTCGGCAAATCCTTTGGCCAGCAAAAGAGGGACATGGAAATGGATATCGAAAAGCCGCCCGGCAATATCTCTTGAATACTCGCGCAACGGCATGATACCGGCATGCCCGGCGCAGCAAACCAGTCCGCTTAGTTTGCCGTGGCGTTCGCGCAAGCTTTTGATCCAGAGAGTCAGGGATTTCATGTCGGCGGTCAAATCCATGGGTTCGACATGGAACTGTTCCGGATGCGCGGCGCGGGCTTTGCCCGCTTCAAGCTTTTCCCGATTGCGTCCGTTTGCGATGACGGTTGCGCCCAAGGCATTCAGCTCCAAAGCAATGGCTTCACCAATGCCGGAGCTTGCGCCTGTGACCAGAATACGCTGATCGGCGTTGAAGGAAATCACGTTACGCTATGGCTCCGCCGGAAAGCGCTACGAGATCTGAGATCGTGCGCAACTGCGTGAACTGGGAAATAGTTGTTTTCACGCTGAAGTTTTTGTCGAAGTACGCAATGCAGGACATCATGGCCAGAGAATCCCATTCCGCGATGTTTCGCAGTTCCATATCCGGGTCAATGGGGTCATCGCGTTGCAGGAGATCCCGCAAATCTTCCAGAAATACGGATTTAAGCATCAAGGTTCTCCTTGCCCGGTAATTTTCCTGCGCCAGTGCTCGATAATATCTTTCGGTTTGGGATGCCCCGCGGGCGTTTCATAATCCAGCATACCGGAACACCAGATGCGGTTTGTGGTAAGGATGGCCGAAGCCCAGGAAAGCCCCACGCCAAAACCGGAAAGCAGCAGTTGCCGCTGTGAGCTTTGGACTTGCGTGGCCAAGGCGTCGCATATGGCGGAAGGGATGGATGCGCCCGCGAGATTGCCGTATTTGCTGAATGTATCCATAGGCGCTTTTTCCGGCGGAAAGCCGGTCTTGTCGGCGATATTTTGCATGATCTGCCGATTGGCCTGGTGCAGAACAAGGTTGTCTATATGCTCAGGCTCCTTTTGGGCAAAGCGCAGCAGTTCCAGTATATGATTCGGCACCACGTTCAAGGTGAACTCAAAGACAGCTCCGCCGTCCATGTAGGTGCGGTTTAGCCGCCAAGGCGTGCCGTTCGCATCGATTAAGCGCTCACAATACGGGGCGTACTCCTCCGGAGTTTGCGGCAAAGGCAGCCGGCCGCAGCCCGCCGGCCACATAAGGGCTTCGGCTCCGCCGCCGTCTGTTCCCAACATGAACCAGGAAAGGGATTCCTCCGGCGTATATTCCACCAGGGTGGCTGTTCCGCAATCGCCAAATATAGGGGTAATGACGCGGTTGTCCTGATCCGCAAGGCGCGAGAGACCATCGCCCTCCAGCAGAAGAACGCGCGAGCAGGCGCGGGATTCCACCAAAGAAAAAGCGATCCACAGCCCGTACACATAGCCGGCGCATCCCTGGTTTACGTCAAAAGCGGCGCAGGTTTTCGGAAGTTTGAGCTTGTCCTGTAGAATGCAGGCGGTTGCCGGCAGGAAATAATCCGGGCTTTGGGAAACAAAGACCAGCGCGTCCACAGTGGAGCGGTCCAGCCCAAGCCCGGCAAAGAGTTTTTCCGCCGCGTACTGGCAAAGGTCGGAAGGGGCAACCCCTTCCTCAGCCACGCGCCGCCGGTCAATCCCTGCCATTTTGGTTACGCGCTGCGCTTTTTTGATGTCTCCGCCGAAAAATTGCAGCTCATCTTGGAGGCGGATTTCGTTTTTCGGAACGGTTGCGCTGATGCCGCTGATTTTCGCGTGGCGGAAGACGTTTTTGCTCATAGGCTCGCCTTGTTATTAAACGATGCCGCTGATAATCGCGGCGATTTTTTCAACGGAAGCTTCCTCAAGCTCAGCGTAGAGCGGCAGGCATAATACGCGGCGGGCCACGCTTTCCGCCACGGGGCAGGATTGTCCGGGCAGGGGCAGATAAGGCAAGGTATTCAACGCCGGGAAGTAATATCTTCTTGGGAATATGTTTTCCCGGTACAAGGAGTCTATAATCCGCAGCGCGATAGCTTCGCTGTCGAAAATTACGGGGTAATAGGCGTAGTTATAGACGAGTCCGGGCCGAAGTTTTGGGCGCCGTATGCCGCGTTCGGGCAGAAGGGCATCGTACATGGCACTGACGGTTTTCCTTCCCGCGATGTTATCCGCCGTTTTGTCCAGAAGGCACAGGCCCGTGGCGGCGTGCAGTTCCGAGAGCTTGGCGTTTATGCCCAGACGTATGTGGATATCGCCGACATGCCCGCCTGCCCGAAGGAGGCGGATTGCCTGAATCTGTTTATTTGTGCGAGCGAAGACCGCTCCGCCTTCTCCCGTATTGAATACCTTGGTGGCGTGGAAACTACATACGGACAGGTCTCCGTAGTCGAACAGGCTTTTCCCCATGTATTTGCTGCCGAAACATTGTGCGGCGTCGTAGACTATCGGCAACGCCGCATCATTGCCCAATCTTTCCAGGGATTCCACATCGCAGATGTTTCCATAGATATGTACGGGCAGTATTCCACAAATATCCGCATCCGAGTCCAAGACATCGGCCAATTTTGCCGGGTCCATGCACAGAGTTTCTTCATCGATATCGACAAAAACAGGGGTGCACCCTGTCCATAACAGCGCGGATGTCGTTGCGACAAAGGAAAACGGCGTTGTGGCGATTTTTTTCCCGGCAATGCCTGCGGCATGCAGCGCTATCTGTAAAGCTGTGGTGCCGTTGGAACAAAGAGCTACGCGGGTGATATTCAAACGCTGTACGAGTTCGTTCTCCAGCTTGCGCAGGTAGACTCCGTCGTTTGTCATATGCCTGCTGTTGAAGATTTGTTCCAGGTAGCCGCTGTATTCCTGAAAATCCGGCACAACGGCTTTGGTGACGTGAATGGGTTCAGGCATGTTGTTCAATAGCTTTTTTCAGAGTTGTAACCATCCAGTTATTCAGACTGCCGCCTTCCATTTCCGCCTGAATCGCAAGCTGGGCGTGCAACTCTGGCGGGAGCCTCAAGGTAACGCGCCCGGAATAGGGCTTGTTGGGTTCGTGTCCCATTTTGGCGCAACTTTCCAGGTAAAAATCCACAGCTTTCTCGAAAGCCTTACGTATTTCCTTAACAGAGTTGCCGTGAAAGCCTACGATGTCGTTAATTCCCAATACGTGGCCCACAAGACATTCATCGTCGGCGCTATATCTTATAATGGTCGAATATCCCTTGTATTGCATGGTGTTACTCATGGCGTTATCCCTATTTTGATGAGAAAGATCCTTGCGTCCTCCACTTGGTATCGTTTGAGTTCTTTACCTGGGTGCGGCCTGTGGAAGTCGGATTTATGGTTGTCTCTCCTGAAAGCAAAGCGCGAACCGCCATCCTTTACCATGTCGCAACCCAAAGCTCTCAACAACGAAACAAGATCATTCCATGTCAGATTTTTAGGTGTTGGATAGGAAAAAATGGCCTCCAGAGTTTTTCTTTGCTTACTATTTATATTGTATGGTGTCATTTTATGGCATCATCGTCAATGGTAGTTGTAAGCAGCGCTATATTCAATAATCTCCCTTGTTCTTGAATGGTGGACCTGATTTTTCACGTGGACTGTCAACTTTAATTGCCTTTCTTGCTGTTGCCGGGAGCGTCAGTTAAGTTGCTGCTATCGTCCAGGCCCTGTTTTTTACGGAAGCAGGGCCTGGACGATGCTTAAACATCATCATTTCAGAACATGAACCATTTCGCTTTCAGTTGCTTTGTACATTCAATCCGCCGCCGGTCCCCAAACCGCCTTTAACTACTTGTTGTTGATAGTTGCGGGTGGCGCGAACCAGGTTGTTGTAGGCGTCGGTAAATGCCGCGACGATGACCTTGCCTTCCGCCGTGTTCGTGTAGCCGCCGAGACTGGCGCCGCCGCTACCGCCGAAGAGGCCGCCGATTGCGCCGAAATCCATGTTGCGCGCGCTGCCTTCGGCGATGGAGATCTGAACGCCGGAGCGGTTATCAACGAGCGAAAGCATGGTGCCGGCCTCTTTGGAGTTCATGCTTCCGGCCACGGTGCTGGCCAGGCTGCCGACCAAGGGAACCAGATGGAGCGCTCCGCCGATGCCGCCCGCGTTTTTGTTGCTGAAGGTTATGCTGGGAGTCATTGAGTAATCGGCGGATACCATTTGCCCTTTGCCGAAGTTTGATTCCTGGCGCAGTTCGCCGGCGGCTCCCAGAGCGCGTTCTTGCGCCATGTTGTCCATCGCGCGGCTGCGCTCGACGACGACAAAACAGTTCGACTGCTGGACCAGCATACGAAGAACGGGCGTTGTCGGGCCCAGGCGGTAATTTCTGTAGTAAGCCCGGTACCAGTCGGTGTTGACGTCTTCAATGACCGCCAGCGTGCCTAGCGACTCGCCGCATCTTTCGAGCTGGCTGTTGGCGTTTTCGTTGTGCGCTCCGGAGGCGGCGCCGGTCGCGGCTGTTTTCGCGCTCCTGGACCCGACATCCATGTGGGCGCAACCGGAAAATACGGCTGCCGCCGCGATGAAAAACAGACACCTGTAAAAATACTTTTGTCTTGCGTCAAACATTTAAAATCCCTCCATTGTTGAGAGTTTTCCCAGGCTGCCCTGGGGGCCGATTACGGCCTGACGTGCGCGGATCATTTTTTTCCCTTGGCCCCGAAAAGAGATACCCGGAACTGCAGCGCCTCGGCGATGTGAGGCAGCTCTACTTCCGCCTTGCCTTCCAGATCGGCAATCGTGCGGCCTACGCGGCATGCCTTCCCCATGGCTCGTCCCGATAAAGACAGCCGCTCCGCCGCGCGGACCAGAAAAGCGCGGGCCTCCGAGGAAAGCTCTTTGAGTGATTCCGCCGTGGATAGGCCCACGGTTCCGTTGGCCTGGTTGGCGCGTCCGGTATATCTTGTTTCCTGTATGAGACGGCATGCTTCGACCCGTTTTCGGACTGTTGCGGACGGTTCTCCGGTCTGATCGGACCAGACTTGCGACTCCGGAGGCGGAACGGATACAGACAGATCAATCCGGTCGAGCAGCGGGCCGGAGAATTTGCGCGCGAATTTTTCCAGAGTCTGCGGGGAACAGCGGCACATGCTTCTGGGATGCCCCAGATTTCCGCACGGGCAGGGGTTTGATGCCGCAAGCAGGAGAAAACGGCAAGGAAAACGATACCGCCGTCCGGCGCGAGAGATCAAAACCTCTCCTGATTCAAGAGGTTGCCGGAGCGCTTCCCTTACTTCCGTCCGGAACTCGGAGAATTCATCCAAAAAAAGAACACCGCCATGAGCAAAAGAAATCTCTCCTGGTTGAGGAGGATTGCCTCCTCCAAGCAGTCCGGCCGCTGTTGTTGATGAGTGAGGAGCTCTGAATGGTCGATTTAAAAGAGGTTTTGGCCACGGAGGTTCCGCTGCCGCGCTGTAGATGCGCGTTGTTTCAAGCGCTTCGAGGCGGGAAAACGGCGGCAGGATTCCCGGCATACGCTCCGCCAGCATTGTTTTCCCGCATCCGGGGGGGCCAACCATCAAGAGAGCGTGATTTCCAGCCGCGGCGATTTCCAGCGCCCTGCGCGCCATTGGTTGTCCCGATACATCGCAAAGGTCGGGAGGCGGTCCGGGGCGTCCGGAAAAAGGTCGCCCGCCGCCTTCCGTAATGAGCGCGTTTGCCTCCTCGGATGACGGATCGGTTGTTCCCGACAAAATGTCGGCCGCTTCCTTGAGCGTCCGAACGGCCGCCACCCGAATTTCCGGCACAAGGCCGGCCTCGTCGCGGTTTGAGGCCGGGGTGATGATGCCGCGGATGCCAAGATCTCTGGCAAGAAGAGCCTGGGATAAGGCTCCACGGATAGGGCGGACGCAGCCGTCTAAAGAAAGCTCTCCCGCAATCAGCCAGTTTGTAAGCGATTCTCCCGCAAGAGCTCCTTCCGCGCATAAGACCGACAGGGCGATGGGGAGATCGAGAAGCGAACCGTCTTTTCGAAGGTCGGCCGGCGCCAGGTTGACGGTTACTTTGCGGCTCGGAAACGGGAAGCCCGAATTTCGGATGGCGGCCCGAATCCGGTCGTCACTCTCCTTTACGGCCCCGCCCGGAAGCCCTACAACCGTATAAGAAGGCAGGCCTTTGGTAATGTCCGTCTCCACTTCCACGGGGACGGCGTCGACTCCGATTACGGCGAAAGAGAGAGCGCGAACGAGCATGGCAAGAAAACCTCCGGAAGATCGAAAATCGGTCCGGAGGTACGGAGCAACGATTGTGCCGCTGCGCTTTGGACTACTTTATGAGGAAAGCCGTTTTTTCAGCAGGTCCGCCAGAAGCGCGGCTTTCGCGCGCAGGTCGGGCGAAAGCGGTTTGGGGCCGAACCGGTCCTGGTGGTACAGCGACAGGAAAGCTTTGGCTTCTTTCGTCAGGTCCGGGCGGGTCCGGACAGCGGCATCCACCATTTCTCCCATGGGGATGCCTCGGGAGGGCCGGTAGCCGGATTTCTCCAGACGTCGCAGCAGGCGATCATAAGACGCGGGAAGGCGGTCGTACTCACGGATGTTTTTTACGCGCGTTCGCCAGGCTTTCCACAAGAGCCATAAAAGAACGGCGGCGGCCGCAATAGGGAGGGTCTGGCGTAAACCGTCGAAAGACCATGTTCTGGATGCCTGCCTTATCCCGGACATCCCCGACCGCACGGCGTCCGCCTGCATCCGAAGAGAATAGTTCATCACGTATTTGTTCCAGCGATGGCGCAGCCAGTCCGCGTACGACCCCAAAAAACCCATCTTCCTGGAGAAGAAAGATTCGTCTGTCTGTGCGGGTGTCGCGTCCAGCGTTACCCAGCGCCCTCCGATCAATGCTTCGACCCAGGCGTGCGCGTCGGACTGGCGCACTATCAGGTAGCGCCCGATAATGTTCCATTCCCCCCCGATATAACCGACCACGACCCGGGAAGGGATATCGACGGCGCGGAGCAGCAGCGCCAATCCGGCGGCGTAATGTTCGCAGTAGCCGCTTTTCTCTTTAAAGAGGAAACTTCTGAGCGTCGGGGCCGGATTGGCAAGAGAGTAGCGGAACTCTTTCTGGAAAAAGCCAAGGAGAAGAGCCGCGCGCTCTTCGTCGGTATTCGCGCCTTCCACCGTATCTAAAGCAAGCAGCCGGATATCTTCGTTGCCTGAAGGGAATTCCAGGTATCTGCGTCCTGGGTTTGCGCCGCGTCTTCTCCGGGGTGGCGGTTCCTTGGTGAACGTAAGGCGGTATCGCAACGCCGGGTGTCCCTCCTGCAGGAGGAACAGGTTTCCTTCCCGGTCCGAGTAGAGAGGACCGGCGCTTGTCTCGATCAGAAAAGGTTCTCCGTAAGTGAACAGGCGGGGGTGCCCTGCTGATTCCAGCGTGATGTCGGCAACAATAGCTTCGCCTTGCGATGCTTCCCGGAGGAGATAGTTGAACCCTACCCTTATGACGGGGGAGGCTGCCGCCCCGGATAATTGCCATCCGCCGTCCGAATACCGGGAATATACGGCGCCGCGCAAGTATAGCGTCTCTGTGGCCGGCTCTCCTTCAAGGAAAGGAAATTCCACTCTGGCCACGATGCGGCGGTCCGATTTGATATCGGTGATCTCGCGCAACGTGATTTTGTCCGAAAACCCGGAAATAGCGTTTCTGGAATAAAAACGAAGGAAGGCCCTGCGAAACTCCAGGCGCGGCACGGTGGCAAACAGGACGGCCGTCATGAGGAATCCGCACGCGCTGAGCAGCAGGAATGCCCATGTCGCTGTTTTGAGGGAGGGCGCGTATCCGCCGGGCGGGCGGCCAAGCTCTTCCGCCTCCTGGTTATGAAGGGACCACATTGCGCCGATGGACGCGGCCAGGAACATGAACGCGAAGAGAGCAAAGGACATCTCGTCGGCAACGGAAGCCGCGACCAGGAATTCAAGGAAGGAAAGGGCGCACAATTGCCAGCTTTCCCGGATGCCTTTCGGAAGGAGCATCCTGACCGACTGGATTCCGATCAGCAGGAAAGAGGCGCAGGACATCAGGTCGCCTCCGAACAGGAGCAGGTCGGCCACGGATATGGCGAGCAGGATTCCGACAATGAAGGCGCCCATGCGCGAAAGCAGCTTCCTCGGTTTTTCCTGTGCGTCCATCAACGCGCCGCCGGCCCAGGCTGCCGTCACGAAAAGAAGGGATGCCACGGAGGTTTGCGTGTAGACGGCCAGAAGGATTACACCCAGGAGCCAGTGAATACGGAGGATCCACCAGGAAAAGTGGCGGCGCGTGGCGCGTGAAGTCATGGCGCCGCTTCTTTCGCTTTGATCTCTCCTCCGTCGGCGCGAGCGACGGCCAGGGCGGCAAGCGCCGCCGCGCGTCCTTCCGATTCGCGGGAGATGGTCCGTTCGCCTATCCGGAGCAGGAATGGGATTTCCCGCCGGTCGAGGTCAATCACCATGCCGCAGGCTTCGGAGAGGCGGGTCTCGAATTCATTTGGCGGGCATGGAACCGGCACACGCAACTCCACAAAGGGCGAGCCTTCCGTTTCGCGTTCCTTGACCATCCACTTCTCCAGCCGCGCTGTCGCCTTCCAATGGATATCCCTCACCGGGTCCGAAGGCAGATGCTCCCTTACGTCTCGCGGGAATGCGCCTGATCGTCCGGCGGACCAGGGGGTTTCAGACGGCCCGGCTTCTTGATGGGAGCCGCCCTGGAAGGCGGGAAATATAGGTCGCGGGTATACCAGCAGATCCATTGATATTTGCGCGTCCATGGATTTTTCAAAAAGAGAGAAAGGAAAGAGGGTGGAGAGTGTGCCGGATACGCTGCCCATAGGCCCACGGCGCTGCGGCCGGAACCCCGCTATGCGTGTTGCTGTACCGTGAGGCGGAATGTCCGGAAAATGTACGGTGACGGTTTCTGTGTCAAACCGCATCTTGAGCACGAGGGAAATAGAAGGGAACCGCTTTATTTCGGCGGAGCATTTGATCGCCAGAAAAGACTCGATACCTTGAAACGCGTCGGAAGCGGCTTGCGCCGAAAGGATAACTTTCCGAAGCGTCCACTCCGACAGAAATCCTGAAACGACGATCAATGAGAGGTTCATACAAAGCGCGAGGTAAAGAAGGTTGTTTCCCGTGTTGATAGCCGCGGCGCCCACCGCCAGGGTGATAAGGAGGAACGCCTTGCCTTCGAACGTCATCCGGAGGCGTCGAGGCATGCGGAAGCGGGATGTTGGCCGTCTGCCGGATGACTTCACAACGGAGCTGGAATGGTCGAGAGGATCTCTTCGATGATGGACCGGGCGGCATCGGTGTTTGCGTTTGCGGAGGCGCCTTTTGGAAACACGCGATGGCAAAGGACCGCCGGGGCCGCGCGCCGGATGTCTTCGGGGATCACATGATTCCTGTCTCCCATGCGGGCCAGGGCTTGCGCGGTGTTTTTCAGCCCGATCGCGCATCGCGGCGATATTCCCAGGCGAAGGGCCGGGTGGCTCCGTGTCGCCGAAGCGATTCGCTGAATGTAACCTATCAGCGAGTCATGGACCGCCACGCGGCTTATTTCCTCTCTCAGGGCGATTATCTGCGCGGGAAGCAGCGAGGATGGGATACCGTTTCGTATCGTCAGGATCGAGTTTTCCCGGATGAGCCGGGTTTCGGAGCCGCTGTCGGGATAGTCTATGCGCAGCCGCATGTTGAACCGGTCAAGCTGTGATTCAGGGAGCGGGTATGTGCCGTGCTGCTCGTACGGATTCTGGGTGGCGATTACAAGGAAAGGGTCCGGGAGCCGGTAAGTCCGGTTGTCCACCGTCACCTGCCGCTCGCTCATTGCTTCCAGAAGGGCGCTTTGGGAGCGCGGGTTCCCTCGGTTGATCTCATCCGCCAGGACTATGTTCGCAAAGAGGGGGCCTGGGGAAAAAACGAAAGTTTTTCTGTTTTCTCCCAGAATGTGCATTCCGATGATGTCTTGCGGGAGGAGATCGCCTGTAAACTGCACTCTGCGGAAAGTGCCGGAAATTCCGGCCGAGAGCGCCTTGGCCAGCGTTGTCTTTCCCGTGCCCGGCACATCTTCCAGGAGGATATGTCCTCCCGCCAGAAATGACGCCATAGCCAGATCGACCACTTCCCGTTTACCGAGGAGGATGGATTCGATGTTTGCGCGGAAACTTGACAGCAACGACGACAGGGCGGCGGTTTCCATGGAAGCTATTATCGGACACTTTGTCTGTATCTTTTACAAAAAACAAAAAACTGTGTTTTAGCGCGGGCGCTTCTTCATAAACAAGCCCATGATCTGGTCAGCCGGATTTGGGCAAGAGACTTCTTTTGTTTCGCGCATCGCCGCTTCTGTTTTAGAACCTGTATTTCACTTCCGCCATGCCGCCAATACCGTCGCGCACTCCCAGCGACCCTGCGGCCTTGATGTCTATAAATATGTTGCTGCCTGACTTGTAGCCTACGCCTGCTTCAGCCAGCGCGGAGAAGCCGGACATGTCCGCCCGGTTCGCCTGGTAACCGTCTATGGAAACATTGGGCTTCCCCATTGTTTCCCAATCTGCGGCTATGCCGACATAAGGACGCACGCGCTCGCTTGCTTCGTAACCGGCGCGGAAGCCGGAAACGATGCGAAGAGAGTGGGCCGCTTCAAATTCGATACGCTGGCCGAGGCTGTCGGTAACGTTTCGGTCATTCATTCGGACCCACATTCCGTATCCGTACAGGTCTACCGTAAACCTGGGAGCCGGCTCGAAAACGTGGCCGCCGCCGAGAGACACGCCGTGATACGCGCGGCCTTTTTTGCTGAACCTGGAGGAGAGGGAGTCGGTTTCAAAACTCATCATGCTGTAGCCGGTGCGCGCCAACGCCTCGATATGCGGGCCGGGAATCCAGTTGGTGAAGGCGCCGGATTCAATGGCTTGCGCAAGGCGCTTGCGGTATTGGATGAACACGCCGCCGCCGTAGCTTTCCAGGTCTCCGGAGGATCTTATGTTAAAAGAGCCTGAGGGCAGATTTACAGAGTTGCGGGTCTTGTAGCTGCCGATGAACAGCTCGGTGAATACACCCAGTGAAATCGGCGATCCATTCTTGTGGTAGGACAATGTGAGCATCCCGGAGCCGCCTTTCAGGTCCGCGTAGCTGCCGGTATCGATGCGTTGCGAGGAGTAGCTTAAAGTCCCAGATATACCGAAGCCTCTTCCCTCGGTGGCGCTTACGGCGGTTTCCATGCTGTTGCGCAGGAAGGTTTCGGAAAACATGGCGAGTTGGGCGAGCCCGGCGGCGGCGGCCTCGGAATAGACCTTGCCCATGTTACCCGTGTGCGCCTCGGAAATGCCCAGGAAATATTCGTTGCCTACGCGTTCAATTTCATACGAATAGATTCCGTAGCCTGGGTCGGATGTGGTGAAGAGGTCGTTGGACGCGCCCGAGGAGACTTCGGCGATTTTTATTTGAGCGGCAAGATCCGGGGCGCCTTCCGGTTTCAAGGCGAGAAGAACGGGAGATCCGGGCGCGGTGTCGAAAAGCAGGGTGTCGGCCAATTGCGTGTCGAACAGCACATCCAGGCCGATCTGGCCGTTGCCGGAGTAATCTCCCATAATGTGAGCGGCTTCGTTTGTTGCGGCGCCGTTGTAAAACGACAGCAAACCGTTGTTGGTCAGATTCAGAAATGTCGCCGCGTGGCCGACGTCATTTGTCACGTTGAGCGTTGCGCCGTTGTTGACCGCGGCATATTGAAAGTTTTGGACGCCTCCGACATTTGTCAGCCCGCCAAGCGCCGTCAGGCTGTTGCCGGTTGTACTCCATGACGCCAGGTTTGTTCCGAAAACGGTTCCGGTCACCGAGCCGCCGGATAAATTTACGGCATTGTTAAGAACATTGCCGGTTGAAGTTGTGTATCCCCCATAAACATTGCCGGTAACTGCCGTGTCGGCGATATTCACAATGTTGCTCTGGGCGGTTCCCGTTGAAACGCCGCCTCCGTAAATATTGCCGGTTATCGAGCCGCTGGATAAGGTTACGGTGTTTGCGGTGATATTGCCGGTTGAAGTTGTGTATCCCCCATAAACATCGCCGGTAACCGCTGCGCCGGCGATATTCACAATGTTGCCCCGCGCGGTTCCTGTTACGACGTCGCCTCCGTAAATATTACCGGTTATAGAACCGCTATTGAGCGACACGGAGTTTCTTTCGGTGTCGTTGCTGCCCAGGGAAATTTTTGCGCCATAGACATCCGCCTGGATGGTTCCACCATTAACAATGACCCTGTTCTCGTAGACCGTAGACGCATTGCCAGTAATATTTTCTCCGCCATATATTGCTCTGCCGGGATGTCCAAGGTTGATTTCCCCTCCATTGATGATTACCGAATTGCCGAAAATGCTGGATGGATTGCCGGCGCCGCTTTGTCCGCGGCCTCCGTAAATGTTGGCGTTGACGATTTTGCTTTCGTTGTTGATGGTGACCGAGTTGCCGGATACTGTGACTCCGGAAGCGAAGCCGTATGCGCCTGAAATAATTTGCCCTTGTACTTCCCCGCCGGAGATTTCTATGCTGTTTCCCCTGAATGCGCCGGGGACCGTGGCGTACGCGCCATAAACGTTATTGTGTATGACTGCCCCGTGGCCAATAGATACGGAATTCGAATCGCCCGTAACATTGCTGCCGCGTACAACTCTTCCACCGTAAACGCTGTTTCTTACCATGGCGTTTTCAATTTCGACTTTGTTGTTATTGACGTCGACAAAGGCGCTAAAGCCGCCATATACGTCATATACCTGTCCGCCGGTAATGGAAACTCTGTTGTATTCAACGTTGGTCAGGTCTCCAATCCCTCCATAAACATTTCCGGCAGGACTTGTTCTGGTGTCAATAAGCGGGGGGGTTGGAATGTAGATATTTCCGCTGTTAAAAATGACGGTGTTGTTTGATGAATCGGTTTTCGGGAACAGGGCGTTTACTTGAGGCTGGGTGTTGGCGGCGGTTGCGTTTGGAAAGTAAATTAACGGGTCATCAAGTTTTGCGGGCTCGTCGTTGTAAACTATGGTCTCGCCTCCCGTCGCTATGCAGGGGAAAAAGAAAACTGCCGCTAAAAGCAATCCGCTCAAAAGCGCCGGCATCAACCTGGATTCGCAAGACCGAATATTGCTTTCGGCGAAAAACGACATGCGCATACCTCCCTGGCTGTGTATTGCGCGAGAACAGGACCATGTCAAACAACGTAATCCCGGCAAACTGAAAAGCGACTTTAAGCGTGGTCGGCGAAAGTTTTAAGTTTACGGCTGACAAGCATTAGCTGTGTTTCTTGATTGTTTTACAATACACCATGTTTTTTGGGAAGAAAAAAATGCCCGATACATTTTCCAGAAGGATATGTCCTTTCGACAGAAATGATGCCGTAGCTAAATCGACAGCTTCCCGTTTTTACGTGAGGATAGATTCAGTATTTGCGCGGAAGTCAGATAGAAAAGACGACAGAATGCGGTTTTTAAGAAAGTTGTTATCCGATACTTTGTCCGTTCTTTGACAAAATAGTCCGTGAAAGAGGCTACACATCCAGTTGCGCCGCATCAATACCAAATACTTTTGCTATCCGGCGCAATGTTGATATGCGCGGATTGACCTTGCCGGATTCCATACGGGCATACACCGGTTGAGAGACATTCATTGCTCTGGCGACATTTCCTTGAGTCAAGCCCAAATACTCCCGCCATGCCCGGATGATGGAGAATTTATTTTTCAGCATCATGCCTACCACATCATCGGGAATGGCATGCGGGTCATTGCGGACAGCTTCGATTTCCGCATCGCTCAGAATATCTTTACGATCTTCAATGCCTTTTGTTCCCGTCAGCTTCAGATATTCTTTGTAGGGAATGACTACGGCAACGGGGATACCGTTATGTGTGACAACCTGATGGTTAGTATGTGCGTTCATCTCTTTTCCGTACCTCCATCACTCGAAAAACTGTAATGTGTCCATTCGGTAAAACCAGAAACAATACACGATAGCGGCCTACTCTCAAGCGGTAATCGTTGCGGTTCGTAAGAGCCTTGACGCCACGTGAACGAGGCCACTCGGCAAGCATGGTATGCAGCGATGCGCGTATGGTTGCCTGCGTATTTTCCGGCAGCTTAAAAAGCTGTTTAATCGCTGTCTTCGTCCATTCGAGCTTATTCATATCTTATAATAGCTTTAAATATCTTTTTCGTCAAAGAGGCGTATTGGCTTGGCGTTGCCGGCGTCGACGATTATGGGCGGTTTTTTTCGCGCTAAAAACAGCGGCGCCGCGGATAAAAAAATCCGCGACGCCGTTGACTCATGCTTGTATACGACCGCTGTTAAATCACGCTCCGGTTGTTACTTGCTACGAAGATACCTTCCCGCGATGGAACAGCCGGGCTGCTAAAAGCGCGTCGGCGCGTGTTAAGAAGGGTCGGGAAGAAAAACCCACTTGTACTCACTGCCTGGCGCTCCTGTTTCAAAATAGGTAATAGGGGCTACGGTTTTCGCAGTTATCATATTCCAGCCGGGTCGCGCGGATATATTAAACACAGTGTTAGGATCGGGGGTGCCGGTTACCGTAAGCGGGTTTACGCCGCCAACATAAAGATACATTAGCCTGTCAGGTTTTGTACCTATAGGAAACGATGGGGAGTTTATATACGATAGAAACGTTTCTTTGAGAGGGGTAGGAGGGGTTGCCCAAATAAACCCATAGTAGTCGATAGTAGCCCCCGAAAAAGTATCGAGAAAAACTATCGGTGTGCCACTGCCTCCGTGCAGATCTAAGCCGAAAGGAAATACGGTTCCCGCATTGCGAAAAGCGGTTGGGAATGGCTTTCCAATATTGATATTTACTTTGCCGTTTTCTATTTCAACGAATGAGCTGTCTATCTCATCGCTGATGGTAACAGGTCCATATGGTTCTGTTGGATTAAAATATTTGCCAAAACTAAAGGTTAAAGTTGACGGGCACTTGTCAACGGTATACGCCGGAGCCGGAGAAATACAGTAAGCCTGCATGTCGGATACGCTGATAGTGTCGCCGCCTACATGGATCGGGTTGCTGCTATCGCCGCCGCCACCTCCGCCGCAGGCAACCAGCCCGAAGCTCAACGCCAGCGTCAGCGTCAGAGTTAAACCGATAATCCATATTAAATAGCGATTTCCTTCCTTTTTTTTGTTCATCATGTCGCCCTCCTGGCGGAGTAAATATCCGTAATGGATAACCGCCCGTCAAATCTTTCCGGTTTAAAATCTTGTTTGAACGGCATTTTCACGCTTTGCGTGAAGCGTTTTCAGTATCACAGGCAAGAGAGAGCGTTGTCAATAACCGGCGTTGCCGCCGCCTGCCGCCATGAATGGCGGGAAAGCGCCCGAACGGAAGAGAGTTTTCAAGCGAAAGAAGCCTCTTCCTCATGTTCGCGCGTACGCTGTGATGGTTGTGGTTTTCGCGCGGTTGAATGAATTCAAGGGTATTTGTGAGGTTTATCGCGTTATCCTGAAAAACTAATGCGCTTTTACGCGTTCGAGAGGGGTAGATGACGCTTCGCGTGCTGCCGTTGGGCGGTCTTGGTGAGGTAGGCATGAATTCCATGCTGTTTGACAGCGGAGAGACTGCGTTTCTGCTGGATGCCGGGCTTATGTTTCCTGATGACACGATGCTTGGCATCGACTACGTGGTGCCGGATTTTTCTCTTCTTCATGAAGCCGCCCCGCATCTGTGCGCTCTTCTTCTGACGCACGGCCATGAGGATCACATAGGAGGAGTCCCGTTTCTGCTGAAGGAGTTTGATGTGCCTGTGTACGGGACGCCGCTGACGCTTGGGTTGCTGCGTCACCGGCTTTCGGAGCACGGGCTGGAGCGCGCGCGGCTTATGCCTATAGCGCGGAAGGCGCGGTTTCGCGTCGGAGATTTTGATATCGAGGCGTTTCCGGTGTGCCACAGCATTCCCGACGCGGTCGGCTATATATTGCGATGCGGCGAAGGAACCTTCGTTCATACGGGAGATTTCAAGATCGACGCGTCTCCGCTCGACGGCGTTCCGACCGGCATTGAGAGGCTTAAAGAGGTATCCGAAAAAGAAGGCGTCATCGCGCTGTTCTCCGACTCCACCAATATCGAGCAGGATGGACACAGCCTGCCGGAGAAATTCGTGGGGGAAGCGCTCTCGGAGGTTTTCGCGGAAGCGCGCGGCCGGGTTATCGTGGCGATGTTTTCCTCGAATCTCCATCGGGTGCGGGAGGCGCTCAAAGCGGCGGCCCGGTGCGGCCGGCGCGTTGCCCTCAGCGGAAAAAGCATGATTCGCAACGTAGAGACGGCGATTGACCTTGGCTACCTGGTTCTTCCGCAGCCGAATATCCTGGCGCCGATAGAGGACGCGGCCCTGCTACCGGACCGGAGGGTGGTCGTGGTAACAACGGGAACGCAGGGAGAGTCGCGGTCGGCCCTGAGCCTGATGGCGTTGGGTGAGCACAAATACATAAAGGTTCGGCCCGGAGACACGGTGGTTCTTTCTTCCAAATTCATTCCGGGCAACGAGCGCGCTATAGCCGGCATGATCAACCGGCTTTTCCTCGCGGGGGCGGATGTGCTCTATGAGAAAATATCAGAGATCCATGTATCCGGACACGGAAGCCGTGAAGAGTTGGAGGAGATGATAGAGGCGGTCAGGCCGGAAAACTTTATTCCCGTGCATGGAGAGCCTCGGTTGCTGGTGCGGCACCGGAATCTTGCCCGCAAGCTCGGAGTTCCCGGCACGGAGATGGCGCTAAACGGCGATGTCTTGCTGTTCAAGGATGGAATGGTGGAGCGCGCGGACCGGATGGAGGTCGGGCGTTTCTTTGTGGACGGCAAAGGAGTAGGGGATGTCGAAGGCGTGGTACTAAAGGATCGGTATAACCTTTCCCAGGTTGGTTTGGTGATGGTTGCCTTGGTTCTTTCCCCGGCTACCGGCGAAGTGTTGTACGGGCCCGATATAATTGCGCGCGGCGTTCTCATGGAAAACGGTGAAGAAGAACTGCTGGATGGAGCAAAAAGCGAAGTGCTTAAGGTTCTCGATGAATTACACGCCGAGGCGCGGACCGATTTCGACGAGATGCGGGCCGACATCCGGCGCGTACTGCGCAGGTATTTCAATAAACGGCTGGAACGAAAGCCCATGATCGTTCCGGTCCTGATGGAGCTATAAGACGTTGGCCGACATGACAAGGTTCAAGCGTGACAGCATGGCGATCCTGTTCCTGACGGTGGGGCTGTATCTTTCGCTTTCGCTTGTTTCCTTTCATCAGCACGATCCGTCTCTCTCATCGGCGTCCATACCGGAGACTCCGGCGCTTAACTGGGGCGGAAAAGTGGGGGCGGTGCTTGCCGATCTGCTGATACAGGTGTTCGGGATAGGAGCGATTGCGTTTCCATTCCTCTGCATTATGCTTGCGGTCTGGAGTTTTCGCGGCGGCGATATGCTCGATCACCGGAAACGCGCGGCGGGGGGGCTTTTGGCCGTTTGCTCCGTTTTGGGGATTCTGAGTTTCTTCGCCGGACATGTGTCGGTCTTCGGGCAGAACATTTACCTTCCCGGAGTTGTCGGGGAATTGCTTGGGAAGCAGCTTTTAGGGAGGCTTCTGAGTACCGCCGGAGGACTGCTGCTGCTCTTCGCCACATTGCTGTTATCGCTGATGCTGATGACCGGGGCGCCTCTGAGCGGGCTGCCGGGATTTTGGCGCAGGGAAGAGAAACATTCGGATAAAGTGCGGGCGATGGTGAAGGAAAAGCTCGTGCCGAAGGAACCGTGGGAGATAGAGGAAGAGTCGCTGCTGCGCAAGGAAGCGGCTATGGAGGCCGCGAGGCCAAAGGTTATTCCGCCGCGTCCGGCTGACGAAGAGGCTTCCGTTCGCCGCGCCGCCGGAGAAGCCTTTGTTCTCCCGCTGCTTGATCTGCTGGAGCCGTCGAAAGAACAGGAAGGAAAGCCCGACGACTCGACGCTGCGGGAAAACGCTCGCGCGCTGCTGTCGAAGCTGACCGAGCATGGCATCGACGGTTCTATAACGGAGATCCAGGCCGGCCCGCTGGTCACAATGTACGAGTTCAAACCGGCGCCCGGAGTCAAGGCGAACCGTGTATCCTCGATGGCCGGCGATCTCGCGCTGGCGATGCGGTGCGAATCGGTGCGCGTTGTCCCCAACATTCCCGGAAAAGGGGTTATGGGCTTTGAGATTCCCAACGCCCACAGATCATCCATAGTCTTGCGGGAAATGCTCGGAAGCGCGGCCTACGTATCGGCGCCTTTTACCCTGGCGCTTGCGTTGGGGAAAGACATATTCGGCGATCCGGTTGTAAGGGATCTTGCGAAGATGCCTCACTTGCTGATTGCGGGCGCGACAGGTTCGGGCAAGAGCGTGGCGTTGCACACCATGATCTTGTCGATCCTGTTCCGGGCTACTCCGGAGGATGTCCGGCTGATCCTGGTTGACCCGAAAATGCTTGAGCTTTCGCTGTATGAAGATATACCGCATTTGTATCATCCCGTCGTCACTCAGCCGCGCGAAGCGGCGCTTGTGCTCAAGTGGGCGGTGGGAGAGATGCGGGGCCGGTACCAGTTGATGATGGAAAACGGTGTTCGCAATATCGACGCTTTTAACCAGTTGGCCGGGAAGCGGCAGCGGACGGAAGGATGGGTGAAGGGGCAAGGCGAAGGGGAAGACATAGCCAGGCTTCCGTACATTGTCATAATCATAGACGAACTGGCGGATCTGATGATGACCACCGCCTCAAAGAGAGAGGTGGAGGATTCCATCACCCAGCTTACACAGATGGCGCGCGCGGCCGGGATACATCTGATTTTCGCGACCCAACGCCCTTCCGTCGATGTGCTCACCGGGATCATCAAGGCCAATTTCCCGTCGCGGGTCTCCTTCAAAGTGACCTCCCAGATAGATTCCCGGACCATCCTGGATCAGGGCGGAGCGGAGACCCTTCTTGGGTTTGGCGACATGTTGTTCCTGCAGCCTGGCGTGACGGGGATAATGAGGGTGCACGGTCCGTATGTGAGCGAAGAAGAAATTTATCGTGTAGTGGGCCATTTGAAGGCGCAGGGCGCGCCGATATTCGATTCGGCGATCACCACGCCGTCTTTTATGGAAGAGCCGGATTCGTTCAGGGACGAGATGTTTGACGCGGCTGTGGAGGAAGTTTGCCGTTCTGGGCGCGCGTCGGTCTCCTTCCTTCAGCGACGTCTGAAGATAGGGTTCAATAGGGCGGCGCGGATTATCGAGGAGATGGAACGGCAAGGGATTATCGGCCCCGCCGAGGGAGGAAAGCAGCGCGAGGTCTTCATGCTTCGCAGGGAGGAATAAGCGGGATGCGGCACGGTATTCGGGTTTTCCTGTTGCTGTCGGCGCTTTTGTCCGCGGCGGCGGTAGTTGTTCTTTCGCTTCCGATCGCAATCGCGGGAGAAAATCCGCCGGACGGGGACGCCATTTTGCGAAAGATCGGCAAGCGGTACGCGGCGGTCGGCACTCTGTCGGCGCGGTTTCGTCAGGATGTTCCATTGCAAAACCTGGGGATTGTGCGTAAGGCATCCGGAAAGGTTTATTTAGGCCGGCCCATGAAGATGCGGTGGGATTACGACGCGCCGGAAAACCAGTTGTTTCTGGCTGACGGCGAATATTTTTATTTTCGTCCCGCGGGTTCTTTCGAAGTAATCCGAAGAAAGATTGACGAGAAGAGTATCGGCGGCAGGATTCCCTTGCTGCTTTTGTTTGGAAAAGGCGACATTTCTTCCATGTTTAATGTGAGAGAAACGATTTCCGCTAAAGACGGATCAGGCGTCATACTGCGGCTTGTTCCCAAAGATGACGGCGCTCCGGAAATCCGCATGATAGACCTGCTGGTGGACAAGCGGGACAATTTGATCAAAGAGGTGCATCTTTACGATAGGCTCGGCGGAGAGAATCACCTGTATCTGTCAGACATCCAGTTCGACAGTGTGCTTCCTTCCGATATTTTTCGGTTCAAAAACCCTTCGGGAACTCCCGTGGTGGATGGGTGAGCAGGCAAAGAAAAAAGAAAGCGGGGACGGTGCGTATCCATACGCTCGGGTGCGGCAAAAACGCGGTTGATTCCGAGGTTATGGCGGGGCTGCTTGCTGAAAACGGGTTTAACCTTGTTTCCAGCGGGCGGGCGGATGTCGCGGTGCTCAATACGTGCGGATTTGTGACGGCTGCCAAGGAGGAGTCTATCGAGGGGGTTTTGGCGCTGGCGGGAGAGAAGCGGCGCGGACGGATTCGCCGGCTGGTTATGACCGGCTGCCTTGCCCGCAGGTACCAGGAAGAGCTTCCCGGCCTGCTTCCCGAAGTTGATTTGTTCATTGGTCCGGGGGATATTCCGTCTCTGCCCGGCCTGCTGTCCGGTATGCTTGCCGAAGAGGAGGGGCCGCGCTCCCTTGTTTCGCGCCGCGTGGTGGGAGAAGGCGCTCTTCCGGATAATGCTTATAGTCACCGCTTGCCCGATGCCGCGTCCGGTTCCGTTTTCCTGAAGATTCTCGAAGGGTGCGATAACCGATGCTCCTATTGCGCGATTCCCATGATCCGCGGCCCGCTGCGAAGCCGCGGCCGTGATTCGCTTCTGGCGGAAGCGCGCAAACTTGTCCGCAAAGGGGCAAAGGAGATAAACCTGATAGGCCAGGATCTGACCGCTTACGGGGTCGACCGGGCGGAGAAAGGAGCGCTTCCTTCTCTGGTCCGGAGTCTTTGCGCGATACGCGGCGTCAGGTGGGTCCGTCTCCTTTACCTTTATCCCGGTCGCGTTGACAATACGATCATTGATCTGCTGCGTTCCGAAGAGAAGGTGTGCCCATATCTGGATATCCCGGTCCAGCATATCGACTCCGCTATACTGGCTTCTATGGGGCGAAAGTACGGCCCTTCCGACATCTATCGGATTCTGGATCGCCTGCGCGCGTCGCTCCCCGGTATTTTTCTGCGGACATCGCTCATAGCGGGATTTCCTGGGGAAACGCCGAAAGCGTTTGACCGGCTGCTTCGGTTTGTCCAGGAGACGAAATGGGATTATCTTGGGGTGTTTCCGTACTCCAGAGAGGAGGGGACTCCGGCGGGCACAATGCCAAAGCAAGTCTTGAAAGGGACGGCGGAAAGGCGGGCGCAAATGATCCGTGACGCGCAGGCCGACATCCTTGCCGCGCGCAACGCGTCCATGAAGGGAGAGACGGTGCAAGTCCTGGTGGAAAAAGCGTTTTCAGGCGGTGGGGCGCAAGGACGTCACCGCGGCCAGGCTCCGGAGGTTGACGGCTATGTCAGGCTTGCCGGATTCGCGGGAAAGCCCGGAGTCATTTGCCGGGCGCGGGTGACCGAAGCAAGAGAATGTGATTTGCGGGCGGAAATTTTATGACTCAAATTAAGAATTCATTTGATACCCTACTGCAAAAAAGTATACTGTTGCGTTTAATTCTCATTTGAAGGGCGGAAACCGGTGAAACCAATCAAAGAGATGCTTCTCAAAATGCGGTCGGATCTGGCCCAAGAGATCTCGCGGCGCTCGAAAGTGACGACGGAACCGGGAATGCAGGACATAGGCGACATTCTCGATCTGGTTTCCGAGGAAAGGACAAGAGAGCTCGATATCCTCCTTACGGACCGGGAGAAGAGAAAGCTGCTGCAGATCGACGACGCGCTTGACAAGATAGAGGACAATACTTACGGCCAGTGCGAGGAATGCGGCACAAAAATTCCGCGCGCGCGGCTTAAGGTGCTTCCTTTCGCAAAATATTGTGTGGAATGCCAGGAAAAAAACGAGCGTGAGGAGAAATATACCAGGGAAGAGCCTGATGAAGGGATCAGGAAGGTTCAGATGGCGGAAGCGGAGGAGTAGCGGGGACCGGATCAGGGGAAGGATTGTCTGTCTGCATAAGCTTGTTCGCCGCTGCGTCTCTCAGTAGCCGACGCAGATTTTTCACCGCTACAGAATGTTGTTCGAATGTTTCTGAAAACGTATGCGTGCCGTCGTTGTTTGATACGAAGTATAAGTAGTCCGTATTGGCGGGATTCAGCGCTGCCTTGAGCGATGCCAATCCCGGGTTTGAGATCGGCCCCGGCGGCAGTCCGGCGTTCATGTAAGTGTTATACGGTCCCGGCGTCCGCAGGTCATCCCTGGTTATCGTCCCATTGAAGCGTTTTACTTCATAGATCACCGTCGGGTCCATCTGCAGCGGCATTCCCAGTTTCAGCCGGTTTCGAATGACTGCCGAAATCAAAGGTTTTTCATGCGGAATCCCGGTCTCTTTTTCTATGATCGAGGCGATTGTCACTACCTCGTGTACCGAAAGCCCCGCCTTGCCCGCTTTCCGCTCCATTTCCGGAGTAAACCGGGTTTTGAACGGCTGGACCATGACCTCAAGGATATGGACAGGTTTCATGTTTTTGACCAGGTTATATGTGTCGGGAACGAGGTACCCTTCCGCGCTATCCGCATCGATTCCAAGCTTTGCAAGCGTGCCCGCGGACATGGCCGCTTCGAGGAACGCGTCCGGTTTTGTCAGCGAGTATGCCTCCAGAAGCGACGCCACGTCGTACAGGTTTGATCCTGGGCGCACAACCACAGGGTATTTCACCACATCGCCGGCGATCAGCTTTTTCCATGCGGTGTAAGCGGACGGAGGGTTCGGGAATGTGTATTCGCCGTATTGCAACTGGCGGGTTGTCCTCGTAAGTATGGTAATCCCCCGGAAGGCAACCGGGTGCGGAAGTATGTTTTCCGCCGAGAGGATGTACGCGATTTCCTGCATAGGGCTCCCTTTGGGGATGGATACCGTCGTTATTTTCCAGTCCCTGGAAGAGTGCGAGTCAAACAGCAGGAAGGTAAAAAGCAGAGTCCCGGATATGACAAATAGCGCGGCAATGCGCAGGACGCGCGGTGAGTGATGTTTTTTCTTGGAAAGCGGGATCATTTTCGGTTTCGCAGGTCCAGGGCGCTTTGCAGGAGAAACATCGCCGCAAGGCTGTCCCGCAGCTCCTTCCGCCGTTCTCTTCTCAGGTTGGACTCGACGAGGTGGCGTTCCGCCTGCGCGGTGGTCAGGCGCTCGTCCCACATAGTCACCGGCAGACTGAGGATTTCTTCGATCCGCGCGCCAAATTCTCTTGCTCGAACGGCGGCCGGACCTTCGTCACCGTTCATCAACAACGGAAGCCCCAAAACGACTGAGGTGATCTCCAGCTCGGCCGCCAGGCGACCAAGTTCCTCGATGTCCTTTTTGTCTCCGGATCTTACGATCGGAGGCAGAGGCTGCGCCGTGAATCCGAGGGAATCCGAGACGGCTACGCCGATGCGCCTGCTTCCGTAATCGAGACCGACAACCTTTCCTTTTGGAAACCCGTTATTCATTAGTTCGAGTCTACTTGTCTTATGACTTTATCGTCAACCGATCGGATTGACGAAACATTCCAGCTTCGATATGACTATATAGCCTATAGTCATGCGGCTGGATTCACGGCGGCCCCGTCCACGGACACCAGGGAACCTGGGAGGAATCGTCATGATCAAATCGATAGAAGAGGCGTTGAACGCAATGGTTTCCGATTCATCGCAGAATGTGCGCGAGACGGCGATGGCATCGATGGATCGGTTCCGGGCAAAGCGTTCGATTGACCGGTTCCGGACGATTCTGAAGAAGGGGACTGTACAAGACAGGGTTCACGTAGTCCATGTTGCCGGAGAGATAGCGGGGGGCGAAGGAATCTCGCTTCTTCTCGAAGCTCTTTACGATAAGGATGAGGTGGTCCGTGGGGCCGCGGTCAGGAAGTTGCTGCCTTTCCCTACTCCGGCAGTTCTTAAGGCTTTGTGGGAGATGCTCTTGAGAGAGAAAGGGGTTGTGCTGGGGAACGTTATCGAGGTGTTGGGCGCCTCGGGAAGGAAGGAGTTGAGTCCGCACCTGGAAAGATATTTTACCCATCCCGAAGCGGAGGTGCGCGCCAAAGCGATTATTGCGGTTTCGCGTCTGACTGACGGTGACGGATGGGAAAAGATCCTGGCTCTGCGTGGAGACAAAGACGAAGTTATCCGCAACGCGGTCGCGGAGGGGCTGGGGCACTGGACATCATCCCGGCCTTGAAAAAGGGCCGGCTTTTAGCTGGAAGTACTCTCCAGAACGTTTTCAAACGGGATTGGCGGCAAGAGCATGGGATTCACTGTTCCAAGCGTAGTGCGGCGCGGCTTTCCCGTGGTTGGGTCCACCTCCGATAAGTCCACGGCTTCTGGTTTTGGCAGCGGATTTCCCGCCCGGTCGTAGAGAATCGCTATCTCCAGATTTCCCTTTCCTCCCTCCGGCACCTTTGTGACTATGCCGACTTCCATAGTGTTCAGGCGCAGCAGTGTGCCGATGGGATAGATTCCAAGCGAGCGCTCCAGTAGTGTGACAAGGTCGGGATCAAGCGATTTTCCCGACAGTTTTCGCATGATTTCTATTGCGTTTTGCGGTGTTCGCGCTTTCTGGTAGGAGCGTGTGCTGGTAAGGGCGTCGTAGCAGTCGGCCACCGCGATAACCTGGGAATATGGGTGCGGCGGGGCGCCTGGATCGGGAGTTGGGTATCCCGCCCGGTCGAACCGCATGTGGTGCTCTCTTACAAGGCTGCATGTTTCAGGCTGAATGTTCGTCATTTTTTCCAGGATGACGAAGCCTGCTTCCGGGTGTTTCTTGATTTCCTCGTACTCGCTTATCGTCAGCGTGCCGGGTTTCTGGATCAGGTCCAGCGCAAGTTGTGTTTTTCCGATGTCGTGGAGCAGCCCCGCAACGCCAACGTTGATACGGCTTTGCTCGGGCAGCCCCAGGTTTTCCGTGACGGCCAGAGCCAGGACGGAAACATTCACGGAATGGTTGTACGTATATTCGTCGAAATTCTTGATCAAAGTGAGGGCAAGCATCGCGTCCCGGTTACGCAGGAGCATTCCGTTGATTTCACGGACTGCGCTTTCGCAGCTTGCGCCGTCAGGTATCTGCCCGTTGCGGACATCATTTAACGCCTTAGCCACCACACTGATTGCGTTGTTGTAGACCTTTTGGGCGTTGGCGAAGTCGTCAGTATCTTCGCGCTCGGTAACGTAGATGTGTTTTATCCCCGCCACGGAAAGCCGTTCCTTGATAGCTTCTGTGCTCAGCCCCTGCTCCTTGGTTTCGTGCAGGAAAAGCATGAAACGCTCGAGGTCTTCGGTTGTCATTTCTTTTTCGAAGACGAGGGCGGGCACGCCAATGCTGCCAAGGCGCGCAAGGAAAAGTTCCAGAGAGGACGTCAGGTGGAAGATAGGGACTCCTTCCAGCACAAGCGTGTCGTCCACTACTGTCAGTACCAGCTCCGCGCGGTTGGCAAACAGCGGCGCAAGTTCCGCGACGCATTTCCAGATAGGGCTCTTTACGAGCGGATGAGACGGCGGGTAGAGGCCGCGGTTTTTCAGAGAGGCTCCAAGGAGCCGGACGATTCCGGCAATCGTCGTTTCCATCTGTCGTCGATCCAAAGCTATATCTCCCTATTCCGTCGTCTTAAGCTTCAGGATACGTTTTGCCTCGCGTTTTAATGCTTCGTCATTTCCTTGTAGAATGCCATGAAGCGCGTCGGCGGCGCTACTTCCCTTTATAGAGAACAGGCTTCTCAGTGTGTGAGTTTTCATCGCCCGGAACTTTTTCGTATTAAGGAAAGTGTTAAGCGCAAGGATTTGCTCCAGAGCTACGGCGGCTTCCTCGGTGCCGATCGCCCGGAGAGAGTCGATTGCCTCGTGCGCCAGCCGGTAATTCAAGAACAGGAATTTCCTTGATGTGGCGCGCCGGAAAAGAGTTTCGATCGCCTCGAACTCTTTCTTGGACGCAAGAGCCGTGGTTGCCGTGAGAGCCACCGATTCTTCAGGGTAGAAACATAGCTCGCAAAGGGTTGCTGTGGCGGAAGGAAGGTTGATCCTTGAGAGCGCTTTTATCGCCTCTTTTTTTACCCGAAGGTCGGGGTTTGAAAGCGTCGACATGATTTGGGGGGCGAGGTCGGGCATGCCGAGACTCCCCAGGATCATCACCATGTTCCGGATCATGTACCATCGGGAATCGTTCAGGTTTGCCAGGACAGCGGGAACCGCGGCCCGCCCAATGCGGACGACGATGGAGACGATTGTCTTGCGAATCAGGATATCTTTTTCTTCTGCCAGCGCTTGCAGGAGCGGGTTGGCCGCTTTTTCTCCAAGCGCTGCCAGTATAGTCTCGGTTTCTTGCCGCCCGCGGATGCCTCCTTTTTTAAGATGAGTGATGTAATGATCTATCAGCTCGTCGCTTGCAAGCTCGCGGATTCCCATGTTGGCTTGTTCCGCGATCTCTATGTTGTTTTCGGGCGGCGATTCTATGTGTCGGATAAATATGGATATGGCACGGGTGGAGTACTCGATTTTATGTGCCGGCGGCTCTAACAGCATGAAGCGGAGAAATGCGTCTATGTGGATACGGTATTTGGCCGGATCTGTTTCCTTTTCGATATGGGAGAGCAGGAGGTCCGCGGTCGGGGCTTCCTCTTTTTCTTCCTGCGCATCCGCTTGAAGCTCGAGTTCAAGAGATTTGTTGAAGAACTGGTCTTCCAATTCTTCTTCAGGCTCAACTTCTTCCAGTTCCTCTTCTTCTTTCAAAACGTCGGAGAACTTGTCATATTCAACCCGGTTTATGCAGATGCGGGAAACTTTTTCTCTTCGCAGAATTTTTTCGAGTCCCCCGTCGTCAAGTACTTGCTCCACATCCCTGGAAATGGTTTTCAAAAACGATACAATCTCGTCCGGCATCATGCTTGGGAGGAAAATTACCCTGGCCGCTCTTCGGATGTACAACTCACGGTTCAGGTCAACGAGGGATTTGTGGCTTCCGCTTCCAGGCAAAGGGTTATTGTTGTACAGCAGATGGTTTTTTGTGACAGAGATCTCCAGGCCTTGCTCTGGTAGAGGGATGTCTTCAAACAGCAAGGATATTTTGGTGATCGCCTGAATTAGTATTGGGTGGTTCGGAGGGTAAAAACTGACAATTTTCATCCCCTTCGCCAGTTCAATTATGGCGTGGGAGATGCGTCCAAGGTACAGTTCGTCAGAAACGCCTACGGAACTGCTCATTACGATATTGGAAAATATGGATTTATTAGCATAGAGTTACAATATCCGATATGGGAACCGGGCAAGTCAATCGTTTTCAGGAAAACCGGCGCTTGCAATGGTGGTTATGCGCCGTGGCGTCAGGATTTGGAGTCGGACGCGTTCCGTTTGCGCCGGGAACGGCCGGAACGCTGCTTTGCCTGCCGATCTGGTATTGGACCGGCGGGAAAGGAGCGGCGCATTTTTTTGCGCTGGCCCTGGTGCTTCTGATTTCCGTACCCGCTATAAAGGAAGCGGTGAAACGCGCCGGGCAAAGCGATCCCGGCACGGTTGTTATCGACGAAATAGCCGGAATGCTGGTGGCGGCGACCTGTATCCCCTGGAACTGGAAGAATGTTCTGGCGGTGTTTCTGTTGTTTCGGTTTTTCGACATGTGCAAATTTGGTCCGATGGCGTGGCTGGATTCGAAAAAAGAACCGTTTTATGTGCTTGCGGATGATGTGGCGGCGGGAATTTGCGCGGGGCTGGTCTGGCGGGGGGTAATGTGGCTTACGGGATGAAAAACGCGGCTGTACTGCTTGGGCGGCTCCTACGGTCGTCCGGAAAGACGCTTGCCGTTGCCGAATCGTGCACCGGGGGGCTTTTGGCCGGCGCGATAACAGATGTTCCCGGAAGTTCGGAGTATTTTCTGGGCGGCGTAACGGCCTATCACAATACCGCTAAAACCCGGCTCCTTGGCGTTCCATCCAGCCTGATAGAATCGCGCGGCGCGGTGAGCGCGGAAGTTGTCGAGGCAATGGCAAAAGGCGCGTTGAAGCGTTTTTCGGCGGATGTTTCTATTGCTGTCACCGGTATAGCCGGACCGGGTGGAGGAAGCCGGGAAAAACCGGCTGGAACGGTATGGGTGGCTGTCGCGGTTCGGGGTGAAGGGGTCCGGTACTCGCACCGGTTCCGTTTTCGCGGAGACCGTATAAAGGTTCGCCGGGAGACGGTACGGTCGTCTCTTGCGGCGGTGTCGGAGATTTTGTCCGGGAAAATAGAGAGGCGGCGGTGAGGTGCTTCATCGGGATCGGCCTGCCGGATACCGTCCGGACGTGTCTTGTGGAAGCGGTGCGGGAGTTTTGCCGGGAGAGGGTTCCGGTTTCCTGGACAGTTCCGGAAAATCTGCACATGACGCTGAAATTTCTTGGAGAAACCAACAAAAAACGTGTTTTTGATGTAGAGAAGGGGCTTGCGGAGGCTGCCGCCGGTTTCACGGCGTTTTCCTTGAAAGCTGCCGGAGGGGGGATGTTCCCCGGTCCGCGTGATCCGAGGATACTTTGGGCAGGGTTTGGCGAACCGCTTGAATTGGTTGAAGCATTGCAACAAACTATAAGTAACACCATGATGTTGGTGGGATTTCCGGCGGAAGGCCGCCTGTTTCACCCTCATGTAACCATCGGCAGGGTTAAGGGAACGCTTCCTTCCGGTTGGGGAGATCGGTTTCTTGGGCATTTCACCGGGCGCGCTTTTGGCATTGTGCCGGTATCATCTATCATTCTGTACGAAAGCCGCCTCTCCAGGGGAGGGGCGATCTATTCAGTGATCCGTGAATTCCCTCTCGTGGGCGCTTTGCGGAACGTAGAAAGCAAAAAGGAGACTACTTCATGAACCAGGACGCGAATCGCCGCAAGGCGCTGGATATGGCTGTTGCCGCCATAGAGAAGAGTTACGGCAAAGGCGCCATTATGAGGCTGGGCGCCGATGTGCCCGCCAAAGACATCCCTGTCATACCTACGGGCGCCATTTCCCTGGATGTGGCTCTTGGCATCGGCGGAATCCCCAGAGGAAGGGTTACGGAGATTTTCGGACCGGAGGCTTCCGGGAAAACCACACTGGCATTGCACATTATCGCCGAGGCGCAAAAGCAGGGCGGCGTGGCCGGTTTTATCGACGCGGAGCACGCTCTGGATCTGTCCTACGCGAGAAAACTTGGAATTTCCACGGAGGATCTCCTCATATCCCAACCGGACACGGGAGAACAGGCTCTTGAGATCACGGATCTTCTTGTCCGCAGCGGCGCGCTCGACGTTGTTGTTGTTGATTCTGTGGCGGCGCTGGTCCCAAAAGCGGAGATAGACGGGGAGATGGGAGACGCCCACATGGGGCTTCAGGCGCGTCTGATGTCTCAGGCGCTGCGCAAGCTTACCGGGACGATCAGCAAGTCGATGACATCCGTCATCTTTATCAACCAGATCCGCCAGAAGATCGGAGTCATGTTCGGGAATCCCGAGACAACCACTGGCGGAAACGCCTTGAAGTTTTATGCTTCGATGCGCCTGGACATACGCCGGATCTCCCAGATCAAGCGGGATGACGAAGTCGTCGGCGGCCGTACCCGCGTCAAGGTTGTTAAAAACAAGCTTGCTCCTCCGTTTCGTGAGGCGGAGTTTGACATTCTTTACGGCGAAGGTATCTCCCGCGAAGGGGATATCCTTGACTTGGGTTCGGAACTGGACGTTTTGGAAAAAAGTGGCGCATGGTACTCTGTCGGCGGGGAGAGAATAGGACAGGGACGCGAAAACGCCCGGGCATTCCTTAAGGAGCATCCGGATATGGCCAAGGGTCTCGTAGATAAAATTTTGGCCAAATGCGGTATCAGCGAAACTCCGAAATCACCGGCAGAAGGAGAATAACAATTTGGAACTCAACGAGATTCTCCGTTTAGCGTCAAAACACGGAGCTTCGGATGTGCATCTCAAGGCGGGGCTTCCGGCCGTCTTTCGGATAAACGGAAAGCTCGTTCCGATGAAGTCTCCAACGCCGCTCAAACACGAAGATCTAAAGGCAATGAGCGAGATGATCTTGAGCGAAGACCAGAAGGCCCGGCTCGAAAAGCAGTACGAGATCGACTGCGCTTATGGTGTCGCCGGGCTTGGCCGGTTCCGCGTCAATATATTCCAGCAGCGTGGGACAATGGGCATAGTTTTGCGGTTGGTCCCGTTTGGCGTTAAGACCTTCGAGGAGCTTTATCTGCCGAAGGTTATGGAGAAGATAGCCGCCGAAGAGCGCGGGCTTATCTTGTGCACGGGGACCACCGGATCCGGAAAGTCGACCACTCTGGCTTCAATCGTTCAGCACATAAACACGAACCGCAGTTGTCATATCATGACAATTGAAGACCCTATCGAATTTCTCCTGCGCGACTACAAGAGCATCATCAACCAGCGGGAACTGGGAGTCGATACGGCGTCTTTTGCCAACGCGCTCAAGAGCGCCCTGCGTCAAGATCCCGATGTCATCCTCGTCGGAGAAATGCGCGATCTTGAGACTATAGAGACCGCGCTTACGGCGGCGGAGACCGGGCACATGGTTTTGTCTACGCTGCACACGCTGGACGCGGCCGAGACTATCAACCGTATTGTCGCCTCCTTCCCTCCGTTCCAGCAGAAGCAGATCCGGGTGCAGCTTGCCGCGGTCTTGAAAGCTGTCATTTCCCAGCGGCTGGTTCCGCGTCAGGACGGCACGGGGCGCGTGCCCGCGGTCGAGATAATGCTCAATACCGCCCGCGTCCGGGAATATATTGAAGATAAAGACAAGACTCGCAAGATACGGGAAGCGATCCAGCAAGGGTTTGTGTCGTATGGCATGCAGACGTTCGATCAGTCGCTGATGGGGCTGCTAAAGGAAGAACTCATAACCCTTGACGAAGCCCTCCGGCAGGCAAGCAATCCCGACGACTTCATGTTGCGCATCCGTGGCGTGTCCGCGACATCTGACCTTACCTGGGATGATTTTGACAAGGGCGACGGCGGCGAGAAGAAAGACAATTAAAAAGAACACGGCGTCAGCCCATGAAAACCCTATCGAGCTTGTCTTTGGCATGCTTGCCCGTCGTCCTTTAAGCGAAGGAGAGGTAAAGGTCCGGCTGTTGCGGAAAAGCATTCCAGAGTCCGCCATCCCGCCGGTTCTTGCGCGGTTGCGCGATCTTGGGCTGCTCGACGATTCGGCTTTGTGCCGGCAGCTTGCCCGTTCCTACCGGGAGACACGGATTTACGGTCCGGCGAAGATCGCGTGGAAGCTGGCTTCACGAGGCTTTCCCCGGTCTCTTGTTGAAGAGGCGATGCGGGATGAATGCGCGGAAGAAGATGTCGCTGCCGCAGCCGTCTTGGCGCTGCGGAAAAAATACCGGGGCGGGATTCCTCCGGGGCGTGAAGGCGCGTCGAAAGCGTACCGGTTTCTGGCCGGTCGGGGGTTTCCTCCAGAGATTTGCCGGCGGGCTATCGGCAGGCGAAGGACCGAGACGGAAGGAGACGAATAGATGTTCAGGACTGGCGCGGAGCTTCGCTCCGCTTTTATTGCGTATTTCGAACGGAACGGACACAAGGCGCTGCCAAGCGCCTCGCTGGTTCCGTTAAGCGACCCTACCCTGCTTTTTACAAACGCGGGAATGGTTCAGTTCAAAGAGGTCTTTCTTGATCTGGACGCCACTCAATGGAAGCGGGCGGTGACGTCCCAAAGGTGCCTGCGGGTTAGCGGCAAACACAATGATCTGGAGAATGTCGGCTACACCGCGCGGCATCATACCCTGTTCGAGATGCTGGGCAACTTCTCTTTTGGCGACTACTTCAAAAAGGAAGCGGTTCATTACGCGTGGGAATTCCTCACGCGGGAGATTGGTCTTGACGAAAAACGGATGATAGCCTCGGTCTTCCGGGAAGACGACGAGGCGTATGACATTTGGCATAAAACTATCGGGCTTCCAACTTCGCGGATAGCCCGGCTCAACGAGAAAGACAACTTCTGGTCAATGGGGGCGACCGGTCCCTGCGGTCCCTGTTCCGAGATCATCTACGACCAGGGCAAAGATACCGGATGCGGCCGTCCCGAATGCTCCATAGAGTGCGGATGCGACCGTTTCCTCGAGATCTGGAATCTGGTGTTCATGCAATTCAACCAGGACGAGAGCGGAAAAAAGATTCCGCTTCCAAAGCCAAGCATCGACACGGGCATGGGGCTCGAACGGCTTGCCGCTGTGGTCCAGGGAGTTTCGAGCAACTACGACTCCGATCTGTTTCAGCCGATTCTGCAGGAGATAGCCGTACTTGGCGGGAAAAAGTATGGCTGTTCACCGGAACAGGATGCGCCGATGCGCGTCATTGCGGACCATGCGCGGGCGACAGCCTTTCTTATCGCCGACGGCGTTTTGCCGTCCAATGAAGGGCGTGGGTATGTCCTGCGCCGCGTCATGCGGCGCGCTCTTCGTCACGGGAAGAAGCTTGGGTTTGACGGACCGTTTCTCCACAAGATAGCCGGGACGGTGGTTCGGGAGTTTTCAAAGGTTTTTCCCGAATTGCAAAGCAGCGCGTCTTTCATTGATACCGCCGTGTTCCAGGAAGAGCGCAGATTCCTCGAAACGCTCGACGCGGGACTGCGGATGGTCGAGGACGAATTCGCCCGGATACGGAATGCCAAAAACGAGGTTTTTTCCGGCGAGGCGGCGTTCCGGTTATACGACACCTATGGGTTTCCTGTGGACCTGACCGCGGATTTGTGCCGGGAGCAAGGGATGATGCTGGATACTGCCGGGTTCGAGACGGAAATGGAAAAGCAGCGGACCCAGTCGCGCGCTTCCTGGAAAGGGGGCGAGGTGGGCGCGCGTGATGCCGTTGCGTCCGAGCTATCCCGAACCAAAACATCCGTGGCTTTTGTCGGGTATGAGCAATGTGAGGCGGAAAGCCGTATCGCGGCGATGTTTAAAGACGGTGTGCGGGTTTCTTCCGCAAGCGCGGGGGACGAGATCGATATCGTTACGGATGCCACGCCGTTCTATGGGGAATCCGGCGGCCAGGCGGGAGATACCGGCACGATTACCGGAGACGGTTTCATTCTTCAGGTCACTGATACGCTGCGCCCTTCTTCCGAACTCATCATCCATCGCGCAAGCGTGATCGAGGGGTTGGTGAACGAGGGGCAGGCCGCGCGGCTTGCCGTGGATCAGGAGAAACGGCGGAGTACGCAGGGAAACCACACCGCGACACACCTGTTGCAGGCGGCTTTGCGCAAAGTTTTGGGAACGGGCGTCAAGCAGGCGGGATCGTATGTTGGGCCGGACAAGCTTCGGTTCGATTTCTCGCATTACGAGGCGGTGCCGGCGGAGGCATTGGCGGCTGTAGAAGAGGAGGTGAATGGAGCGGTGTTTGCTGCCCGTCCCGTTCACTGGGAACAGCTTCCTTATGAAGAAGCGGTTGCCGCGGGGGCGATGGCTTTTTTTGGAGAGAAATACGCCGATGTCGTCCGGATGGTAACGGTGGATGAGGTCAGCAAGGAACTTTGCGGCGGAACGCATGTGCGCAACACGGCGGAGATAGGGCTTTTCCGCCTTACGTCCGAAAGCGCTCTTGCCGCCGGCGTCCGCCGTATCGAGGCGTCCACAGGTTTGCCTGCCTGGAAGCGCCTGTGGGAAGAGGCGGAAAAGCTGCACGAGGTGGCTTTGGAGCTGAATGTCGCGGGTTCCGAGGTGCCGGAGCGCGTCCGGAAACTTTCGGCCCAGATTAAAACACTGGAAAAGGCGCTCCAGGAGGCGCGTCGTCGTTCGGCGCGCGATCTGGTGGGAGAGATCCTTGCGAAGGCGGATGAGCGGGATGGTGTTAAGCGCGTCGCGGCGGAAACCGAGTCTATGGACCCGGCCGCCTTGCGCGAACTGGCCGACAGCGTCAAAGGAAAGCTTGGCAGCGGGCTGCTTTTGCTGGGCGCCCGTGACGGAGACCGTTGCCATCTTGTGGCGGGAGTCACCGCGGATCTGACGTCTAAATATTCGGCATCCGATATCGTCAAGAAAGCGGCCGCGGTGGTTGGCGGCGGAGGGGGAGGCAGGAAGGATATGGCTCAGGCGGGCGGCTCTGTAGTCGAGAAACTGCCGGAGGCGCTGGCCACCCTGTCTGCCTGGTGATGGTTTTAAGGATCAGTCGGTCTGCGGTTTGTTTTTGCTCAACAACAGGTTCGCCTGTTCGCGTTCCAGCGTGTTCAGGTAAACCTGTACGACTTTATTGAGCGGATCAATGTAGAGCGCTTCTTCCCACGTGGTACGCGCCTTTGTCCGATCCTGCGCCAGGTATAGCAGGACCCCTTTCTGGATAAGCGCCGGGGCGTTCCTGGGATACTCCGACAGGAACGTTTCCACTTCGGTCATCGCCGCTTCCATGCGGCCCGCTTCCCTAAGCGCTATGATAAGACGAATCCGGAGATCAGGGTACATGGGCGCGACATTGAATGCCTTCCGGTACTCGGAGATGGCTTCGTCGTATTGTCCGACGGCGAGGTATAACTCGCCCAATTCCATGTGAAGGCTCGCCATTCGTCCGCGGACCATGTTTTTGCCCGGCGATATCCCGTTTTGGGTAATGATTTTGGAGGCCTGGTCGTAAACCGCGCGGGCTTTCCCATACATCCCCATGTCGCTTAACGTGATCGACATCGAAAGCAGGGCTTCCGTATATTCCGGGTGCAGGGAGATGGCTTTTTCGAACCGTTCGATCGCCTGACTGTAGTTTCCCTTATGATGCTCTATCAGTCCGAGAGTGTAGTGGATGTCGGGGTATTCGCCCTCTATCTCAAGCGCTTTTCTCAGGTGCTGTTCGGCCTTCTTGTAATCCGCTTTAGCAAAGGCGGCTTTGCCGATACGGATCAACCCGGACAGGTCGCGGTTCACCGTAGGTTGCTCGCGTCCTGCTGGAGTTTTTCGTCGCTGCTTTTTGGCGCCTGCCCGGCGTCATCGTTTTTGCCTTGTTTTTGTAATGCCTTGGCGAGCATCGATTGCAGTTTCGTCGTCTGGGTCACGTCCGGGTATTCCTCCAGTACCCGCTTTGCGCGCAGCTCGGCGCTTTCGTATTTCTTGCGCGAAAGGAGGTGGGAAACGATATTTTCCTCGTGGAGAAAGAGGTGATGGCGCAGTTTCCTGATTTCCAAAACCGCCGTTTCCGTTCTTGGCGTGTCCTTTTCTTTTTCAAGGAACTGTTTGTACGTTTCAATGGATTCCCGCGCTTTATCCTGGGACCGGCCAAGCGGCAAGATCTGCTGGCGCAGAAGTTCGCCCTTCAGGAGCAGCGCGTCGGCCACTTTCGGATTCGCCGGGTAAAGACGCAGGAAATCGTCGAACGCGACTTCGGCCTCCGTGTTTTCTTTGAACTTCATCAGGTTTGACGCGAGGCCGAACTGACTTTGGGGGGCCATGGAAGAATTGGGGAACCGTTCAACGAGCAGCCGGAATGCTTCCGCGGCTTTCCTGTGTTTTTTTTGTTGCTCCATCTGCTGCCCGCGGGCAAACAGCGCGGATTCAGAAAGGTTTTTTTGGACAGCCAGTTTTTTTGAGCATCCCAGTGGCAGCAGGCAAATAACTATTGTTGCTGCGGCCACCCAGGCGCGGAAGGGGATAAGCATGATAGATGACGGTAGTATAAGAAAAAGAAGAAGTCAACGCGCCGACGGAGCGGGAGGGAGCGACACATACATGTTCAAATTGGCATGGCGTTGTGGTAGATTACCGGGATATTTTCATGCGATCGGAGGGGTTATGAGAACGCCGATAAGAGCGGGCATTGTTTGCTTAACGCTGATGTTGTCATTGTCTGTTTTCCTTTGTGCCGATGTGTTTGCCAACGAAACCATAAAGGTCGGAATCGTCCTTCCTCTTACAGGCGCTCAGGCGAAGTTCGGTGAAATCGAGAAACGTTCCTTTGAAATGGCAGCCGAGGAAATTAACGAAAAAGGCGGCGTAAACGGGAAAAAACTGGAGCTTCTTTTTGAGGACGACACAGGGAAGCCGGATGTTGGACGCGCTGCCATAGAAAAGCTTATCAGCCGCGATAAAGTTCCTGTTTTGACGGGAGGTTACGCGAGCGCGGTTACTCAGGCCGCGACCGCCGTGGCGCAGCAGTTCAAAGTTCCGTTTCTTGTGACGACAGGTTCTTCCGACGAAATTACTGAAAAAGGTTACGACTATATTTTCCGTATCAACCCCACCTCCAGCGAGTATTTCGATCCGTTTGAGTCGCTTTTGGAGAAGGTGGGCGGTATAAAGACGATGGCGCTTCTCTACGAGAACACGCAGTTTGGCCAAAGCAGCGCCAAGGATGTTGATGCCGCCGCCAAGAAAATGGGTATCGATGTGGTGGTCAAGGAAGGGTATCAGGCGGGCGCGATCGACTTTAAGCCGCTTCTGGCCAAAGTCAAGGCGAAGAATCCCGATATAATCTATATGGTTTCATATGTTATGGATGCCTCGCTTTTAATGGTGCAATCCAAGGAACTCGATATCAACCCGAAGATGTTTGCCGGCGGCGGCGCGGGGTTTACTCTTCCCGAATTTCAGCAGAGAGCCGGAGCGGCGGCGGAATATGTCTATTCTGCGACCTTGTGGACGGAGGATGTTTCTTACCCTGGGGCGCGTGAGTATTACGACAAGTACGTGAAGCGTTTCAAATCGGAGACCGAGTATCATGGCGCCGAGGCGTACGCCTCGCTGTATGTTGTGGCCGACGCTCTGAAGCGGGCGAAGTCGATCACCTCGAAAGATATCAGGGACGCGCTCGCCGCTACCGATATGGTGACGGCATTTGGCCCGGTCAAGTTTGTCTCCTACGGAAAGAAGACGCAGCAGAACAAGCTTCCCACCACTTTTGTCGTCCAGTGGCAGAAGGGTAAAATGGAGACGGTTTGGCCTGCGAACGCGGCGAAAAAGGCATTTATTTTCCCGACGCCTGCCTGGAACAGCCGCAAGTAAGGCGGTTTCGCCTGGAATTCAGGTAAGCCGAGCCCGCCGGAGAAGGCCTCGTTGCAGCGGCCTTCTCCGGCTCCAATACATGGACAGCAACTCGGGAGGCCGAATATGGCCATTTTTTTTCAAACAATCGTCGCTGGTCTGCTGAAGGGCGGCCTCTATGCCCTGATCGGGATCGGGATGACCCTCATTATGGGCGTGATGGGCATCATCAATCTGGCCCACGGCCAAATGATGATGCTGGCGATGTACATTACGTTCATACTTAACCAGGTGGGGTTGGATCCATATTTGTCTTTGTTTGTGGCTATGCCGTCTCTTTTCATCATCGGCGTGCTGATCCAGAAATATTTTCTCAACCCGCTTATCAAAGTGGAGACGATCCTCCCGCAGAATATGGTGCTTATGACTGTCGGCATCGGCATGGCGATGACCGAGATAGTCCGTTTTGTGTTCAAGTCTGATTACAAATATGTAAAGACTTCTTATTCGAGCTCTACTTTTTTCCTTGGCGGGATTTCCTTCAATGTGCCGCTTGTCATTGCCTTCTTTATAGCCGTACTGTTTACCATAATCATGTTTTGGTTCCTGAACCGTACCGATCTGGGGCGATCCATCCGGGCGACGGCGCAGGATAAGGACGCGGCTACGCTCATGGGGGTTAACACCGGACGCATTACGGTTATTACCATGGGGCTGGGAGCGGCGCTGGTGGCGGCGGCGGGGACATTGCTTGCCCCTGTTTACTACATTTTTCCCGACATCGGGAGCCCTTTTACCACCAAGGCTTTTATCATAACAATCCTTGGCGGTTTGGGTTCCACTGTTGGGGCGATCTTTGGCGGAGTTACTCTGGGAATGGCGGAAAGCCTGGGAGCGACGTACCTCGGAATGCAGTACGAGGACATAGTGGGGCTTGTTATCTTTATCATGGTGCTGCTCTTCCTTCCAGGCGGTTTCAAGCGCCTGACAAAGGTATGAAGGGGGCGAAATGTTGAAGAAGCTCCCGATTGCCGAAATGATTGCCTTGGCTGTTTTTATGGCCATTCCGTTTTTTATGAAAGACAACTATTTTCTCCACCTGCTTATCCTGTTTCTTATGTGGGTTGTCATCGGATCGTCATGGAACATATTCGCGGGTTACACGGGGCAGGTTTCGTTTGGCCATGCCGCCTTTTTTGGGGCCGGCGCCTATGCCGCGGGGCTGCTGGCGCATCACTTCGGATATTCCGCATGGTGGGGGATGGCGCTTGGAGGGCCGGCGGCTGTGCTTATCGGTCTTCCCTTCGGCATAATATGTTTCCCGTTAAGGGGAGCCTATTTCACTCTCGCGTCGCTTGCCTTGAACCTGATACTGATGCATGTGGCCACAATTGCCGAGAACTTCACGGGCGGGATGCAGGGAATCATGATCATGCCCGCCTTTGTTTCCAAAATTCCGTACTACTACATTGCTTTGGCGATGGTGGTCGCCATTCTGGCCGTCATCAATCTCGTCGTTCGGTCCAAGTTTGGATATTATTTTGTATCCATACGCGAGGACCAGGATGCCGCGGAGAGCCTGGGAATCAATTCGACACTCTACAAAAACATCTCCCTTGGCATCTCGGTGTTCTTTACGGGAATGGCCGGCTCTCTTTACATGAATTACATGGGGTTTATCGACCCGTCTGTCGTTTTTTCCCTGAGCGACTATTCCATCATGGCGATCCTTGTGGCGATTGTCGGTGGAGTGGGCACGGTTTACGGCCCGACGGTTGGCGCCTTCATAATGGTGGCTGTCAACGAGTTCTTCCGCTCTGGCTTCTTCGGGTTGCTCGGTTTTATCGGGAAGCGCACGGGATCGCCACTGGTTTCAAAAGCGCTGGATTTTGTAACGCATGCCCATGTTCTCGTCTTCGGAATTCTTGTTATCGTCGTGATCCTCTATCTGCCTAAAGGAGTCGTGGGCGATTGGGAAAAGATCAAGCGAAAAGTATTGCGGGTCAGGCCGACGGAATAGGAGTTTGCGCGTGTCATTTTTTCGAGTCGAAAAACTGGTAAAAACCTTCGGCGGTCTCACCGCGGTCAACGAGGTGAGCTTTGAGGTCAAGGAAGGGGAAATATTCGGGCTGATCGGACCCAACGGCGCCGGCAAGACAACGCTGTTCAACATGATAAGCGGCGTTTATGTTCCCACATCGGGAAAAGTTATATATAAGGACCAGGAAATCCAGGGGGTGAAACCTTACCGGATCTGCAAAATGGGCGTCGGCCGAACCTTTCAGGTTGTCAAGCCGCTTGGCCGGATGAGTGTGCGTGACAACGTCATCGCCGCTTCCTTCGCGCGCGTGAACTCCATGAAGGAAGCGCGTGACAACGCGAGCGAAATCCTTGATTTTTGCGGTCTTACTTCGGTAAGGGGGACACTGGCCAAATCGCTGCCCATTGCGGGACGAAAGCGGTTGGAGATCGCTCGGGCCATGGCCACGCGGCCGGATCTCCTGCTTCTGGATGAAACAGCGGCGGGACTGAATCCGACCGAGCTTTTGTCGGCGATCAACCTCATTCACAAGATTCGGAAAAACGGGACTACGATCATCATTATCGAACACATCATGCATGTGATCATGTCTATATCCGACCGGATCCACGCTATCAACTTCGGCCAGACGATCGCGGAAGGAACGCCCAAAGACGTTGCCGCGAATCAGGCGGTGATCGAAGCCTATTTGGGTACCGACTATGCTTAAAGTCTCCGGCATCGACGTATTCTACGGAGACCTTCAGGTCCTGTGGGATGTTTCCTTTGAGATCAAACAGGGAGAGATTCTGGTTCTGGTCGGCGCCAACGGGGCTGGAAAATCCACCACTCTCAAGACTATCTCCGGTTTGCTGAAGCCCGCGCGCGGCTCTATCGAATTTCAAGGTATTTATCTCGATCAGCTAAAGGCCGACCAGGTTATCTCGCATGGAGTGGTTCATGTTCCCGAAGCGAGGCGGTTATTTCGGGAAATGACGGTAGAAGAGAACCTCATCATGGGGTCGCTTGCTCCCGAAGCGAAGAAGAAGCGGGCGGATACGCTGGAATGGGTCTATGAGCTTTTCCCCCGTATGAAGGAGCGCAGAAAGCAGGTCGCCGGCACCATGAGCGGCGGCGAGCAGCAGATGTGCGCTATCGGGCGCGGGCTTATGGCTCTGCCGAAAGTATTGATGTTCGACGAACCGTCTCTGGGGCTTTCCCCCATATTGGTCCAGGAAGTATTCGAGATTGCGAAGCGGATCAACAAGGAGGGCGTCACCGTGCTTCTTGTGGAGCAGAATGTACGGCAGACGCTTACTTTTTGCGACCGCGCTTATGTGCTTGAGAACGGCAGGATCGTTTTGCACGGAACGGGCAAGGAACTGTTGAACGATGTACACGTTCGTGAGGCCTACCTGGGGATCTGAATCCGTTAAGCGAGGTTTCGCGCATGCGCATTGAGTGCATACCCGGCGATATCCGCGCGGTTAAATCCGACATGATCGTCGTCAGTCTGTTCGAAGGCGCCAAGCGGCTGGATGGCGCGACAGGCGAAGTGGACGCGGCTGTCGGCGGCGCTTTGTCAGAGGCGATAAATGCCGGCGATTTCAAAGGTAAAGCTTCGGAGACGTACTTCTTTCGCCCCTCGAAAGGGATAGCCGCCCCTCGAGTTCTCGTAGTGGGCCTTGGCAGGAAAGAGAAATTCACTCCAGACATTGCGCGCCAGGTTGCGCTTCCGGTTTTTAAGGCTGCCAGACGCATGAAACTTTCAAGCGTTGCCTCCATCGTACACGGTGTTTGGATCGACGGGTTTTCCCCGGAAACGGCCGCCTGTTTTTCCGCGCTTGGCGCGGCGCTTTCTTCGTTTGAATACGACCGGTTCAAAGAAGATAAGGGGCATCGTGTTTCCCGCTTCCTGTTTGTGGAGCGGGACGCGAAGACGCTGCCGCTTGTTCGCGCCGGAGTGATCCGGGGGGAGCGCATGGGCGAGGCGATCAACTGGGGGCGCGAGCTTGTCGCCACGCCTTCGGCGCATTTGCGGCCAAACGATCTCGCCAAGGCTGCGAAAAAGGTTGGAGCGGGGCTGCCGCTTCGCGAGGCATCGAAGATCCGGGTGCGTGTTCTTGGCGTACCGGAACTTGAGGCGTCAGGCGCCGGCGGCATCCTTGCCGTGGGTAAAGGAAGTCAGGCGCCTCCACGGCTGATAGCGGCGGAGTACCGGGGCGGTCCTCCCGGCGGGAAATGGGTTGCCTTGGTGGGAAAAGGGGTTACGTTCGATACGGGCGGCATTTCCCTGAAGAAGCCCGAGGGAATGGACAAGATGAAATACGACATGGCCGGCGCGGCCGCCGTGCTTGCCACGCTGCGGGCCTGCGCGGCGCTTGGGATTCGAAGGAACATCGCGGCTGTGGTTCCGGCTGTCGAGAATATGCCGTCCGGCACGGCATTTCGCCCGGGAGATGTCCTTCGGCTTATGTCCGGAAAGACCGCCGAGATTTTGTCCACGGATGCCGAAGGGCGGCTGATTCTGGCCGATGCGCTTACGTATGCCCGAGAAAAATACAAACCGGAAGCTATGGTCGATGTGGCGACTCTCACCGGAGCCTGCACTGTGGCGCTTGGTAGTGTTAACATGGGGATTATGGGAAACGACGGGGCGTTGATAGCGCGCATAAAGCAGGCTTCCGCGTCTTCGGGCGAAAAAGCGTGGGAATTGCCGCTCCACGAAGAGTATTCCGAGCAGATCAGAAGCGATATTGCCGATCTGAAAAACACCGGAGGACCAGAGGCAGGCACGATTACCGCGGGGTGTTTCCTCAAAGAGTTTGCGGAGGGAACTCCGTGGGCGCATTTTGATATTGCCGGTACAGCCTGGATCGATAAGGAAAAGCGTGGGTATGCGCCGGGACCGTCCGGGGCGCCGGTCCGGCTGCTTGTCGAATTCCTTTCCAATCCAACGGTTGGTGACCATTATGGCTGAAGCAACCTGCTTGAACTGCAATATCCGCTTTTCCGCGGAAAGCCAGATTTGTCCGTTCTGTAATAAACCGTTAATTATTTTTGATGAAGAGCGGAAGGATGTGGAAGTCCGGAAACACCTGATTCCTCAGGAAAGCTTTTCGGGGGTCAAGGAGTTTTATCTACTGTACGGGAAATGGCTCAGGCTGGCTTTTTTAGTGCTGCTTGTGGTTGTAGTCGGATGGGTTGTTTTGCGGATGTTGGTGGGACCGTCTGTTGAAATTCCCAAGGATTCGGTTTTTCCGATCAAGGTGGAGAAGGTAAAAGACGGATTGCGTATTGTTCTGCTGAAAGGCACGGTTAAAAACAACGGAGAAGATATTCACAGCGTTTCTCTGCAATCCCTCAGTGTGGTTAGGGAGTTCAGGTTCAGTAACGGAATGGTTGAAAAAAAACGGATTTACCCCAAGTCTTTCTATCGGGGGGACGAGACTTTGCTTCACGATGAAACTGGCATCTTCGAAGTTGAAATACCGTCGGGGGTCAGCAACGTTACTCTTCGGGCGGAGATCGTGGATCTCGGAGAGCACCGTAAATTCCGTGTTCCCTTGCAGCACACACAATAATCTTGGCGGAAAACGGAGCGGTTTGCCTTTTTTGCCACGGTTTCCAGTCGGCGCGCAATTCCAACCTTGCCGTGTCCAATAATTAAGAGGAGCAAAATGAAGAAAAATGAAGTTGCCTTGTTGAATATTGGCTTGCCGAAAGGAAGCCTGCAAGATTCCACTCTGCACCTGTTTCGTAAAGCCGGTTTCAATATAACGGTGGGTTCGCGTAGCTACGTTCCTGTGATAGACGACCCGGAGTTATCCGGCCTGCTGATCCGGGCGCAGGAGATGGCGCGATATGTTCAGGATGGCATTCTCGACATCGGGCTGACCGGCCGGGACTGGGTTCTTGAGCAAAACGCGCGCGTCAAGGAGGTGTGTACTCTCCTGTATGCTCGCGGGGGGTTGCGGCCTGTCCGTTGGGTCGTGGCCGTTCCCGAAGAATCTCCCATCAAGAGCTTGAAGGACCTGCATAAAAAGCGCGTGGCAACAGAGCTTGTCCAGTTCACGAAGCGCTACCTCAAAAAGAAAGGGATCGAGGCCCAGGTCGAGTTCTCTTGGGGGGCGACCGAAGTAAAAGCGCCGCGTCTTGCCGACGCGATTGTTGAGCTTACGGAAACGGGCAGCAGCCTGCGGGCCAACAAGCTGCGCATCGTGGAGACCATTCTCGAATCGACCACGGTGCTGATTGCCAACCGCGAGTCCTGGAAGGATTCGCGGAAGCGGCAAAAGATCGAAAACATCGCAATGCTTCTCCAGGGGGCGCTTCGGGCCGAGGAGAAGGTAGGATTGAAAATGAATGTGAGGCGCGACGACATCGACCGGATCATAAAGGTGCTGCCGTCTCTCCAGAACCCCACGATTTCCACGCTTAGCAAGGAAGGCTGGTTTTCCATCGAAGTCATCGTCGATGAGAAAAAAGTGAGGGAGTTGATACCGCTGCTGAAAAACCAGGGCGCTTCTGGAATTGTGGAGTATCCTCTGAACAAGGTGATTCCGTAACTTCCTTTTCTAAATCGGCCGGCGGCTTTGGTCCTTGTGACAAGGCGCTGCTTGCCGGATTGGAAAAACTTCTGGCCAAGGGGCTTGGAGCGGATCTCGACCCGGACCCGATCCTCTTCCCTCATAGGTATGCCGATCCGGGAGATGCCGAGGTTGCCGCGTTTATCGCCGCTTCTTTTGCTTTCGGCGGTGTTCTGCAGATCCGACGGTTTTTAGAGCGGTTGTTCGGCGCCCTGGCGCCTTCCCCATTCGTTGCGCTGACGGCTTCACGGCCTGTTCCGCCTGGAGCGGTTGCCGGTATGGCGCATCGGTTTATTTCGGAAGAAGGGGTCCATCGGTTCCTGTGTGTCATACGCGAAAGCCTTCTCGCATGCGGGTCGCTGGAGGAGCTTTACCTGCGCGGAAGAGGCGGGGACGCGCCTGACCTGCGGCGAGACCTGGCCCGGTTCCTGGAGTGGTTTCGGCGGCAATGGGGGAACAGCCTGCCCAGGCAGAGGGATTTTTTGTTTCCACGGCCTGAGCGCGGCTCGGCGTGCAAGCGGCACAACCTTTTTTTGCGGTGGATGGTGCGGGGGCCAGACGGTGTGGACCTGGGGTTATGGAAGGTCGTGTCGCCGCGAAACCTTATCGTGCCGCTTGATACCCATATGGCACAGATGGGAGAGCGGCTGGCGTTGACCCGGCGCAAGACGCGGGACTGGCGGATGGCCGAGGAGATTACCGGGGCTTTGAGCGCGGTCCGGCCGGAAGACCCGGTTGCGTTCGATTATCCCCTTACGCGGATAGGCATCCTGCGGGTTTGCACCATCCGGCGCAAAGGGCATTGTTCTTCCTGTCCCTTGTCTCCAATATGCAGGCGCAAGACAAGGCAGGGAAAATGATTATTGCCACTGCAAGAGCCCTCGTGCGATATATTTAATCATGTAGGCTCTAAATCGAACCCTGTCGACAGGAGTCACAAATGGCCGGAAAGAAAATGAAAATTGGCGAGATGCTGGTTGCTGCCGGTGTTATCAAAAGAGAGCAGTTAAACGATGCTCTTCATAGCCAGAATCAGCTTGGGGGGACGCTGGGCGAGAACCTGATCCGCCTTGGGTTTGTGGGGGAGGGGGATCTTCTCAGGTTTCTTTCCGAACAAATGGGGTTCCAGCACATCAACCTTGAAAAAGTTGAGATCCCCGCTTCCATACAGCGTCTGGTTAACGCTGAAACGGTTCGCCTGCGCCGCCTGCTCCCGATCGGGTTCGAAGGAAAGAGTCTGGTTGTGGGAATGGTGGACCCAACCGACATAACGGCGCTTTCAGACGTCGAGTTTCAAACCGGCCACAGGAACAAAGCGGTCGTTCTCTCCGCGAACCAGTTCGAGCAAGCGCTTTCGTTTTTCCAGACGAAAGGTTACGGAACCGTTACCCTGAAGCTCGAAAAAGACACGACACAAGAGCGCCCTCTTGAGGAACGCAATCTCGGAAGCATGCTTTCGCTTCTCCTGTCCTGGAAAGGGCAGGACCTTCACCTTTCCGCCGGAGCCATTCCGTCGGTTCGGGTGGACAACGAAATTCGACGGCTCAACTTTCCGGCTTTGAAGCCCGCGGAAGTAGAGCAGATGATAATGTCCATACTTACCCCGGAGCAAAAAAGAAGTTTTCACGCAAATATGGAGCTTGATTTCGCCTTTTCCATGCAAGGGATAGGCAGGTTCCGCTGCAACCTGTACAGGCAACGCAATTCCGTAGCCTTCACCGCGCGGCACGTTTCGGAAGCCGTGCCGTCCTCGGTTGATCTTGGGCTTCCGGCCTATTTGAAGGAGTTTGCGTTAAAGCAGCAGGGACTCATCCTTGTTACCGGGCCCAGCGGACACGGCAAATCCACTACGCTTGCGTGGATGGTTGAAGCGATCAACAGGGAGCGAAGAGCCAACATCATTACGATAGAAGACCCCGTCGAGTTCACTTTTAAACATAAAAGCTCCAACGTTAATCAGCGTGAAGTCGGGACAGACACGCGGTCTTTCGCGGAAGGACTGCGTCATATCTTCCGCCAGGACCCCGACGTGATAGTGATCGGCGAACTCAGGGACTTCGAAAGCATATCTATCGCGCTGACCGCCGCCGAGACCGGCCACCTGGTAATCGGCACGCTGCATTCCATGAACGCCACGACGGCGGTGGACCGTATCGTGGACGCGTTTACCGCCAACCAGCAGCCGCAGATTCGCGCGCAGCTTTCGGAATGCCTGCTGCTTGTTTTTTCACAGCGGCTTCTCAAGCGCGCAAGCGGTGTCGGGCGAATTATGGCGTGTGAGAGGATGTCTACCTCCCTCCGCATCCGCAATGCCATTAGGGACGGTAAAGTGCCACAGCTTCGCAGCATGATGCAGTCAAACCTGGAAGAGCTGGTTTCCATGGACGTTAGCTTGGCGGAATTGGCCGCTTCCGGGAAGGTCAAGTACGAGGAAGCTTTGAAATTTGCCGATAATCCCGACTACCTGAACGAACTGTTGAAACACAAAGGGGCTTTAAAGTGATAGGTAAAAAAATACGACTGGAGCGGATTCTCGACCGGAATACGCGGCGGACGGTGATTGTTCCGCTGGATCATGGCGTTACGGTTGGACCGATTCCGGGATTGACGCAGATTCCTCCGGCGGCAAATCTTATAGCCGAAGGCGGCGCCAACGCGGCTGTGCTCCACCGCGGGGCTGCCATGTTCGGGCATCGGGGCTACGGCAAGGATCTGGGGTTCATACTGCACCTTTCCGCCAGCACCGCGCTGTCGCCGGATTCCAACCGCAAAGTTTTGGTTGCTACGGTGGAAGACGCGATTCAGATGGGCGCGGATGCCGTGTCTATACACGTAAATCTGGGGGCCGATGACGAGGCTCAGATGCTCAAGGATTTTGGAGAAGTGTCCAGTTCATGCCAGCGGTGGGGGATGCCGCTCCTTGCGATGATGTACACGAGAGGACCCAAGATCCGAAACGAATACGACGTGAAATATATCCGGCACGCGGCTCGAGTGGGCGCGGAGATGGGAGCGGATATCGTCAAGGTTTCTTACACCGGCTCTCCCAAAACCTTTTCGGAAGTGGTACAAGGGTGCGCTTCTCCCGTTGTTATCGCCGGCGGTGAAAAAGCCAACAGCGACGAGGACATCCTGCGCATGGTCCAGGGCGCGATGGAGGCCGGAGGCGCGGGAGCGTCGATTGGGCGCAATGTTTTCCAGCATAGTTCTCCCGCCGCTATGGTGAAGGCAATAGCGGCCATCGTGCATGGCGGAGCTTCACTGAAAGAGGCGCTTGCCTTGGTGAAGAGGAAGCTTGTTTGATCCCGCGGCTATGGGCCCGTATTGTTCCATGGGATAAGGCGGCGGCGGTATCGGCTCTTGAATCAGGGGTGGAAGCGCTGTGGGTGCCGGACGGTTTTGCCGGCGACGCTATCGCGCTTGGGCGTGTGACGACTGTTTGCGGAGACGGAGATCTGCGGGAGGGGACCGATTTCCGGGTTACGAGCATTGAACGGAAGGAAGACGAGGAACTGATAGCGGCTTCTCCCGCGGATGTCGTATGGGTGGTTTTTCCTACGGAGAGAGAGATTATCCCTCTCGAAAATCTTGTCGCTATGGGCAGAAAGATCCTGGTTGTGTCAAGAACCGCGCGGGAAGCGGCGCTATACCGTGGTGTTCTTGAGCGCGGGGTGTATGGGTTGGTGCTGGATTCCCGAAATCCCGCGGAAGTACGTGAGATGGCCGGGGAGTTCCGCGAGCGCTCGGACGATGTGTCCTTGACAACGGCTTGTGTGACCGAGGTTACTCCTCTTGGGATGGGCGACCGCGTGTGCGTGGATACATGTACCTGGATCGATGGGAGCCGTGGACTTCTGGTGGGAAACAGCAGCGCGGGGCTGTTCCTTGTATGCGCGGAAAATGTACCCAACCCGTATGTTTTTTCAAGGCCTTTTCGCGTCAATGCCGGAGCGGTCCATTCGTATTGCCGTGTGCCGGGCGGCCGGACCGCGTATCTCTCCGACCTGTCGGCGGGGGGCGGCGTAGTGCTTGTTGACGAAGCGGGCAGAGGCGAAATCGCCCATGTGGGCCGGGTGAAAGTGGAGCGGCGGCCTCTCCTGCTGGTTAAGGCGGCGGCGTCTGGCAACGAATATTCCGTTGTTTTGCAGAACGCGGAGACGGTTCGGCTTGTGGGTCCGGGGGGCGCTACGGTCTCGGTTGGCAGGATTTGTCCGGGAGATGAAGTGATGTTGATGGAGGAGCGCGCGGGAAGGCATTTCGGGATAGCCGTCGAGGAAACCATTAGAGAAAAATAACGGCATCACAGAGAAGAGAAGGGAGAATCCATGTTCGGTCTTGGGTTTTGGGAACTGATCGTTATTCTCGTGATCGTGTTGCTGCTGTTTGGCGCCAGAAAGTTGCCGGAGGTGGGTTCGGGCATCGGCGCGGGGATAAAAAATTTCAAGAACGCTATAAAGAATAACGAAGACGATAAAGAAGAAAAGAAAAACTCCGACGGTTCTTCTTCCTGTTAGAGCTGTTTTGCCAAAAGACAGGCTGTTTTAACAATCCCATAAAGAGAAAGGGCTCTCCCCTTTCTCTTTATGGACTGTCGAGTGGTTCGATTTTGTATTTTCTGAATTTTTCCGGCGCGTCGAAGAACAGCACCATGAACGGAATGGTTTTTCCCGGTTTGACGTCCACATTTGCCAGGTATTCGCCAAGGTGATTTCCGAGTGCTTTTTCTAGCGCTGCCCGGCTTTCGGATTTAAGCTTTGGACCCGACAGCACGTTCCCGGCGTATACCGTCTGTTCCATCAGGACGCTTTCGTTGATATCCAAAAGCGATGCGTGAATCCTGATTCCGCTTTTTCCGACCAGGGATTGGTTGGTTACATTTCCTCTGATTACAAAGATCCTCTGGGAAGATTCTCCGCTGTCGTAGTACGCGATTTCGCTAGTCACTTCGTACTGTGAAGCCGGGGCAGATGTTTTTCCAAGGATTTTATCGTTGAACATGGCAATAAGCTGGAGAGAGGTGTCTGTGGCGTATCGCCGTCCTTGTTCGTTGAAGCCGAAGTAGTATCCGGCCGTGCCCAGCAAGGCAAGTAGAAACAAGGCTTTCGCGACACGAAAAAACCTGGAACCGGAAGACGCGCGGACGCGTTTGGCGGACGGTTTTGGCGGTTTCGTTGCGGCGTATATCTGTTCGGGCGTTTCCGCGGGAAGATTCTCTTCGTTGGCATAAGGCACGGCCGCGGGCTCAGGTTCCGCGTCCGGCGTATATACGTAGGAAGGAGTCTCGTTTCCTTCCACTGCCATATCACTTGCGTCTGAGACCATAGACGCTTCATCCGGCGCGTCAAAAGCTGTTCTTTCAATTTGCAGTTCTGGTGGTTTCGAAGCGATCGCCGCGGATATATCGTCGTGCTGCCCGGCAGATGGCTCCGGCTGCTTCTTCTCCTTTATTTCTGATGGCGCGGTTGCCGTTTCCGGCGCTGAGTCGAACGAGTTGCCGGTAAACGCGGGTGGATCTGGCGCTCTAAACTGGAAATCTTCAGACGTATCAAGCGCCGGTTCTTCTTCTGGCGCCTGAAAGGTTTTTGTTAAATGCGTTTCGATCTCCTTGAAGGCATCATCTTCTTCTGGAGATTGCGCTTGCTGCTTCATTGCGGGCGGCCCGGTTGTTGTTTTCGGCGCCGTGTCAGACGCGTTGCTGTCAGATGCGGGCGGATCTGGCGCTCTGAGCTGGAAATCTTCCGACAGATCAAGCGCTGGTTCTTCTTTTTCCGGCTCCTGAAAGGTCTTTGCCAGATGCGCTTCGAACTCCTTGAAAACATCATCTTCTTCTGTGGACTGCGCCTGTTGCAGCGTTGCGGGCGGACCGGTTGCCGCTTCCGGCGCCGCGTCAAACGCGTTGCTGTCAAATAAGGGCGGCTCTGGCGCTTCAAGCTGGAAATCTTCCAACATATCAAGCAATGGTTCCTTTTCTTCCGGCTCCTGGAAGGTCTTTGTTATATGCGCTTCGAACTCCTTGAAGACATCATCTTCTTCCGGGGACTGCGCCTGCGGTGGCGTTGCGGGCGGATCGGTTGTTACTTCTGGCGTCGCGTCAAACGCGTTGCTGTCAAATAATGGCGGCTCTGGCGTTTCAAACTGGAAATCTTCCGACATATCAAACGCAGGCTCTTCTTTTTCTGGCGCATGGAAGTTTTTTGCTACCTGCTCTTTGAACTCCTTGAAGTAGTCGTCCGCTTCTGGGGGCTGCGCCATTGCGAACGGATCGGTTGTTGCTTCCGGCGCCGTGTCAAACGAGTTGTCGTAAAATGAGGGCGGCTCTGGCGCTTCAAACTGAAAATCTTCCGGCATATCAAACGCAGGCTCTTCTTTTTTTGGCGCCTGGAAGTTTTTTGCTACCTGCTCTTTGAATTCCTTGAAGTAGTCGTCCGCTTCTGGGGACTGTGCCTGCTGTTGCGCCATTGCGAACGGATCGGTTGTTATTTCCGGCGCCATATCAAACGCGTCTTCCTCAAGCGCGGATGATTCCGACACCTGAAAGTCCGGCATGCTTTGCGCTTCGAACTTCTTGAAGAAATCATCGTCTCCGTAAGGCGTCGTCTGTTGTTCTTCCATTACAGGCAAGCCGGTTTCCGCTTCCGGCGTCATGCTGAAGATGTCGTCCTCAAATGCGGATGATTCCGGCGTGTCGAGCCGGAATTCTGCCTGCGCATCAAACGTTGGTTCTTCGGCGGACTCCTGGAAATCCGGCGGGTTTTGCGTTTCAAACTCCTTTAAAAAGTCGATGTCGTCCCCGGAGGACGTTATATGTTGCTCAGGCGGTTCGGTTATCAATTCCGACGCCATATCAAACGCGTTGTTTTGAAACGCGGAACTATCCGGTTCGTCAAACTGGAACTCTGTCGGCATATCAGGCGTCGATTCTCCGACCGACACCTGAAAATCAGGCAGATTTTGTGTTTCAAACTCTTTCAAAAAGTCGAGATCGTTTTCAAAAGACGATGTCTGCTGTTTATCCATTGCGGGTGATCTGGTTATTATTTCAGATGCTATGTCAAACGATTCGTCCTGAAATGGGTGAGACTCCGGTTTGTCAAGCGGCGGTTCCGCTGGTATATCGAATTCCTGTTCTTCCGCAAACGCATTGAAATCAGGCGTGTCTTTCGTTTCGAATGTAAGCTCCGCCAGCGGATCGAATTTCGGCACCATGGTAGGCGGCTCGAATACCGCTGATTCTTGCGACTGCTTTGCCGACGCGGTTTTCGGTTCGGCGGTTTCTTCCGTTAGCCTGAAAAGATTTTCAAACGCTATGTCTATCTCGCTTTTTTCTTCGTCTTGGGGGGGAGGCGCCGGATGTGAAGCATTCTTGGGAAACCGGATCAGGTTGTCTGGGGAAGAATCATGGGGCGCTGATTTCAGGTTCAAGGATTCTTTTTTGCCGGAATCGCTGTCTGGAGAAGCGGGAACGGCGTCCCGAAGGACCACTATTGGTTCGCCGCATTTGCGGCAGCTTACCTTTACGCCCTTTCCTTTAACCTTCGAGTCGTCGAGGCGGAACCGTGCGTGGCAGGTTTTGCACTCGATGATCATTTGTAATCCTCCGGCGTGTAAAATATCTTCAAGCTTTTTCGCGCAATTCGTAGATCTCTCGCAGCTCCCTGCCCGCTTCGGCGAAATCCATGCCGTATCCCACAAGGAAGCCCGCGTTTGTGCGGAAGCCCGGAAACTCTATAACGGCATCAATTTCCCGGCGTGTCCTTTTGTCGACGAGAGCGCAGAAGCTGATGGAAAGCGGGCGCTTTTGCTCGAAGTGACGGCGCAGCGCGGTGATGGTGCGCCCGGTGTCGATGATATCTTCAATTACGAGCACATGTTTTCCCGTTACATTCAGCTCTATATCTTTGGTCAGATATGCTTTGCCGCCCGGAGCCGTGCGGTTGCTATAACTTGATATCCGGATAAAGTCTATGGCCACCGGAACCTCGATCTCCCGCGCAAGGTCCGCAAGGAAAAACAGCGATCCTTTCAAAACGCCCACCATGACCAGTTCCGAACCCGCGTACGCCTGGTTGATGCGGCGGGCAAGGGTCATGATTTTACTATGGATTTGCTCGGCTGTATATTTAGCGCGAAGAATGCTTTGTTTCCTCAAAAAAACTCCTTGACCGCTTTTTCGTGGCTGACTCCGACTATATGGAATTTTTTTCACAGACTCAAGAAGCGGGAGCGGCCAAAACTACTTTCGACCGCCGTTCCCCTACGGCACAGAGAATGATGCCAAGCTCATACAGCGCGTACAGCGGAACGGCCAGCATTAGCTGCGACACTATGTCGGGCGGCGTAAGTATGGCGGCGAGTACGATAGAGCCAAGAACGGCTGCTTTGCGCCATTTCCGAAAACTTTTCGCGGACAGGATTCCCCCGCGCCCTATGAGGTAAAGGAATAGGGGAAGCTCGAACATTACACCGAAGATGAGGAGAAGGCGCAGCACAAGAGAGAGCGATTCTTTCATTGAGGGCATGGGCGTTACAATCGTCTGCCCGAATGAGAAGAAGAAGCGCATGATTGAAGGCACCGCGATGAAATAGGCGAAGGCTGTGCCGGCCGCAAAGCCCAAGGTTGACCAGAAAGCGAAAAGCGCTATGAGCTTGCGTTCCTTGCCGTAGAGACCGGGGCTTATAAAGCCCCACGCCTGGTAGAAGATGACCGGAGAGGCAAAGAGAAAGCCTCCCCAAAGCGACAGCTTGAAATAGGTAAGGAATGCCTCGGTGAGTTCGGTGAATACGAGGTGGGAGCCGGGCGGCAGCGCCTGCATGACCGGGCGGATCAGTTCCTGGTAGATCCGGTCGGAGTAGTTGTAACAAAGTCCCGTTCCGATCGCAAAAGCTATAAGAGAACGGATAATCCGTTTACGGAGTTCCTCGAGGTGTTCCGTTACCGGTTGCCGGATTTCCTCTGAAGAGGTCTCCAAAAGGCGTCAGGCTCCCGGAGACGACGATTCCGCGTCGGTGTTTGAAGAGGCGGGAGAGGTATCATCATCCTGGTCGGAGAGTTGTGTTTCTGTCAAACCGGCTTCCTGGTTGGCGGAGGCGTAAATAGCGGAATCCGCGGGTTGATGATCGGGAGCGGCAGCTTTCGGGGGAGGAGTTGTCTGTTCCTCTTCCTGTACGGCGTCTTCGATTCCCTTGCGCACTTCCTCGGACGCTTTCTTGAATTCGGCGATACCTTTTCCCAAACTTCTGGCCAGATCCGGCAGCCGCTTTGGTCCGAAAACAATAAGGGCCACAACGAGAATGATGAGCATTTCCTGGAAGCCGATGCCGAACATGCGAATCCTTTCGTGTGGTGTTTAGTCGCCTGCCGTTTGAGTTTTCGAGCTTAATCCAGATTATACAGTGTCAAAGCTGAATTCTGTCGGGGAAACAAGCGTATCCGATCAGATATGAGGAATATCTGATAGATGGTGGTTTCCGGGTCGCCCAAAGCTTGTGTGGTGTTTATAAGTGGTCGTAATAGCGAGGTTTTGGTTTTGGCACAGGCATTGAAAATAGTTCTTGTTTTATCACTTCTGCGTTTCCGGCAGGCACGGAGGGTTGTGAAAGTGTTCATAGGCATCGATATAGGCTCGATCAGCATGAAATTTGTCCTGTTGCTCAGGAATGGGGATGGCGGGCTTTCCCCTGATATCAGGGAGAAATTTCTTTCTCCGGAGCCGTTATCGTTGGGAGCCGCGGGTACAGGATATCTGTTGTCCTATGACCGGCTCCAGGGCGATCCGATGCAAAAAGTTCCCATCCGGTTCAGGGAATGGCTTGAAATCCTCGGCGCGGAAAGAATATCGGCTGTTTCCGTTACCGGCAAAAGCGGCCGGCAACTGGCTCCGCTTGTGGGCGGAAAGTATGAAAACGATTTCAGATGTCTGGCAAGGGCGGTGTCGGCTTCGAATCCGGAAGTGCGCACAATTTTCGAGATGGGCGGAGAGAACGCGAAAGTCATCAGGCTTCAGCCGACGGGCGAAGGCGGCATTTCCATCCGGGACTACGATACCAATGGCGATTGCGCGGCGGGAACAGGTTCTTTCATAGACCAGCAGGCCCACCGTATGAAGATCGAGGTGGAGTCTATAGGCGATATGGCGGCAAAGGCGGCTAGCGCCGCGCGAATTGCGGGCCGCTGTTCCGTGTTTGCCAAGACCGATATGATTCACGCGCAGCAAAAAGGTTGTTCCCCCGAAGAGATAATCAAGGGATTGTGCGAGGCGGTGGCCCGTAATTTCAAGAGCAACATAAACAAGGGAAAAGATCCCTTCCCGATAGTTGCGCTGGTGGGGGGGCTTTTCGCCAATTCCGGCATGGTTCGCGCTATACGCGATGTTTTTGGGTTCGGAGAGGAACAGGCGGTTCGCCCGTCCGGGTTTGCCCATATGAGCGCTTTGGGGGCGGCGATGGCGGCGGCCGAGTCATGGGAAAAATGCGCGACACACGTTTCACTTTCTTCCCAGGCCATCGGGGATACGGCGGAAAAGGTGTTTCCGGTATGGCCAAAGCTCTCGAAAGATAATGTTGTGTTTCTGCGTGACCGGGACAAGCAGGTATCGGTTTCGTCGGACATGACGGATGTGTTCCTGGGCATTGATATTGGCTCTGTGTCCACCAATTTTGTTCTGATCGACCGTGACGGCAATCTGTTGAAAGAGATTTATGTTCGCACGCAAGGCCGGCCCGTGCAGGTAGTTACCGACGGCCTGAAGGATTTGTATGACGAATTTGGAGACACGGTTCGGGTGTGTGGAGTCGGAACCACCGGTTCCGGACGGGAACTGATAGGAGAACTGGTCGGCGCCGACACTATCCAGGACGAGATTACCGCCCACAAGACAGGCTCCACGTTCATCAGCAACCGGTTTTTCGGCGTTCCCGTGGACACCATCTTTGAGATCGGCGGACAGGATTCCAAGTTCATCGGGCTGGAAAACGGCGTTGTGACCGATTTCGCGATGAACGATGCGTGCGCCGCCGGGACAGGGTCGTTTTTAGAGGAACAGGCGGAGCGGCTGGGCATCCAGATCAAGGAGGAGTTTGCGGAACTGGCGCTTTCCTCGGCGGCGCCGGTTCGCATGGGAGAGCGGTGTACGGTCTTCATGGAACAGGATCTGAACGACTACCTGTACCGCGGAGTGCGCAAGAACGACCTCGTGGCGGGTCTTGCCTACTCTGTGGTGATGAACTATCTGAACCGCGTGGTGCGCGGACGCAAGATCGGAGAGACGATTTATTTCCAGGGAGGGACAGCGTACAACGACGCGGTGGCGGCGGCTTTTTCGCAAGTCCTTGGCCGCAAGATCATCGTTCCGCCTCACAACGGAGTTATCGGGGCGATCGGCATGGCTTTGCTTGCGCGCGACAAGATCCTGGCCACGGGGGAGGCGACGGTTTTCCGCGGCTTCGATATGTCGAAGGTCGATTACCGGCGTCAGGAGTTTGTCTGCAAAGGCTGCAGCAACCACTGCGACATTCAGGAGATCCGGATTGGCGATAACCGGACTTACTGGGGCGACAAATGCTCCGAGAAGTTCCGCAAGCCGGCCAGGACCGATGCGAAGCCGGTAGTGCGGGATCTTGTGGGGCTGCGAAGCGGCTGGTTCGACCGGCTCGTTGAAGAAACAAAAGAGACTGGCCCGCGAGGAACCATAGGTTTTCCCAGGGCGATGTATTTCTATGAGCTGTTTCCTTTCTGGAAGGCTGTTCTGGAAAACATCGGCTTTGGGATCAAGGTGTCCCGCCGGACCGACAAGACGATAGCCCGCGAAGGTATAGAGCGCACCGTCGCCGAGCCGTGCTACCCAATCCAGGTGGCTCATGGCCATGTGGCGGAGCTGCTGGAGAAAGGAATAGACTTTCTCTTCATTCCAAACCTGATCAATTCCGATACGACGCATACGAACACGGAATCCTACTTCTGTCCGTGGGGGCAGACGCTTCCTTTTATAATCGCAGGCGTTCCCAAGTGGGAGAAAGAACTGCGGCAGAAGCTTCTGTTTCCGACCATCCGCTTTCGTGACGGAGAAAAGAGCGTTACGGAGAGCCTGTTCGAAAGTTTTGGACCTTTGGGGGTTTCCCGGAAGGAAATACGCGATGGGATTCGCGAGGGGTATAGGGAGCAGGCAAAGATTACGGCTTTACAAAATGAAGCGGGCCGCGAGGCGGTCGGGCTTGTGGAGGAAGTTGGCGCGGACGTGATCGTTCTGCTTGGGCGGCCGTACAACGTGTACGACCGGGATGTCAATCTGAACATCCCCTCGAAGCTGCGGGACCAGTACGGCGCCAACGTGATTCCGATCGAATTTCTTCCTGTTGACGACATTGATATACGCGATGTCAACGACAACATGTTTTGGAGCTACGGGCGCAAGATTATCGCCGCGGCGAAATGGTGCCGCGAACGCCCGAAGTTCCACATGATCTACATCACCAATTTCAAGTGCGGCCCCGACTCTTTCGTGCGGCACTTTATTACGGCAGCCTCTGGCGCCCCGTACCTTACGTTGCAATTCGACGGACACGGCAACGACGCCGGGTACATGACGCGGTGCGAGGCTTATCTCGACAGCAAGGGGGTACTTCGTCCATGGGCGCGGCAGTAAAAAATCCTCTGGCGGACCGAACTGTTTTCTTCCCCGCGATGACGGAAGCGGGGGTTGGGGCTGTAACGGCCGCCTTTCGTTCTTTAGGTATCCATGCGGAGATGATGCCTCCTTCCGATGAAGAAACGCTTGAGCTTGGCGGGAGATATTCCTCCGGCGAGGAATGTCTTCCTCTGAGAGTTACATTGGGGGATATCCTGAAAATGCTCGTGCATGGCCGTATCCGGGCGGACCGGATGGCGCTTTTCATGCCGAACTCCGACGGCCCGTGCCGTTTCGGGCAGTACGGTTCGTATATCAAGCGCGTTCTGCGGGATTTGGGTTTTGGGGATGTAATAGTCATCTCTCCGGCCAGTAAAGACGGATACGAGGGTCTTGGCGACCATGCCAACGAGCTTTTGCGCACTATGTGGCAGGCTTTGATAGGGTCGGAACTGCTCACGAAACTTCTCATGCGGATTCGCCCTTACGAAACGGTGAAAGGGTCGGCGGACGCGGCATATAAGCTGGCGCTGTCTGATTTTTGGGCCGCGGTCGAAGCGGGAGGGAAAAACTCAAGGGAGCGAATAGAGCGGCTCATGAAATCGCTTTCTGTGGGACGCGCGCTGCTCAAGGCTGTCTCCATCGATGCTTCCGTCCAAAAGCCGTTGATCGGGATTATCGGGGAGATCTTCTGCCGGCTTCATACGTTCAGTAACGACGATGTCATCAGAAAGGTGGAGGATGCCGGCGGAGAATGCTGGGTCACCGAGGTAAGCGAGTGGGTCTGGTACACTAACGCGGCCCATATCGCGCGGCTCAAGCGGGTGGGGAGACATGTTTCCCTGGAGATGCTGGGCGCGTGGATCAAGTGGCACATACAGCACAAAGATGAAAAGAAGCTTTTGTCCGTGTTCGGATCAGATTTCCGGGGATACGAAGAGCCAAAAGACGTCCGCGAGATTCTGGAGATGGCAAGGCCCTACCTCGTTCCCTATGGGGCGCTGGGAGAGATGATATTGTCGGTAGGCAAATCCGTTTACCTGTACAACAAAGGGGCGGACGGCGTGCTCGACATCAATCCGTTCTCCTGCATGAACGGCACTGTATCCGAATCTGTATATCCAAGGCTTGTGCGCGACTGCGACGGCATGCCGGTGCGGGTGATCTACTACGACGGGACGCGCACGGACCGCCGGTACGAGATCGACATCTTCATGGATCTGGTCCGTGAATACATGGCGAGAAAAAAGGTTGCCGGCGCTTTTACTCCTTTTACGGAAGCGGCGAAAGCGCCTGCGTGAGAGTTGCCGTTCTTTCCGATGTCCACGCCAACTGGGACGCGCTTTCCGCGGCGGCCAGTGAGATCAGCCGGCGTGGGGCCGACCGGATCTTTCATCTGGGCGATCTGACAGGCTACGGAGCCGAGCCGGAAGCTTGTGTTTGCTGGGCGATGGAGTACACGGCGGGCGGGGTTTACGGTAACCACGACGAAGTCGCGTGCGCGTTGGCTACGGGCGCAAACTTTCGGGAGGCGGCGCGGGAGGCGGCTCTCTGGTCGCGGGAGAATTTGTCGAAAGAGAGCATAGAGTATCTGGCGGGCTTGCCTTCAAGGCTTGAGATAGTTGGCGGCGCCATACTCGTTCACGGTTCACTGAAGGGTGCCGACCGGTACATAAATTCCATAGACCGGGCTTCGAAAGAGATCGCGTCGTCCTTATGCGAGGCTGGAGCGCCGGTCTTTTTCGGTCATACTCATGTTGCGGGCGGGTTCGTGAGCAGCGGGTACGGACCCGTCGAGCATATTCCAGCCACGAAGTTTAGGATCGGGCGCATAGATCGCGCGCTTCTCAACCCCGGCAGCGTTGGGCAGCCAAGGGATCGCAACCCGGACGTCTCGTTTCTTGTGTACGACACGGATCTGCGTGAAGTTGAGTGGGTTAGGGTACGCTACGATGTCGAATCGGCCATGCGGAAAATCATTTCCGCGGGGCTGCCGGTTTCCTTTGCGGACAGGCTCCGGAACGGGACATGATCCGGCCGGGCTACCGCCTGCTTTCCCATACGGCGGATCTGTTCGTGGAAACCATTGCAGGGAGTTTTCCTTCCCTTTGCGAGGTTTCCGTCGAGGCGCTTTTCTCTCTTTTGACTGACCGCAGAAAAGTCCGGCGTGTTCTGAAGAAGAATATAGAGTTTCCGGTTGTGTCTCCGGATGAGCTTCTCCTGTCGGTTCTGCGCGGGTCGCTTCTTCTTTTCTCCCTGGATCAGTTTCTTGTGCGTGACGCCGATGCCGCAATGAAGGACGACAGGATTGTCGTTGTTTTCGAAGGGGAGCCGATGGATGCCGCCCGGCATTCAATGAAACTGGAGATCAAGGCGGTTACGGCGCATGCCCTGGCTGTCGAGTCCGGCCCATCGGGAGTGTTCAAGGCGCGGTTCGTAGTGGATGTATGACAGCCGAAGCAAAGATTCCTTCGGACGCCGCGCCGGAGAAGTCGCGTTAAAGGCTGCTCATGTAGAGCAAAGTTGCATTACGCTTGATTATGACCTGGCATAAAAAACACTCCGTGATTCTAAAACAGGCGGTTTGGTGGTGAGGATTTCATGAAATTTGAGGATATTTCCCTTACGAGGATTTCAGAGACGGCATGGGAAATTCCCCAATCGGGCGGGATGCGGGTGCTTGGCCTTGTGTTTGCCTCCCCGGAAATGATGGGAGATATAGTTCAGGATCAGTCGCTACGCCAGGTTATAAACGTGGCGCATCTGCCGGGTATTTTGCATCGCAGCATAGCTATGCCGGACATCCATTGGGGATACGGGTTTCCCATCGGCGGCGTGGCGGCCATGGACGCGGACGAAGGAGTGGTTTCCCCAGGCGGTGTCGGGTACGACATCAATTGCGGCGTCCGCCTGCTGCGGTCAAACCTCGAAGCTGCTTCCCTGCGACCTCGCCTGCCGGAGCTGGTTGCGGCGCTGCACCGGGAAATCCCTTCCGGAGTGGGGTCTCGTGGGTCCATAAAACTTGACGGTAAAGAGATGAACAAGGTGCTTTCCGAAGGAGGGCGGTGGGCGCTTTCTAAAGGATATGCTTCCGACGGCGATGTGGATTTTTCCGAGGGCGGCGGCAGGCTGCCTGGCGCCGATCCGGAAGCGGTTTCGGATTTCGCGAAACGGCGGGGCTTTGATCAGTTGGGGACGCTTGGGGCGGGAAACCATTTTCTGGAGATAGATGAGGTGGACGAGATCTACTTCCCGGAGGCAGCGGCGGCTTTTGGCCTGTTCCAGGGACAGGCTGTATTCTTCATCCATTCCGGCTCCAGAGGGTTGGGATACCAGGTGTGCGACGACTATCTCGATGTGATGGCCGCATATATAAGGAAGGAGCGGCTGTCTCTTCCAGATCGCCAGCTTGCGTGCGCTCCCATCAACTCCGATGAAGGGCGGCAATATCTTTCCGCGTTGGCGGCGGCGGCAAACTTTGCTTTTGCGAACCGGCAACTGCTGGCGCACCAGACTCGCGAGACTATCCAACGTTTTCTTTCGATGGGACCAAGAGATGCCGGTATCCGGACTGTTTATGATGTGGGGCACAACAACGCCAAGTTTGAGACGCACGAAGTGGAGGGCAAACCGCGGAACGTTCTGGTACATCGTAAAGGGGCGACGTGCGCTCTTGCGCCGGGCAGCCGTGAGCTTCCGCTGGATTACAGGAAAGTCGGCCAGCCGGTTTTCATTCCGGGCGATATGGGGAGATGCTCTTTTGTCTTGTCTGGCGCGCAGGGCGCCGCAAAGCTGTCGTTTGGCTCGACGTGCCACGGCGCCGGACGGCGTCTCGGCCGAACCGCCGCCAGGCGGAGTCTGCGGGGAAAGTCTGTCTTCGACGAAATAGCGAAGTGGGGGGTGCTTGTGGCTTGTGCCTCCCGCAAAATGCTCGCCGAGGAAATCCCGGAGGCCTACAAAGATGTCACCGCTGTGGTGGATGTTGTCGAGCGCGCCGGGATTGCCAGGAAGGTGGCGCGGCTTCGCCCCGTAGCTGTTATAAAAGGTTAAGAATCCAACGAAAGCGGCCGGGTTACAGCAGTTCGTCTCCCACGGTTTTTTTCAGCGATGGCGGCGCCGTCTGGTTTGCGCGTTCCGGGATTGTTCCCAGCTTGAATGGTAGAATCACCCCGCTTGGGCTGTCCGGCAGCAGCGTTTTTCCCGTGGCGGGATCTATCTTGGCGAACGCGATGCCGGCGGGGACCGGGAAACTCCGGTCCGGGACAAAGGTCAGCACGCTTTGCATGAAGCTTCCCCACACAGGCAGCGCGACCAGGGCGGCCGACTGTCTGCCGCCCAGCGACTTTGGCGTGTCGAACCCTATCCAGACCGCCGTCATCATGTCCGGCGAGCCGCCGACGAACCACGCGTCGGTGTTCTCGTTGGTGGTTCCGGTTTTGCCCGCAAGGTTTGGGGAAAGCTTTCTGTAGGCGGCTCCGGTTCCGCTGCGCAGAACTTCCTGCATCAGCCGGACTGTCAGGTAGGCGGTCTCAGGCGATATCGCCGGGACGGTCTGCGGTTTGGCCTGCTCCAGGATATTGCCGGTTGCGTCTTGCACCTTCCAGATGAAAAACGGCGTGGGCCGCTGTCCGCTGTTGGCGATGGTTGAATATGCTGTTACAAGTTCGAGCGGCGTGACACCGAGCGACCCGAGCGCGATTGAGAGGTTCCGCTCGATAGGGGATGTAATGCCGAGGTTTTGCGCCATCCGTATGGCCGAGTCCACGCCTATTTCGCTCAGCAGGCGCACCGTGGCGATGTTGCGGGATTTTGCCATTGCCTCAAGCAAGGTTATGGGGCCCAAAAACGTGCCGTCGTAGTTCTTCGGCTTCCACAGTATGGTGTTTGATCTTTCAAGCTCGATCGGGGAATCATAGACAGTGGAAATTACGGTTTTCCCTTTATCAAGCGCCGCTCCGTAGATGATAGGTTTGAAGGCCGAGCCGGGTTGCCGCCGCGCCTGCAGCGCCCGGTTGAATTGCGACGCGGCGAAGTCCACTCCGCCGACCATCGCAAGCACCCCTCCAGTGTGCGGATCAAGGCACAACAGCGCTCCCTGCAGTCCTTCGTAATTATTTCGCTCCTCGATCTGCCGCACTCCTTCCCTCAAAGTGTCGGTGGCGATCGTCTGAATCTGTTTGTCGATGGTCGTGTAGATCCTCAATTCGGTCCGGTTGACCGTTTCCATGCCGTATCTGTCCTGAAGGTACAGGCGGATGTATTCGAGGAAATAGTCAGCCTTTGATTTGAAGCTGGGTGGAGGCGCTATAACTATAGGGGCGTTGTAAGCTTTTTCCGCTTCATCCGCGGTAATGATTTTTTCTTCGGTCATTCGGCGCAGCACATATCGCTGCCGTGCCTTTGCCTTGTCGAAATAGTTTCGCGGCGAGTATCGGGAAGGAGCCTGCGTGATTCCCGCCAGCAGGGCGCTCTCCGCCAGGTTAAGAGAGGCCACGCTCTTGCCGAAATAGGTCTGCGACGCCGCTTCGACGCCGTAGGCACCGTCTCCAAGGTAAATCTGGTTCAGGTACAGGTACAGGATGTCTTCTTTTGACATCTTTTTCTCGATACGGTAGGCGAGGATGACTTCTTTTACCTTTCGCTTGATTTTTTTCTCTGGCGTGAGAAAGAGGGATTTGATCATCTGCTGAGTGATCGTGCTTCCGCCTTGCGCGAATTCTCCCGAGAACACGTCCTTTACCAGCGCGCGGGTGATTGCTATGAGGTCCACCCCTTTATGTTTGAAGAAGTGCGCGTCTTCGGCCGCCACGAAAGCTTTTATTACATAGGGGGAGATGGTTTTATAGGGAACAAGCGTTCGTCTTTCGATGAAGATTTCGCCGATGACCTGATTATTACGGTCGAAAATCTTGGAAGTGACGCTTGGCCGGTACGCCGAGGGTGATTCAAGAGAAGGAAAATCTCCGAAAATGATCAGTATCGCCAACCCGGATACGGCTCCCAGCATGAAAAAGAACGCGGAAGTGAAAAACATAAGGATCAGTTTTTTCCATGGGAACCTGTCAGATTTTTCATCGATCAGCGGATTGCTCAACTCATTGCCTCGTTGTCTGAGTTAAAAGAAATAATCATTATACCAAGGTTGCGCGAAGTGATATGGGTTCCGGTTATCGTGGGCGGTTTCTTTTCGCTCAATCGAAGCCGACTGGATATTAAGCGCAATGTTTTCGACAAGAGCGCAGCCTTTGCTTTGCCTCTTTGGATTGCCTGGCATTTCACGCGGCATCCATACGATAGTCTGCTGCAAGTAAGACAGTTTTGTGCGGAAATGTCCGACGTAATAGGCTTAATTACAGGCATTGGAGGCATTGAGCGAGCCGCCAATGCTAACTGGAGTTGAACCCGCCAAGCCGGATACTATCCGCTGTGTTGTTGTTTTAGTGTGCGTGTCTTTGCCGCGTTCTTCCTTACTCACGTATTACAATTACAATATAAAGAACCGGTAACATAAGGGTGTTCGGGCGGTCTTGATGGCCCCCAAACAGGTGCTTTGATTGAGTAACATGCCGCTGGAAGCAGGCCGGCCGCCTCGCGGAGATGACATGAAACGAATTTGTCGCAATTTGTTGATGTCGGCGCTTTTTTTGGCCTTTTTGCGGATATTTGCGGGATGCTCCGGCGGCGATTGGCATTTTGTTTTCACCGCCGAGATCATGAGCGATCAACTCTCGGACGGGCACATCAGGTTTACCGAAGGGCCTCCCGATATTTATGACGTTACCCAGGGGCCTTCCACCCTGTTTTTTGGGTTTGATGCCGACGGCAGGGAATACCGGGCTTTTCTCGATTTTCCTCTTGATGGTTCCAGCGGACAGGATGTTATTCCAAGAGACGCCAAGATCGAATCGGCGACTCTGACCGCGCGTATCGTGAGTATGAATTACGCGTCGACGGTTCAGACTCTTCTGGATCTTGTTTCGTATACCCCCAGGGGGCTTATATCAAGTGACTATGATGCGCTTCTTCTCACTTCAAGCGGTTCCTACGCTTATCGCGCGTTCGATCTTTTCTCAAGCGATGTCGGGCGTTATGTGAAGATAGATGTTACGTCGCTGATGCGCGAGGCTCAGGCGTTGGGGCTTTCGGAATTCCAGGCGCGCTTTTGTCTGGATTTCATTCCGGGCGCCGACGGGTTTGTGGGCATAGACGACTCGGTGGCGTTTACCGCTCCTCTTTTGATCGTCCGCTATTATTTCTGACGGCGCTGGTTTCCGTTGTAAAATTTTTTTGTGTCTGCCAACAGAAACCGCAAAAAGATATCCGAGCTGGACGCGATGGCGGCGGGGCTTGCGCACGAGATCCGCAACCCGCTGAACTCCCTTTTCATCAACAGCCAGTTGATCGAAGAGATGATAGCGGAGCTTCCGGACGAAATAACCCCTCAGAAGGAAGAGCTGCTTTCCCTCGCCCTGGCAAATATGAATGTGACCAGGCGGTTGAACGAGACTCTTTCGGGGTTTTTGCGGTTTGCCCGCCCGTCGGCCATGGAACTTGACCAGGTGGAGCTGAACCGTGTCGTTGCGGAGACTCTGAACTTTCTCGATGTCGATTTGGCGCGCCGGGGGATTGTTCCCGTAGTCCGGTATCATCCGTCCGGGCTTCCGCTTTTGGCGGACGAAAAGCAGCTTAAACAGGCGCTTCTGAACCTTCTCCTTAACGCCGAGGAGGCGTTAGACAAGGAAGATAAGCTGATTCGCGTTACTACCGGCGTGCGGCGCGGGCGTCCCTATGTTCGGATTCAGGATAACGGACGCGGGATTCCAGCCTGTGAGCGTCGCCATATCTTCCAGATTTTCTTCACTACCAGACGGGGGGGGAGCGGACTTGGGCTTCCCATCGTCCGCCGGATCGTCCGGCAGCACGGCGGCTCCGTCTCTGTTCGAAGCAAGGAAGGGATAGGCACAACGGTTACGGTTACGCTTCCGTTCGAGTCGCAGTTTCGCGCCATGTTTCCGGGGCGGCAGCGGCTTGCGCTTCCGGCGGGGACGCCGGGGCCGGGGCGGGAAGCGACCGCCGAAGAGCAAAGCGCCGGGACGCAAGAGGAGGCCAAATGAGCGATATGGGGCGGGTTTTTGTCTTCGACGACGATGCCGACAGCCTGCAAAGCGTTGTCACCGCGCTGCGCCGCGACGGGTTCGAAGTTGTTCCTTTCGCCGACCCCAAAGCCGGCCTTGACCGCCTTGCCGAAGGAAACGTGGACGTGATCGTCACGGACTTGAGGATGCCCGGTTTTACCGGGATGGATGTTTTGCGGCATGCCGCGCGGCTGAATCCTGATGTGCCCGTGGTGATTCTTACCGCCTACGGTACGGTCGATGGCGCGGTGGATGCCGTGCGCTCCGGAGCGTCCGATTTTCTTATGAAGCCGGTGGAGATACCACGGTTGCGCGCGGCGGTATTCAAGGCGCTCAAAGAGCGCGGGATGCGGCGCGAGATCGGGCGATTGCGGGAGGAGGCGGGGCGTACCGCGGGCGTGGAGGGGATCATCAGCGCTTCCCGCGCCATGGAGGATGTGCTGCGCAAGATCCGCCTGGTCGCTCCCACGCGCATGAATGTGCTCATTACCGGCGAGAGCGGAACGGGAAAGGAACTGGTTGCCCGCGCGATCCATCACTTAAGCCCTCGCGTTGGGCAGCCGTTTTTGCCGCTAAACTGCGCCGCTATCCCGGAGACGCTTCTTGAATCCGAACTGTTCGGGTATGAGAAGGGGGCTTTCACCGGCGCGACAACCGCCCGGCCCGGAAAACTGGAAAGCGCAAAAGGCGGCACGCTTTTTCTGGACGAGGTGGGGGATGTTTCGCTTTTGATCCAGTCAAAGCTTTTGCGCGCTATCGAGCAGAAGGAAATATTGCGGGTGGGCAGCTCCCAGGTGCTACAGGTTGATGTCCGTATCCTTGCCGCCACGAACCGCGACTTGAAAGTCCTTGTGGAAGAAAAGACTTTCCGTGAGGATCTTTTCTATCGGCTGAATGTCTTTGGCATCCAGGTTCCCCCTTTAAGAGAGCGGCGGGAGGATATACCGAAGCTATCCGAACATTTCCTGGAGGTATTGAGCCGCGAAAACTCGACGCCTCGAAAGCATCTTTCCCCCGTGGCCATGAAAGCTCTTTTAGCGTATCGCTGGCCAGGCAATGTCCGGCAGCTTCGTAACGCTCTTGAGACCGCTACACTTGTAAGTTCCGGAGATACTATTGATGTCGGCGATCTTCCGGCTGAAGTTACGCGGGAGAGCGTGCCTCCTTCTTCCCCTGAACCGATTCCTTTGCCAGCTTCCCGCACGCTGACCGAAATAGAACTGGACGCCATCCGCGACGCTCTTGCCAAAACCGGCGGCAACAAGACGATGGCTGCCAAGTTGCTTGGGATCGGGTTGCGCACACTGCACCGCAAGGTGAAGGAATACGGAATAGACTGAACCCGGCAAAGGATAAACCCAGATCCGTCATTAGAGGTGGCATGGCCGGTATTCACAGCGGACAAAAATCGCGAAAGGGGTTCTCCAACGAGGGCATAGGTTTCCAAGCGTAGCCAAGGACGGCGAGAGCGAAGGAAACCTGCAGTCGAAGTGAGCCAAGGACGGCGAATGGAGACGGCCTCGGGGGAGAAGCCCCTCCGCGATGTCCGCTGTGATTGATGTTACTCAAACATTCCTCCAGAAATACTGCGGAAATGTGCTTAAAAATAAACTAATGGCCGTCATTAGAAATTAATGCCTGATGATGGACCTGGTTTATCCGGTTGAGGAACAGATAAAGAATATGAAGCAGAAAGAGGACAAGGATATAAATATATGGTGTGCCCTATATCTTTTTTGGAGGTTATATGCCGCATGATTTCTTTCGCCTGCTGTTTATCTTTAACCGTGTCCGTGCAGGGTTTGTCCTCACGGTCCTCCTGCTCTGTGCCATGTTGAGCGACTCTCCGGCATTTGCCGCCGCTCTTGGTCAGCCCAAATCGGTTATTTTTTATCCCAGGGCCGCGCAGTTGACAGTGGAAGAACGTCTGAAGCCCCAGGATCTGCCCGGTGGCGGCAAAGGGGTGGTGTTACGTCTGCCTATCCACGCCGACCGGCAGTCCTTCTCTCTGAATATTACCGACGGGCATGTTTCAGGGCTTGTCTGGCAGGAGGTAGAGGTGGACGACGAGTCTTCCGGACAAGGAGAGCGCGGAGCCTTGCTGCGGGAACTTTCCGCTGCCCGCGCCGAACTGGCTCTTGCCCGCGCGGCGGTTACGGTCAACAAAAAACGCGCGGAACTGCTGTCAAAAGCCGGAGATTCCGGTGAAAGAATAAAAGGCGTGGATGAAGTGGAAAAACTCGATGCCCTCCTTGGCAGACAGCTCACCGCTCTGATGGCGGAACGTCCCGCATTGGAGCGCAATGTCGAAAACCTGCAGCGCCGCTTCGAGAAAGCTGAACAGAAACTTGGGGTTCTTGGGGGAGAAATATTGCGTGAGATGAGCGTTACCGTGGCCCTTGACGGCGCTCCCGACACCGTGACCGCGCGCTATACCTACATGCTGCCCGGTTGCGGATGGACCCCTGTATACACGGCCGAGGCGCTGCCGGATAAAGGCATGGTTGTCTTTACCCAAGAGGCGGATCTTTGGCAGAACACCAGAATCCAGTGGAATAACGCGGACATAACCGTGGCTACCAACACGCCCGACAGCCGCCCGGCTCCCGGCTTGCTGCCGGCCTGGCTGCTACAAGTCTACCGGCCTCAACCTGTCATGGCTCGGAGCAAGATGATGGCGAACACCGAACTTTCCCAGTCCATGCCTGTAATGTCGGAGGAATATGCGGAAAATGAGATGATGGATGCGCCTTCCACTGAAGCTCCCCCAATGCCTATTCGGGAGGAAAAAACCACCTTCGCCTTATGGCGCGTTGGCAAACGCGGCATTCCTGTCGGCAGTTATTCGCGCGTCATCCTGGCCAAGGAGCAATGGAAGGCCGATTTCTACTACACGGTTCGGCCCATGCTGGAGCCCAGGGGCTTTTTGACGGCGGCGGCCAAGCCCGCGAAACCGGTGGATCTGCCGCAGGGACCGGCGATATTTATGGTTGACGGCACTATAATCGGCAGTTCTTCCCTGGCCTTGTACGGAGATAGTCTCAAGCTGTATTTCGGAGCGGACCCGCTGGTTACCGCCACCATGCGTAGCGAACAGCGCCAGAGCGGGGAAAGCGGCCTGATTTCCAAAGACCAGACCATCACCTGGAACTGGTCCATCACTGTCAAAAACGGACGCGCCAAGCCGGTGATCGTGCAGGTGGAAGATCCAAGCCCCGAAAGCGGGGATGGGGCCATAAAGCTTGATGTCACCTCGAATCCCAAACCGGAACTGAATAACAAAGCCTACACCTGGCGTTTGTCGCTGGAGCCGGGGGAAACGAAACAGATTGACCATTTGGTCAAGGCCGCGGCTCCAAAGGAAATCTCGCTTTCGCCGGGCCGCTAACGTTCGCGAAGATGTAAAGCGGCGGGAGCGCGCGCTGTAACGGCAAGATATTATGCCTGGGTTGCCAAGCTTGGCGGCCCAGGCATATCTGCGCAAAAAACGGTTATGGCGTAATGGTTGTTATGAGCAAGGTTGCAATACCTCCGATAAGATTACAAAGTGGAAAGACGCAGCCTTGCATAGCTACATGCAAGCGTCTGGCGATGGCGATGGGTACAACTGACAGAATAACGGAAGCTACCCTTGATGCTCTTGCCAAAACCAGCGTGGCGGTTTCTAAGCTGATCGGTATCGGATTTCGCGCATTGCCCGCTCGCAATCAATGCGCATTCCTGACAAAGCATGTTTTTGTACTCTCCCGGGGATTTTATTGTGATTGAGAATATAAAATGCGATGTAAAGAAGTTGTTGGGAAAAGAAAAGTCCGGACATGCCTACGACCATGTTTTTCGTGTTTATAAGACAGCTATGCGTTTATGTAAAAATGAAAAAGCGGATGCGGAAATTGTTGCCCTGGCTTCTTTTTTACATGATTGTGATGATTATAAAATTTTCGGAAAAAAATATGCAGACAATTTGATAAATGCCAAAAACATAATGGCTGCTTCTAACGTAAACAAAGAAAAACAGCAAATAGTTTGCGATATAATTCAAAATATGGGATATAGCAAGTCTTTAGCTGGAATTCGCCCTGAAACTATCGAAGGCGCAATTGTTTCGGACGCCGATATGCTTGATGCTATTGGCGCTCTTGGTATTACACGTTGTCTTGCGTATGCGCTTGATAAATGCGAAGGACATATTTTCGATAAGGATATTTATCCAGAATTAAACTTGTCACACGAAGAGTACAAAAGGCCAAACAGAAAGTCAGATAATTTTATAAATCATTTCTTTGAAAAGCTTTTGAAAGTTAAAAATCTTATGATGACAGATTCAGGGAAAAAAGAAGCTGAAAAAAGGCACGATGTTATGGTTGTATTTTTAAGACAGTATTTCGCGGAGCAAAATTTAGACAATTGGGGAAAGTTTTTAGAGAGATTTCTTGCAGGTGATTTTTAATATGAAACAGAAAGAGGACAAGGATATAGATTTTTCGGATATCCCTGAAATCCTTGACTGGACAGGTGTTGCGCGAGGCAAACTCTATCGTCCCGTCAAAAGACATCTGACCTTGCGTCTTGACGCCGATGTCCTGGAATGGTTCAAGCGCAAACATTCCAAATACCAGACAGCGATCAATACTGCCTTGCGTCATTATATAAATACGCAAAACTGACCCATGGTGGCGATGGGTGTTGAACGGGAACAAATGATGGAATAAAGGAAGCTCTCGCGATGCCTTTGCCAAAATCGGCGTAAACAATACGGCGGCTTTATGGCTACTCTGTATCGGGTTGCGTACGCTACATTGAAAGGTGAAGGAGTGCGGGATAGGCGGAGCGTAATACGAACGAATATCACCCCGCGCGAAGGATCATGAGCGTAACTTTCGCGCACTTCGACTATTAGCCTCAAAACGACGGATCGTAGTTATCTGAGAGTAGTTTTCAATCTTGACATGCTGTGGCTAAGTGGCTACAAATAGAGCGTGCAAAACCTTATCAACAAAACCTCAACCTTTTTGCAGTGGATCGACGCAATGAAAGACCAGAAAGGACGCGCGCGTATCCTTATCCGTATCACGGCAGCCGAAAACGGTAATTTTGGCGACTGCGGATCTGTTGGTGATGGAGTTTCGGAAATGCGGATACATTTCGGACCTGGTTATCGGGTGTATTTCGCGCAAGAGGGCAAAAATGTTTACCTGCTTCTTGCCGGAGGCGACAAAGCTACACAGAAACGCGATATCACGCGATCAAAAGAGATGTGGAAAAAGCTGAAAAAGGTGGGAATCCTATGAGGATCAGCAAATTCAACGTATCGGAACACTTGGATAATGAAGAAGTGATTGCTGAATACCTTGCGGCGGCTATGGAAGATTTTGATATGGATATTTTTCTTGCCGCTCTGAGTGAAGTCGCAAAAGCGCGGGGAATCTCGCGTCTTGCCGAAACAGCGGGCCTTAACCGGGAAAGTCTGTACAAAGCGCTTTCGCCGGGA